>Ga0208765_1000974_pt1 | contig 18172 bp, 17 predicted proteins | sample ETNtaG_2_FD_185783 | JGI IMG/M metagenome (GOLD analysis project Ga0208765, IMG submission 185783) | Marine microbial and viral communities from oxygen minimum zone, Eastern Pacific Ocean - ETNP201406SV203 (SPAdes) (version 2) | ecosystem: Environmental > Aquatic > Marine > Oceanic ...
AACGATATTTTGGGTGGTAAAGATTCACTGTTTATTGGGTTGGTAGATAGCACCATAATTAAAACCTACTTTCACAATTTATCCAGTAATGATTTTAATGTGGGTTTCATTATACAACTGGATCATACGCTTATAGATATTGTTGAATATTTTCAAGATTCTGTTCATCATTACCGGTATGATTATTACATCCCTTCAAATTCTAGCTCATTATTATACCATGAAGGTATTGACTCATTGGTATTTCCTGTCGGCAATTCTGATTTCTCAAGCGTGGAATGGAAATCCCAATCCCAGTGGAACACTCATTCAAAACGGGTGTTTTCATCTCCTAATAATTTTGGTATTGATCTTAACGTTAGTGGAATTACTTTTGATGATTTTGGCAGTCCAGTTTTAAAATGGATAACAAACACCTTCCATTATATTGCCGGGATTGACCTTGATCTTGATGCAAGTGCAGATTTACTGGCTCTGGATGAAAATGGCTTATTATTTGCATTTAATTCTGAACTGATTCTTATGCCTGGCTTTCCAATACAAATTCCGCTTCAGGCACCAATACTGGTCCGCAATCTGTTTAACAATGCATATCCGGAAATCGTAGCTAAAGCAGTGGATTCATCCGCAATATATATTTTTGATAGCCAGGGAAGTATACAATACCGTATTGTTTCAAATAAGAACGATCCTTTAATTGCGTTAGGTGAATTAAAAGGGCAAAACTCGGTCCTTACCCAATCTACAATTTACCAGTTCGGTCCTGCATCCGAAACGCAGGGTAATGAATGGAGTGTTGAGCATGGAAATCCAGGCAGAACCAGGGCTCTGGATCTAGATTACACGTTTGATAAGAATCATTCCAATATTTTAACCCGCTGCTACAGTTACCCTAATCCAATACGAGAGGGGTTTGGGACATTACGTGTTGAGACAATTGGTTCAAAGAAAGTAAATATTACCATCTACGATTTGGCTGGGTTTTATATTCGTTCTTTTCATGCAGACCTTTTTCAAACTGGACACCAGATTTCAGAATGGGTGTGGGATGCAACGGATATAGAGCCTGGTGTGTATTTTGTGCATGTTGCGGCAAGTGGCGAGCAGGATACTGAAACCCGTATCATTAAGGTTGCAGTAATACACTGATGAATAAAACCTTCCTTCTTGTTCTAGCCTGCTCTTTCATTTTTGCTGAAGTCGATTACAACCATCCAGAATTAAACTGGCATTCCTTTGAAACAGATCACTTTAAAATCCATTTCCACGATGAAACAGAAATGACAGCACGGGAAGCAGCCACTGTAGCAGAAGTGATTTATCCCCATATAACAAGTTTTTATGAATTTGAACCTAAGGATAAAACCCATCTCATCCTTATCGACCCGGATGATTACTCCAACGGAGCAGCCTATTATTATGATAATAAAATCATGATCTGGGCGTCTCCGCTTGATTTTGAATTACGCGGCAGTCATCGATGGCTCCAGAATGTAATCACGCATGAATTTTCCCATATTGTTTCACTGCAAAAATCGATGAAAGCAGGCACAAAATTCCCAGGTGCATACGTGCAATTAATGTATTATGAAGATGAGAAGCGGCCTGATGTATTATATGGTTATCCTAATACACTAATCAGCTATCCAATCCCAGGGACAGCCGTACCTCCATGGCTGGCAGAAGGAGTTGCACAATATATGTATGAAAATGCAGATTGGGATCATTGGGATACCCACCGGGATATGATTTTGCGGGACCGTGCTATTCACGATAACCTGCTCACATTTACAGAAATGAATACATTTGGGAAAAAAGGAATTGGCAATGAATCCACGTACAATGCTGGTTTTGCACTATCCACGTACATTGCCAACGAATACGGTCCCGAAACTCTTAAGGGTATTATGGCAGAATTATCATCGCCCCGACAGTTTTCTGTAAATAAGGCCATTATGAATGTATTAGGCGTTAGTGGCAGCGATGTTTACCAGGACTTTAAACGTGCTGTAGAAGCACGCTATAAGCGCTTAGTAGTACCTATAGATGTCTTACCAGTAAAGGGTATACCGGTACAAATGGATGCTACTACGAATATTTATCCAAAATGGCATCCCAAGGATAATGGCTTTGCCTACTTATCTAATAAACAAAATGATTATTTTGGGCAAACAGACCTTTTTTATTTTGACCTGGATACGAATGAAGATAAAAAGATAAAAAGCAGTGTCCATTCTGCTCCAAGCTGGCATTCAAATGGAAAAATGATTTATTATTCGAAGAAATCCAAATTGCCAAACAAATATGGATCACGGTATTATGATATTTATTCCTATCATTTTGATACTGAAAAAGAAGAACGGTTAACTGTAGATGCCAGGGCGTTCAACCCTGTTTATATTGAACTGGATAGCTCAATCGCCTATCTAGCCACCTTTGACGGCGGGCAGGATATTTATATATTGGATTTAAAATCAAAGGAAACGAATAAAGTAACTGATTTTAGGGATCGCCCTATGATTAGTCAATTAACCTATGGACCATCATCACACTCATTGTTTTTCGATATCACGTCTCATCATTATCGTGATATCTATGAATACGATATTTCAGATGAAAGTTTGAAAAAACAACAGTACCACGATTTATACGATGAAAGAAATATGACATCCAATGAATATGGAGTACAGATATTTTCCCAGGATAAAAGCGGTATCTATAATCTCTATATGAGCAATCCTGCTGATACATCGGAAGGATATATCACCAATGTGACAGGCGGTGCATTCATGCCGGATATATCGGCGAATGGGAAAGTGATTTACTCTCTTTTTGAGAATGGAACTTATACTATTGCTATTCTGGATGATGTGTTTTACATCGATGAAGATTATGTTGGATATTCAGATCAGTATTATTTGAATAACTCTGATTTAAAGGCACCGATCATAAAATTAGATAATACAGAATCATCTCCTTATGTTGACCAATTCCCCAATATGTTTATTATGCCAAAGGTGATGCTGGATTACGGAACTATTAAACCAGGATTCTATTTTTTTTCCAGTGAAATAATAAACAGACTATCAATATTTGGAGGAGCATCCACAAATCAACTCAGTGACATAGATCTTTTTTTTATTTTTGATTTTAAACGATTTTATCCAACCCTGTTTTTTGAAACCTATTATTTAACTCGAAACACCACCGATAAATCTAAATATCAAGAAATATATAATATTAGAGATGATATAAAATTCAGGCTTGTTCAATTTCGCTCTGGATTAAAAGTACCCCTATATGGTAGTTTAATGGAAGTCTCAGGTACACAACAATGGTACCGAGCATTCATCCAGGAACAGGTGATGACCAACGAATATGGTATATTAGAAGCAGGTGCAGCTTACGATTATTTCCGTGGACTATCTTTAAGTGCAGACTGGTCCTTTGATCGCATTAAACGTAGCCTGGATGCATCGATTAACCCTTCAAAGGGTTATATAATACATGCTAGAATCGATCTGGAGAAAAATGATTTTATTGAGGGCTTAAATCTTTCGGAATCCGGTACTCTCCTAGAAAAGTTTAAAGAAAATAATTTAACCCGGCTCCAGGTAAATGGATCCTATCATTATAAGGTACCATGGAAAAATCGCTGGACCCTTTCCTTAAAAGGGCATGCAGGATGGATTAGCAATCAAAATGTTGATTCATTTTTCCATTTTTATCTCGGGGGTATTCCTGGAATGCGTGGCTATCCCTTTTATTCCATTCAGGGAACCAAAAGTGCTTTATTGGATGTCACATTTAGGATGCCCATTTTTATGGAAAAGCATTACAAAGCAAAATGGGTAATATTCCAAAACAGTACACTGGGAGCAGTCATCCAGGTTGGTGATGCCTGGACAGATGATATTTCAATTAAGAAATCTGTGGGAATTCAATGGCGGATAAATGGGTTTTCTTTTTATAATTTCCCAACCGCAATTGAAGTAGAATATCATCAACCACTGGACACATTTATACGTGATATCAATGAAACAACAATATCCTATGGTGAAAATGGCAGAGCTTATGTTAAAGTCCTTTTCGACTTTTAGTTTACCCTTCCTTTATTTAGGATTGCTGTTCGCTCAGGATACTACTGCAGTAGAAGTGCAGGAAAGTATTCAGGATTCCATATCGGTTCTGCTCGTAGAGCAGGATCAGGTGAATTATCCTGGTAAACCTCTCATCATGTCCCTGGTCTTACCTGGAGCAGGCCAATACTACAATAAATCACCCATGTGGAAAACAGCATCATTTATAGGTGTTGAATTAGGCAGCATTATTGCCTGGAATTATTTTTTCAAGGAATCTCAACGATTGAAAGAAAATTATAAGGCGTTTGCAGACTTACATTGGACTCTAGATGATTGGGTCACAAATAGGTTTTATCCGCCCACACAAATGCATGAAGCAATGTCCTGGACAAATTTTTCTGCATTGACAAAATTAACAGGAACCCATGATTTGAGCCTTATCATATCGGGTGACCTTGCGAATGAATTGAATTTAACCCAGGTTTCATCTGATAGTCTGGATGTACATCCGGATTGGCTTAACTCTGGGGATGTCATGGTTGTCAGAGACGGGCATTTCTATGAGAATATAGGTAAATATGACCAGTTTTTAGGAGGCTGGAGCGATGCAAAGGATGCATGGTATTGGGAAGAAAAAGATGTTGGAGACAGTATTGAGATTGTTATAAAAACTCCATTAAAAGCAAACTATATCAATCAAAGATATGAATCAAACCAGATGCTGTCTGCAGTAAAATACAGTATTACAGTGCTTATGTTTAACCATGTTATAAGTGGCATTGAATCTGTATGGACCAACCAGAGAAAAGCAAGTGATGAGCAAAAACAAGAAAAGACATCGTCGATTGATACAAAGCTCAGTTTAGTGTACAATCCTTCGAACCCAGGTGGCCTAGGAGGATTGCAATTTGCCATTTTTTTCTGATATGATATCTTCATCAAATCTACTGATAGTGTTAAGTCTGTTAATTCTTTGCTGTGCTGGATCTAAAAAGGATGGTGAAGTGACCCTGCAGGAAACATTTATGAGTGGATTAGAGAATCTTGAGAGTGAAAAATACTTACAGGCACAGTCAGATTTTAAACACGTGGTGATTCGATGGACCGGTTCAGACCTAGGAGATGATGCCCAGTATTATCTCGGAGAAGCCTATTACAGGAATGAAGAGTATTTATTAGCAGTTTCGGAATATGAAAAATTGACTCGGAGGATGGGATTCAGTCCCTTTGTTGAGGATGCACGATTTAAAATTTGTGAAGCCTACAGGATCGAATCACCTAAATATTACCATGACCAGGAGTACACAGAAAAGGCGCTGGAACGATACCAGGAATTCTTAGATGATTTCCCCAATTCACCATTCATCGATGATGTGGTTGTATCTATTGAAATTCTGAGAGAAAAATTGGGGAAAAAAATATATGAAACCGGGATTCTGTATATGAAAATGGAAGAATACGAATCAGCAAAAATGACTTTCCAGCAGGTCATTAACCTGTATTATGATACTGAAATCATTCACCAGGCCTACCAGGGAATGGTGCAGGCTCTAGCCAAAAATCGTGAAATAGATGAGGCACATGTATTTTTAAATAATCATGAAATGGATTTGATGGGAGAGGGGCTTTACGATGCTGCCCAGGAAACAATTGATGATGTCCAAAAGATTATTGTAAAGGAACAACAGTGAGAATCTGTCTTTTTGGAGGTACCTTTGATCCACCCCATATTGGTCATTTGTTGATTGCGCAGACAGTCTGTGAAGCGGATGATTTTGATAAAATACTTTTTATTCCAGCAAATAAACCGCCCCATAAAAAAGTTAATACGTCTCTGGAAGATCGACTGGCAATGTTAAACATCGCAGTGGAAGGCAATCCTAATTTTGAAATTTCTGATGTTGAGATACGCCGTGGTGGTATTTCCTATACTATTGATACGGTTAAAATGGTCAAGGAAGAAATTGACCGGGAGAATGATGAAATATTTTATTTAATAGGAAGTGATAGTCTTATGGACTTTCGTAATTGGAAGGACCCAAGAGGAATTCTGGATGAATGCAAAGTTGTGGTTGCTATTCGTCCCGGATTTAGGCCCAGTGATATTCCAGCCTGGATCTTGCACCGAATTCAATTTGCAAACATTCCCAGGTTCGAGATTTCATCCACTAATATTCGTCATCGTTGGGTGGAAAATAAAACAATTCGTTATATGGTGACTCTCCCGGTCTGGGATTACATTGATGAACATAATTTATATTCTTAATTCGCGAAATCAAAATACCACCGGACCAGATTAATACTAACCAACAGAGCGCCTTCAAGGCGACTGATTCTCCAACTGGTACGGATCAAAAGCAACGTTAGCCCCACCATAAGGACAAGAAGGAAGACACTGTTAAAAATATCCTGGGCAATGACGGTAGGGTTTATCATACCAGCCAATCCCAGAACTCCGAGTAAGTTGAACAGGTCGCTGCCTATTAAATTACCAACAGCAATTCCATGCCGACCTTTAATGGCTGCAGAAAGGGAAGTCGCAAATTCAGGGGCAGATGTTCCCGCTGCAACAATGGTCACGGCGATGACCCAGTCTGAAATGCCCATATATCGGGCTACATTGGATGCATGCTTAACCATGAGATGTCCCCCAAGAACGATCAATACTAATCCAACCAGAAACAAGCCATAGGACATGATGGTAGCAGAATGGGGATGTACTGTTTCAGGAGGATCTTTTTTAATGAATAAGAAGGCTACATATCCTACCAAGAGTGTAAAAAGAAGCAAACCTTCATATTGAGTATAAGCGTCATCAACAGTCCAACCATCAAAACCAAAAAACAGTAAAAAGATCAATGCGGTTGCGATTAATAAAAATAATCCATCACGGTAAAACAATTTTTCAGATGTTTCAATAGGGCGGATCATAGCCGTGCCCCCTAATATAAATCCAAGATTAAATATATTGGAACCAATGACATTGCCAATAGATATATCCGTCTGTTGAGTTAAAGCTGCACTTATGGTAACAGCAAATTCTGGTGCAGATGTGCCAAATGCAACAACAGTAAGGCCAATAATCAGGTCCGATACTTTAAGGCTGTGTGCAATTTCTGCAGCGGAATCCACTAGCCAGTCTGCACCTTTCCAGAGCATTGCGATGGAAATAACAACAAATAGGCAATCGAGAATAATATAGGTATCCATTATTAAGAATATCGATTATTTTGTGCGAATAAGATACAAAAATATCCTAGAGAGATTGGTAAAGAAATGCATAATTATAAAAATAAACATTTACTTAAGTGTTTTCAAAGAAAATCCATTCATTACGCAGGTATTTTTACTATTTTCAGTAGCTTAAATCATACCTGATTATTTCATGATTGAATTTCAAAATGTATCCTATGCTTACAACAAGGGCTATGGGGTTAATAATTTAAATATGTCCATCGATGAAGGTGAATTCACTTTCTTAATTGGTCCTACAGGATCTGGGAAAACAACTCTCATGCGATTAATATATTTTGACCTTCTACCTGACACGGGACTGGTTAAGATTAATGGGTATTTATCCAATAAATTAACACCACGCACTATTTCAAAGGCCCGGACGTCTATTGGGATGGTTTTTCAGGATTATAAGTTGCTGGGTGACCGGAATCTTTTTGAAAATGTTGCTCTGCCCCTGCACGTTCTGGGTTTTAAAGGCGGGGATATACCTGGTAGGGTTGAAGAAGCCCTGGAACTGGTGGGGCTTGATGGGAAAGAACAGCATCTTCCTGGTGAACTCTCTGGGGGTGAACAGCAGCGGGCCTGTCTCGCTCGGGCTATTATCAAGGAGCCGGAAATTATTCTGGCTGATGAACCCACTGGAAACCTAGATCCTGTAGCATCCTTTGAATTGGTACGTCTTTTGGAAACAATCCATGAGACGGGTACGACCATTTTAATGGCTTCCCATAATTATAACCTGATCAAAGGGAGGGGACGTCCTATTTATGAATTAAAAGATGGGATTTTGCGAGTTCGTTAATGGATAAGTTTCTCTATCTTCTAACCGAAGGTGTCAAAAATACCTGGCGCCATAAAATGACTACATTCACGGCCATTTTCTCTCTGTTTATTGCGCTATATATAGTTGGCATCCTAGCAACAGCAGGAAACAATACATACAAGGTGCTACATTATCTGCGATCCAAGTACAAGATTGAAGTCTTCTTTAAACAGGATGTAAGTAATGAAGAAGCTGTAGGATTAATCCATCGAATAAAAAAAATAAAAGGGGTCCGTACTGCGACCATTATTGAAAAAGAAGATGCGATACGCATTTTTAAGGACCAGTTTGGTGAAAATATTACAGATATTCTGGGTTATAATCCTCTTCCGGTCAGTGCCGTGGTCAATGTTGATAGGACTAGGAAAGATCCCCTCAGGGTTGAGCCGATTATTAAGGAAATTCGTACCATGGACCGGGTTGAGGAAATACGGTACCAAGGCAACCTAATAAATAAAATAGAGAGGAATTATCAACGCATTTCGGATCAGTTTCCCTATTTTTCCGGCATTATCATTTTTATTGCGGTCCTGATTATTTATAATACAATCAAGTTATCCGTTTACTCCAGGCGGGACTTAATACAATCACTGCAATTAATCGGTGCCACCCGACTTTTTGTAAAACTTCCGTTTATTATTGAGGGAATTTTCATAGGACTGATCTCTGTGATCCTTGTATTTCCCGCATTGCTAGGTACCGTGAAAGGATTGAACTATATAGTTTCCAACTTCACATCTCTGAGTATTAAGCTTACCTTTGACACATCGGTTTGGATATGGCTATTTACCTTGGTTGTTGTGATCACTCTTATCGGAAGCTACAGAGCAGCATCCAGTTTTTTAAAATAGTCTTATTTTCTGTCATTGTTGTGACAGAACAGATACTCTTAAATTCCATGTTATATTTTTCAAATTAAATCAATCTATAAGGGGAAGGTGTGCCTAAAACAATCAAAAAGGATCCCAAAAAGAAAACAAAGCAGAAAGATGTGAAAAAGATGGATCCCAAACATTCTGAGAAGCAAAAATCCAAGGACCTGGAAGTGCAGTTAAACGTGATCCAGGATAAACATATACGATTAAAAGCAGAATTTGAGAATTTCCGTAGAAGAAAGGCCGATGAAATTTCCAGGTTGCTACAATTTGAAGGTGAAAATGCTATCAAGGGTTTCCTGCCGATTTTGGATGACCTTGAACGCATGATTCATTCTTCCGATGCATCGGAAGAATCTCTTAAGAATGGGGTCTCTATGGTTGAATCCAAAATACAGAAATATTTTGAATCCCTATCGATTAAACCTTTTGGTGAAAAAGGGGATGCAATGGATACGGATATCCATGATGCCATGCTAACTCAGACCAATAAAGAGATGGATGATAATTTAATTCTTGAAGTTTTCGAAAAAGGCTATACATACAGGGATAAAGTGGTTCGCCACGCCAAAGTGATTGTGAATAAAAAATGAAAGATTTGTACGATATAATAGGGGTATCTAAAAGTGCAGACCAGGATGAGATAAAAAAAGCGTATCGCAAACTTGCCCTGAAATATCACCCTGATAAAAACCCTGACAATAAACAAGCGGAAAAAATGTTCAAGGAAGCGGCAGAAGCATACGGAGTACTCAGTGATGGACAGAAGCGTGCCCGTTACGACCAGTTTGGTCATGCGGGTGTGGGTATGGGCGATGGTGGAGGTCAAGGTGGTTTCAGCGGTGGAGTGCACATGAGCATGGATGATATTTTTTCCCAGTTTGGAGATATTTTCGGTGGTAGTCCTTTCGAAAGCTTTTTTGGGGGAGGTCCTGGAAGGAACCGTTCGAGAGGACGGGGTAGTGATATCCGTATTACATTAAAACTGACCTTCGAGGAGATCGCCCAGGGCGTTGATAAAAAAATTAAAATTAAACGTTCAGTAGTTGCCCAGGGTGCGGAATTTATCACCTGCCCTACCTGTCACGGCCAGGGTCAGGTTTCTACAGTGCAGAATACGATCTTGGGGCAGATGAGATCTGCATCTGTGTGTCCTCACTGCGAGGGGTCGGGAAAACGTATCGGTAACCGTCCACCCGGTGCAGGTCCTGATGGTATGGTAAAAGAAGAAAAAACAATAAGGGTAAACGTTCCGGCTGGTGTGGAAGAAGGAAATTATATAACGGTGAGCGGACAGGGAAATGAAGATGTCTCCGGAAGCCCGGGAGATCTCATTGTGGTCTTTGATGAAAAAGACCACCCATATTTTGTCCGGGACGGCGAACATGTCCTTTTGGAATTGCATATTTCATATCCGACCGCAGCTCTGGGAGGGAAAATTGAAATTCCTACAGTGGATGGAAAAGCAGGATTAAAAATCCCTGCAGGAATCCAATCTGGACAGGTATTAAGAATGAAGGGTAAGGGCTTTCCAAGAATTAGAAGCAGGTCCAGCGGCGATCAACTGGTAAAAATACAAGTAGAAACACCTATAAAACTATCCCGGGGAGCAAAGAAAACAATTGAATCACTGGAAAAGGATCTGGGTCCGATCCAGAACCCGTTTAACAAAATTGATCTTTAATGCTCTTGTTTATTCATCAAGAAAAGCAGGGTATTGTAACTTTTATCTGCACTCTGGTTACAGGATACGCTGTAAAATAATATAAGCAGGCCTATCGTTATGATGATTTTAGTCCTTTGAGAAAGGTAGAAAAAGATGCCTTTAAAAAGATAGAAGAATTAATCTATAAACCATCCGATGGAATAGATAAAATGGGTCTGGAGCAAGAGCCCAATAGATCTGTAGAAAAGAATTATAAAGCGACAATAGAAATCATTAATATTAATACTCTAGATAAGTAAGATTTAATTAAACTTCCAGGAAATTTGAGCAAAAACTGACGGTCGGATGATCCATTTTCATGATAATTTTGGTTTGTTTGAGATGCTGGATGATCTAATGAAAATAATGGGAATTGGGCTCGAAACTCTATAAAAACTAATACATCATATAACTTTATGAACGGCGAACATGGTACTAACTCAACAAAATAAAACGGATCTGCTTGAGATTGCAATTGTCCTTGCACTATTTTTTCTTATAGTTGTGATCTATGTACCTGTGGCTATCTGGGAAGAAGAGACCTACTTCGAAAAAGAGAGCCGCTATAGAATGCAAAACCTGTATGATGTTGAAACATTTTATTCAATGCTCACGGGTGAGTACAATCCAAACTTTTTGGAAGCCCTGACCCTTGTGAACGCAACTCGCGATTCTGCTGTGGCAGATTCCTTATTTATCGGTGAGCAACGAGTTAATCTATATGGAAAACAATTTTTTGTGGATGTAGGTGAATCCTTCGGATTTGAATATGATACCACGTTTGGTATTAAGAGTTTTCGAAGAGATACAGTTATGGATACCACAATCCAGATCGTGGTTTATGCGGAAGACCTGGGAAGAAACGACACATCTTTCATTCGTAAAAAAGATCTGCCCGGATATCAGCAAGATGAAAATTTTCTGGATATTGTTAAAGAGGAGCCGATTCAAAGGATAGAAGCGGTGGAATATTATCAAACATTTCTTCCCGATTCATCTACCTTTTATTGTCCATTAACCAGAGATCCCTATGTCATGGAAATCAGCGAGGATGGTTCAGACTTGATAGTAACCAGTCCCATTAATGATCCTATAATCAAATCTCATTATGTATTATTTTCTTTCAAGGCGGTAAGTCACGGCACTATACGAGGTGGACGAAAAAGTTGGGATTAGGTTAACCGGCTCCATATGGTTGGCTTAGTTATATCAGACTCATTTCTTCTTACTGGTGTTTGGAACCGGAATGGAGATCCCTTAGCAGCAGATGGCATAATACGGGTTCCTTTTACTGAATCCATACGTTCTTTGCTCCATAATGAAGGGGAATTGAATGCAGTCCTGGCATCTGCCCTACGGAAAGCAAAAGAAACAAATCCCTTTGACACTCAAGATATAGTTGTTGGACTTCCAGATAGTTTCGTAGAGCATGCTATTGTTGAAGGTGAGCAGGACCTTTCCAAAAATGATTATATGGATTATATCCATTGGCTGGATGCGAAAAAATGTCGTCCCCGTTCCCAATCTGTTTATATCTTTGGTCAAGTGTATTACCCAGATGATGCTAATGTCCATGTTTGCACGGTACCAAGGGCGCTGATAAGAACCTTAAAGTTCTCCATTACAGAAATGGGTGGAAATCCCTATTGGATGGGTCCTGTGAGTTCCACATATCTGGATGGTTCAGGAATATCGGAGGCAGCCATGATTCATCGCCTGGGCAATAAATATACCTTTATGAAAGTACAGAATAACCGTTTTGACATGGGAACGGTCACGTTTTCCGGTGGTGTTCCCAGAGTCGCTTATACAACCGATCCGTCCGAAGACATTACCTTGGCAGCACTGGGTTTGGAAAAATCTGATTTAGATGATATCCCGGTCTTCTGTCCGCAGAAACTAGGGAGGCAATCCACAAGCGCTTGGGAATTATCGGATTTCAGGGTTAGCAGCCCCTTTGATGGGGTGGATGTGGATGAAGTGAGCATTGCAGGACTCCCTCAGTATGAAGCGAATATATTGTCTCAACTTATGACAACTATCGCCCTGGACCATTCATTCAATTTTTTCGCAGAGCCCGGTATAACGGATTTCTTTTTTACAAAGGTAATCCCGGGATTAGATAGGGTAGAGATACTCGAAATTCCGGTAGTAGAAACAGTTGAACATGAAGAGACACCCAAGCGGGATCAACTCCAGTCCATCACGGGATTTTCCATTGCAATACTGTTGATTGTGGGTGCATTCATTGGTTTTAACTATTTAAAACTTCAGGATGAATTGAATAATTCATTTTTTGGTGTAGATAAGGGATTCTCTATTGAACGGTCTGGAATTGATGATACAACCCCTATAGAGCCAGCCTCAAAAGAAGCGCCCCTTAACTTACTTCAGCAATCACGTGCCATATCATCTGCAATATTAACGCTGCTGACCCAGACAGATCTCAATCGTTATAACGCCTTGACCATTACAAAATCTTTCCTAAGCCTGGAATATTTAAGCGGTACAAACCCGAATATAGAGAATATTATTGGAGTAGACCCAACGTCATTCTCGGTTGAAGCTACGGGGAAAGATAGTACGATTTTTCTTTGGTATTACAGCTTTGACCTTCCTATGTCCAAAGAAGATCCTGCTGCAGGTGAAATTTCTAAAATGGACCTTATGATCCAGCTTGATACTACATTAACCGATTATACCCTTAAATATTTTGAACAGGTATTTACGAAAAATCAGATCTATGGACCGTTACTGGTCTGGGTCAGGGGAAAGGCGGACATTCTCCAGGCTAGTGCCATCATATCCAATGTAGATGATACTATTCTGTTAAGAAAGTTTGTATTGTTTAATAAATCAGACCAGCCGAATCCCCGAGCAGGATTTTACGTTTCCATCCTGGAAGATTAAATGGATATACTGGCTGGAGAGTTTGGAGGCCGTCGTATAAAAACAGTTTCTAAACTACCCTACAGACCCACAAAATCCCGTGTGAGAAAAAGCATCTTCGATTCCTTGATGCCATTCCGTTTCTCCATGGTATTGGATCTTTTTTCGGGGACAGGTATTCTGGGTTTCGAGGCGGCCAGTCGAGGTGCACAATCCGTCACATTTGTTGAAAAACATAACTCAACCCTGCGTTTAATAAAGGAGAACGCAGCAAGTCTTGCGGGCCCTAGCTATACTTTCAAACATTGTGGTGTAATGTCGTTTCTCCACCAATCAGGGTCTTTCGATCTTATTTTTGCAGATCCACCTTATGGAACAGGTAACCTTGAATCCCTTGCAGAAACTATTCTTGAACATTTGAATAAAAAGGGTAAATTCATTTTAGAATGTGAAAAAGACCAGGCACCATTTCTGGATGCAGTTGCAACTGACTATGGAAAAACGCGCATCCTGTCCTGGGAAAAACCATGAGAAAAATTATTTATCCTGGAACATTTGATCCTATCCATAATGGGCATATTGATATAGCGACCCGGGCCGCGAAATTATTTGATGAACTAGAATTTGTGGTAGCAGTCAATACAGAAAAAAAGCCTCTTTTTTCTATTGAAAGACGTTTGGAACTGATCCAGAATTCTGTACAGCATATTAAAAATATAAGGGTCAGCCACTTTACAGGTCTGGTAGTGGACTATGCCAGGACTAGAGGGTCTGAAGCCATCATTCGTGGACTGCGCCATGTCAGTGATTTTGAGTTTGAATTCCAGATGGCCATGATGAATTTTCATCTGAATCCAGGGATCACATCCCTGTTCATGATGCCGGATGAAAAATTTATCCACCTGAACTCAACGGTGGTGAAGGATGTAGCCAAAAATGGCGGCGATGTGACAGCTTTTGTTCCCCAGACTGTCCGGGAAGCATTATTCGCTAAATATCCCAGATAATATTTTTTAACTTCCAAAGACTGTTTTTCCTGTTAAATATCCTATTTAATGCCTACCTACGACTACGTGTGTAAAGAATGCGGTGACAAGTTTGAACATTTTCAAACCATGATGAGTCCCGTTTTAACACAGAAACCAGGCTGTGAAAAGAAAAACTGCCGTGTAAAACGTATGGTAAGCGGTGGAAGCGGGCTCATTTTTAAGGGTTCCGGGTTTTACCTGACGGATTATAAAAACAAGGGCACAACAGACATAGGTGAGAAAGAAAGCACAGAAAATCCGACAACAAAAAAAGAATCATCAAAGTCATCCAAAGAGAAAAAAACAGGGAAAGGGAACTCATGAATACAGCTAAATCAATCACCATAGAAAATGGAATGCTTCATGTTCCGGAAAAGCCCATCATTCCTTTTATTGAAGGGGATGGAATTGGGCCGGACATCTGGAAGGCTTCGGTTCGTGTATTTAATAGCGCCGTTGAAAAAGCGTTTGGGAATACAAAAAAGATAGAGTGGCTCGAGGTACTTGCCGGGGAAAAAGCGTATAACCAGACCGGTGAATGGTTGCCCCAGGAAACACTGGATTCTATTACAAAACACTTTGTGGCAATCAAGGGGCCGTTGACAACACCGATAGGTGGTGGGATACGATCACTGAATGTTGCCTTACGGCAAAAACTGGATCTCTATGCTTGTGTGCGTCCTGTTCGCTGGTTTGATGGTGTTCCCTCCCCAGTAAAACAACCGGAGTTAGTTAATATGGTCATCTTCAGAGAAAATACAGAAGATATTTATGCTGGGATCGAATGGATGGATGGTACAGAAGACTTGGACAAAGTAAAATCATTCTTGGTAGATGAAATGGGTGTAACCAATATCCGTTTTCCTGATACAGCCAGTCTGGGGGTCAAGCCCGTTTCAAGAGAAGGAACGGAACGGTTAGTCAGGGCAGCTCTTGATGCGGCCTTGAAACAAGGGCGCAAAACCCTGACCTTGGTCCATAAGGGCAATATAATGAAATTTACAGAAGGTGCTTTCCGCGATTGGGGCTACGATATGGCCAGACGTGAGTATGGTGCAGAAGATTTAGATGGGGGGCCCTGGCAGATCATTAGAAAGGACGGAAAGGAATTGATTATAAAAGATGTGATTGCAGATGCATTTTTGCAGCAGATTTTGCTTCGTCCGGCAGAATATGATATTATAGCAACTTTAAATTTGAATGGCGATTATATTTCCGATGCTTTGGCTGCCATTGTAGGTGGTATCGGTATTGCACCAGGAGCGAATATCAATTATACGAGTGGTCACGCTATTTTTGAAGCCACCCATGGGACGGCCCCAAAATATGCAGGGAAAGACCAGGTGAACCCCAGTTCAGTCATTCTATCTGGAGCCATGATGCTGGAATACATGGGCTGGAAAGAAGCGGCTGATATGATTGTGAAGGGCATTGAAGGTGCCATAGCACAAAAGCGGGTAACTTATGATTTTCACAGGCTTATGGATGGCGCAACCAAACTGAAATGCTCCGAGTTTGGCAATGAGATCATTGCCAATATGGCCTGATTTTATCCTGATAGGATTTCATCTGTAAATTCACGGCGGGGTTTTCCCGTCCAAACAGTTATGTTTATCGATTTTACAAAAGTAGAATTGACCGCCGGCAAGGGTGGTAAAGGCGCAGTTCATTTCCGCAGGGAAAAATTTATTCCGAAAGGAGGCCCGGACGGTGGTGATGGCGGTCGGGGTGGCCATATTGTATTGAAAGCTGATACAAATCTCCATACGTTGTACGATATTCGCTACCGGAAAAAATACCGGGCAGATGATGGTGGTTCAGGGGGTGGTGCACGTAAGACTGGAAAAAATGGGAAGGATGTAACTATACGTGTACCGGTAGGCACTATTATCCGGGAAAAAGAATCGAAAAAAATTGTGGGTGACTTGGTTCACAATGGAGAAATTATTATTGTGTGTAATGGTGGCAGAGGAGGAAAAGGAAATATTCGTTTTAAATCTGCCACGAATCGGGCACCGCAAAAAGCCCAGCCTGGTGAACCGGGAGAATCAGGCGTATTTGAGATAGAACTAAAACTATTGGCAGACGTGGGGCTGGTAGGACTGCCCAACGCAGGAAAATCGACCCTCCTGTCTCGAATTTCCGCTGCTCGTCCAAAGATCGCTGATTATCCCTTTACAACCTTGGCACCAAACCTTGGTATCGTAAAATATGGTGATTACGGATCCTTTGTGATGGCGGATATACCAGGTCTGATTGAGGGAGCCAGTAAAGGTAAAGGACTGGGACACCAGTTCTTAAAACATATTGAACGGAATAAGGTTCTTCTGTATCTCATAGAATCATCGGATGAATCTCCACACATAACTTTCACAACCCTGCAAAATGAACTCTTACAATTTAACCCGGACCTAGATGTAAAACCTGTCATGGTTTGCAGGACAAAATCGGATATAGAGTGTGATCTATCGGAAGAATGGAACCGATTTGACCAGGGTGTGAGCGTAATTTCAGCTGTTTCCGGATACGGTTTGAATGAATTGATTTCAAAACTCAGCAAGTCTGTAGGGTAGATGAATCCTATCTGATTTAACAATTTATTGAATGTATCAATGATTGGTCTTACAAGGTGCAAAAGATCCTAGATCACTTAAACCAGGACAAAATTATTTTGAAGCATCTATCAAGAATTTACTAGCCATTAAGAGCATGCAGAAGATTGATGGGAGCCAGTTTGGACTGTCCAATAGTGTTCATTTTCATTTTTGCTTCAATGTATCATTAGTAAGTTTCTGTAATGAAAAATTTAGTTTAAGGAGAGGTGGCCGAGTGGCTGAAGGCGCTCGCCTGCTAAGTGAGTAAGGGGTTTATAGCCTCTTCGAGGGTTCGAATCCCTCCCTCTCCGCACTTTAATAGACGAGAAACCCTGCATAAGCGGGGTTTTTTGCTTATAGTCTAAGATTGGTCTGATTAGTGGGAAAAAGGGCTGAATCCACTGGTTATTCACTGGTCTGTCGGCTTCTTTAATTTATTATTAAATTCAAAAATGAGATGGTTAGAAAAATTAAGAGCATTAAATCCTTGGAGTTTAATAGGTGTATTATCACTTGGAATCGCAATTATGTTATCAATTACAAAAGGGTTAAACAGTGAAAGAGTATTCATAGGGATTTTAGGTCTTGCACTTTTATTCAATCTATTTGATTGATAATGAGTTATCAAGCCCCACATTCGTGGGGTTTTTTGCTTAAAGGCTAAGATTGGTCTATTTAGTCGTAAAAATGGCTGAATTGGACTGAATTCACTGGTAATACACTGGTCAATTTTGTAAGGTTTTTTGTTTGGGTGATGATGGGTAGATTTTAATATGCAGAATAATATGGAGTTAATATTCAGAAAGGCAAAAGAGGGTGATATACCGAATATAGTAAAATTGTTAGCCGATGATGAACTTGGTTCCAAAAGAGAAGATTATAAAGTTCCATTACCAAAGAGTTACTATGATGCATTCCAAAATATTCTTCAAGATAAAA
>Ga0208765_1000979_pt1 | contig 18111 bp, 18 predicted proteins | sample ETNtaG_2_FD_185783 | JGI IMG/M metagenome (GOLD analysis project Ga0208765, IMG submission 185783) | Marine microbial and viral communities from oxygen minimum zone, Eastern Pacific Ocean - ETNP201406SV203 (SPAdes) (version 2) | ecosystem: Environmental > Aquatic > Marine > Oceanic ...
ATTTGTAAAAACTACCTCATCTGGTTTTGGTTTTGGTGAATCAATATCTTCAACCTTGAGGATTTTTGCATAATCGTCATCAGGTGCATATTCACGGTAAACAACTGCTTTCATAATTTCGAACCAATTTACCCCTAATTATATTTTATCAGGCTTATACACGATTTATCTTAAAATCACGTTTTGGTTGTTGTGTAGATAAGAGAATTTGCTTTAATTGATCGTCATTAATTTGTCCTGGCATTTTCCCTTGTGTTGCCATTCCAATTAGGTATTGTTCAACAAGATCGGATAATTCAGGTTTAACCATTTTGATATTGTTTAATCTCATTCGGGCTTCAGGAGTAAGGATTTGTTTTAGAATTTGTTCTTTTTGTGCTGCTTGTTCATGGTTAGGATTATGATCTTGTGGTAGATCATTTGGTTCAGGAAAACTCATTTTTATCTAACGGTAAATTTTCAATTCAGGTTTTTCTAAAATTAACTCATTAAGAATTTCTGTTGCAAGTCTATCTAATTTTTGCATTCCATTTTTAGAAACAACTCTACCTTTCTTCTCAATTTTTTCTAAATATCCAAGTTTTTCTAATCCATGAATTGCATTACGAACAATTGCACCACTTGCATCTCTATGATGAGCAGCACCATATCCAGATGGTTTACCACCACCATAGTCTTTCTTTAATTCATTAACACCAATTGGACCATTAAAGTAAATTTTTCTCATTATTGAGGCACATCTAGTATGCCACCATTCACTATTTTGTGGAGGTTTGTCTGCATGTGCTCCGGTTTTGACAAATGGAGTCCAAGAAGGGGCAGGAATATCTTCATTTTTGAGAATATTTGCTAATCTTTCAATTAAAACATCTGCTGGTACATCATAGACTTTTGCCATAAAGTGCAAAAATTGATAATCGTCTTATAAATCATTGAGACCAGTGACAAAAATTCTTCTAGATATTTAGGCAGAGATTCATTTTTTGAAAAAAGATCGTATAGTTGTTTTTTTTAGATAGTTATGATATACTATACCCAATGCAAAAAAATTGGCGTCAATATGGGGAAGGAGGGAAAAATAGATGGCGCAATCAAACAGAAAAAGATTCAGAAGATAAAGAATAATTTAATTCACAGTTAATTATTGAATTTTTAAAATTCCTTCTTTGATTAAAAATTGAATTCCTTGAATAAAAGATTCATCATCTATTGCACCAGCTGCCCACCATTCAGCATTATTTTTTATCCATGTTGGAATTTCAGAACCAGAATTAGTTCCTTGTGAGGTTGGAGGAATTTTTAAAATATTTTCTTTAACTAGAAATTGAATTCCTTGAATAAAAGATTCATCATCTATTGCACCAGCTGCCCACCATTCAGCATTATTTTTTATCCATGTTGGAATAATATTCATTTTTTCATCTTTTAAAATTGATTTATGGTTTATTTGAAAATTAGATGTAGATACTAAAAAATTTTCAAAATTATTAGAGTTTTTACCAGTTAAAATTAATTTAAATTCATATTCTCCATCATTTGGAATAAAAATTGATTCTTGATAAATTCCATATGGGGCTAAAATACCAAGATATTTTTGACCAATTCCAAGATTTGACCATATTTCTTTTCCAGATGAATCTGTAACACCATAAACAAACAACATATCCTTTACAGGTAAATTATTTTCATCAAAGAAAGAAAATGTAAATGGTATTTTTTTTCCAGAATTTAATTTAGAATCCCAAGAAATATTTCCAATAAACTCATTATCAAAAGAAAAATTAATTTCATTTAGACTTATTTTTTCACCAGATAAAATTTCTAATTTTATAACATCATTTTTAGATGATGAAAATAATTCATTTTTCATTAGCAAAAGTTGTTGATGAGGAATATCAATATTGACAAGATTTTTGTTTGGATTGGAAATATTAAATTTTATAAACTCATTATCAATTTTTATTCCATTAATGGATGCAACTAAATTATATCCTTGTTTGATTGAAGAGAAATCTTTTTCAAATGAAATTATTTGATTAATATTTAAATCATGATTATGTTCATTCCAACTAAAGGGTATTTCATATGAAATTTTTTCTAATTCGTCATCATAAATAAAATTAGAAATTTTATCATTATGAGATTTTACAGATATTGGAAATTCTTGAGCAGAAGCAGTTTTAATTTCAAATATTTGATTGTCAGGAAGATGTAAGAAAGTTTCAAAGAGTAAATCTTGTGTTGTCAAAGTTTTAGGATTTGTTGCACCTACAATAGAAACTTGAACTGAATATTTTCCACTTTTATCAAAAATTGGACCTTGAATTGTAGGTAGGGAATCACCTCGTGCATAATATCCTCCAGCAATAGCATGTTTTTCACCGTTGTATACTGTACATTTCCAAAGTTCTTTTTCTTGACATCCAATTGTAGGCTTAATTGTTAGATCCAATTCACCATCTTCATCATAGAAATATTCATTTGCAACTAGATTATTTTCTTGAAAAATTTGAACACGATATGTAACACTTGGAATATTTACATTTGTTTCAGTATCAAAAAATCTGATTGATAAATTTGCAGTTTTAGCATCACCATAACTAAAATTTTCAGGAAAAAGATTTGTACTTACTGCAACTTTTAATCCATCAAGATCAATTGGTGGTGCAAGAGAACCAGAATGATGTTGTGCATATGCAGGAGAAATCATAAATACGAAAAGTATCACAAAAATTAACAAAAGGAATTTTGGAATCATAATTTTATGATTTTGAACTTATTAAAATACAATTGTAAATTATCAAGATATAATTTTACGATAAGTATGCCCACATAAATTACAAGAAATACGGATCGATTTAACTGATGCACGTCCCAAACGAATTCTTGAATTAATGCCAGGAGCAATAAATGATTTACATTTTTTGCAAAAAACCATCCGAAGATGGTAAGGCATTCGAATTTTATACTTAGTACTTATTCTGCGAGCAATTGAAGCTTGACGTTGAGATAATTCTGGGTCTGTTCTTGCGTTAGTGATTGCATTATCAATAAGAATTTGCATTCGCTCCATTGCAATTTTGTAAACTATGGGCTTCACAATAATTTTTAAAAATACAGCTAAAAATTAGTTCTGATCATAATGAGTAAAATGCAGTCAGCGGGATTCGGACCCGCGTCACAGGGTTGGAAACCCCGAATACTAACCAGGCTATACTATGACTGCGATAAAAAGAAAAAGAAATTTCCTACATAAAAATGGTTTTTTCGTATTCATATAGGATTCTAGATGCAACAACATGACCTTCAAATGATTCATCTCCAACAGAGTATAGATCAGTAATTTTATTTTGAATGGAGTCAGAAAAATGTCCCTTTTGAAATCCTCCAAGTACAATACAAGAGTTATCTGAAATTTGTGCTGCGATTTTTTCATATGAACTTAATTGACCTTCAGTAGAAAAACCAATAATTTTAGATGGATTAATTTCAGATATTAGTTCTAAAAATGTTTGATCTTTAAGCTCAAGTAATAATTCATTGTTTGATATAATTTTTTTTTCTTGATATAATTTTTCAATCACACCTTCAAACCTATGATAAGATTTTGGAAGATGAACATTTTTCCCAAAATGTATTACTTTATCATCAATAGTATGTACAAAGAGATTTAATTTATTTTGAAGATATAATGGAATTGTTGTAGCTTCAAGTATTGAAAAATGAACAAGATCAGGACGTCCACGTTTAATTTCATTTTTTATTCCTTTCATAGCTGCAAAATGCCAAGAGTTATCCAATAAGATTTCTGAAGAATGTTTTCCTAATTTTCTGGCATGTGAAATAACTGATGGATGATCTTGTAATTCAAAAGGGATTAATTCTAATGCAGATTCAGAAATAATTAAAGAAATCATTTTAATTTAACATTTGGATTTGAGTTTCAAATTCATTCCATCCAGATTTTAAATTTTGATCAATAGTAACAATTCCAGCATTGCAATTATACTGATTTAATCTTTCAATTACATGCTCACTTGTACCAAAACTGGAGCCTCCACCCACAGTTATTGTTTGATCACCAATATTCTGATTTTTGACAACACAAGTGTCTATTTCCTGATCAATATACCTATACCAAGTTAAAAATTCAATTTCTGACTCATTTTGACCATAAAAATTAAATAATTTTTCTATAAAATCTTGTTGAGAAATATAATTACCATTAACAAAATTAGAAGTACTCCAACTTATTTCAAAAAATCCAATTTTTTTATTTGGTATAATTTCAAATATTTGATTTAATTCAATTATAGCTTCTTCAGGAGTTTTATTAATTTCATTTAAGTTGTCAGTTGGAGTATAGGAGAATGCAACAAAATCTCCAAGTGCCAAATCAGTTACAATATGTTTTAAATTTTTATTAATTACTTGATGTAATGCAAATGAATTTCCAATTTGAATGTCAGGATGTTTTTGTTTTATTCTATCATATACATTAAAAAATAATTCCTGATAAACTGGAATAAAATTTTCATTATATCGAAATTGTGATTCTGTTTCACCAGCAATAATTACAGAGTCGACTATATGATATCTTGAAAGAATAGCATCTAATGTATTTACAAGTTCATTCTCGTTTATTCCATTAAGAGTTGGTTTTCCAATCCATTTAGGGAATGGTCCCAAAGTCTCTCCATTAATTATGGAAAAATAAAGAGTAACTTTGAGATCATTTTTCTCATTTAACCCCATAATAATATCAGATTGAGACCAATCAAATTTTCCTTCTATTGGTTCAATTACATTCCAAAACAAATAGACATTACTTCTACCAATTCCAGAAGAAGAAGCATCTGTAAAAATTTGATCAAATTGTTGTAATGATATAGATGAAGAAGGTGAATTAATTACCAATCCAATCTTTTCATTATTTGTTTGAGTTGTATTTTCTGAAGATGAAGAAATGAACATTAAAGCTACTATCGTAACTACAAAAATAGGAATAATAATGCCTAAAATTCTCTTATCCATGAGAATTAGAAAATAAAAGAAAGTAAAAAAGTTGTGATTATGTTATTTATCCAGAAGTACAACCGCTGTATCCACATTCAATGCAGATACTACAGCCCTCTACAAATACAAGATTATTTTTACATGTTGGACATAGACGATCCTCTGAAACTTCTTCTTGTTTTGGAGTTTCAATCTTAATTTCTTCATCATGAATTTTTAATGCGAGGGATGCACCAACTTGTGTTTTGATGTATTTGTTTGTAATATTTTCATGGATATAAGACAACATGTATTCAGTTGGTGTTACTTCAAATGTTTTTGCTGCATTATCACTTGTCATGTGAAGAACTTGTTTATGTCTAGAACCATCACGGTATACAGTCATTCCTTTTAGTCCAAGTTCATGTGCTAACAAGTATGAAGACTTTACATCTTCAACAGTTACATCATATGGCATGTTAATTGTTTTTGCAATTGCATTTCCAATCCAATTTTGCCATACACTTTGTGCCATTAAATGATCAGCCCAGTGAATATCCATTGCAGTTACAAAGACATCTTGCATCCATTGTGGAATCTCTTCAAGTCCTTTTAATGAACCATAATTGTCTGCAATCTTTTCAAGAATTTCATCATTGTAAAGATCTTCATCTCTAAGAGCTTCTTCAAGAATTTTATTTGTGTAAAAGAATCTTCCAACAGTTACTCTTTTTTCAAATACTAGAGCAAATGCGGGTTCCATTCCGTTTGAACAATCTGCAATCATAGAAAGTGTACCAGTTGGAGCTACAGTAGTAGTTAGTACATTTCGAATTCCATGCTTTTTGATTTTTTCAATTAATGGGCCCCATTCAAATGAATGAGAGGATTTCGATTTCTCATAATATCCAGATACTGGAATTTTACCTTCAGGGTATTCTGTCTTTGAACAAAGTGGAAATTCACCACGAGAATTAGAAAGTGCTACACTTTCTTCCATTGAATAATATGTTAGTGCTTCAGATAGTTTTGATTGCAGTTCATATCCTTCTCTGGAATTGTATGGGATTTTGAGTTTGTATAATAGATCAGCTACTCCCATAACTCCAAGTCCAATTCTTCGGGATTCTTTTGAGGCTACACTGATTTCTGGAACTGGGTAATTGTTTACATCAATGATATTATCCAAAAATCTTGTTGTTTTTCTAATAATTTCTTCATATCCTTGCCAATCAAATTCATATGAACCGTCTGCTTGTTTTTGCGCATAGTTAACCAAGTTAATTGATCCTAAATTGCATGATTCGTATGGGTAAAGACTTTGTTCACCACATGGGTTTGTAGCTCTCAATGGAGCTTGTCTTGCTTTAGCAAATACATTGTACTTGTTAATTTGATCAAAGAAAATCAAACCAGGTTCTGCACTTTTCCATGCAGACAATGCAATTAAATCAATTAATTGATGTGCATTAATTTCTTTAACGGGTTTTTTATCACGTGGACTACGTAAAACATAATTTCCATCTTCAGTATTTACAAGTGAATTCCAAAAATCTTCCCAAATACCAACACTAACGTTAAAATTTTCTAAAATACCAGGTTCTGTTTTATTTGTAATGAATTTTTCAACATCAGGATGCCATGCTTCAATAATTCCCATGTTTGCACCACGTCTTTTTCCACCTTGTTTAACAACTTCAGTGACAGTATTGATTATGTTCATAAAAGATACTGGACCAGATGCAACACCAGATGTAGATGCTACAATGTCACCTTCTTCACGAAGATCAGAATAATTAATTCCAACTCCACCACCAGACTTGAAAATTAATGCAGCATCAGAAGTAGATTTCATAATCTCTTCCATGCCATCATTCATTCCAAGAACAAAACATGCTGAGAGTTGTCCTAATCTTCCACCAGCATTCATCATTGTTGGTGAATTTGGTAAAAAGTTTTGTGCAGTCATCATTTCAAAGTACTCAGTAATTCTATCAGAATAGACTTCAAGTTTTTTGGCTGCCAATAATGTTAAAAGATCTTTAAAACTTATTTTCATTTGACCTTTGTTTGCGAGTGTTACATAGTGATTAATTAGAGCTCTAAAATGCCACTTATTGAAGAAATAATCTCCGACTTTGAATTTATAATCAAAAGCATCTAATTTTTCAAGATATGATTTAGCTTCATCAATATCCTGTGTAGTATTTGCAGATTTGTCAAATACTTGAGAATCATATAACATGTCTCCAATTCCAACTAGAATTGCAACTCGCTCAAACATTTGAGTTGGAGTTTCAATTATCTCACTTTTTGAATTTCTAAATAGATATCTTGAGGCTAAAACTCTCAAACAATTAAGATCAAACTTCTTAGAAACTGGATCAAGAGCTTTTATATTCAAAACTCTCATTTTCTCATCTCTTAGTTTTCGTCTTTCATGTCTGTAGACTATGTAAGATTTAGCGATATCACTATTACCACTATCAATTAAAGTTGATTCTACAATATCTTGAATATCTTCTACTGTAGGTGCTTTATCACTAGTAAATCCTTGTTCAACAAGTTTGTCAAGCACTTCTCCTGCTAATTTATCTGCAACACCACGGTCGGCTTTAGAGGTAGCTGCTAATGCCTGAAATATAGCATTTGAAATTTTATCTAAATCGAAAGTCGTGACTGTACCATTACGTTTACGGATCTCATTGATCGTATTTTCTATTTGTGAATTATCCATAATAATACCTACACGTTAGTAAGAATAGTAGTATCTATAAACTTTCAATGGAATAAATTTTTAATTTTAGTCAAACCAATTTGATAACGGTACTATGTGTGTTGGAGTGCATTAAATTAAAAAATATTTAATACGAGTATCGTACTAATCAACATACCAAAACAAATATTTTAATAATTATGAAAGCATGATGTATATTCTGATCACGATGATCGCATTGAATTATAATCTACTAGATAGAATTTAAAAAACTAGACGATGTATGGAGATTTACATTTTGGACATTTGTCTTCAAATGGTTGATCTTTAAATCCACATTCACCGCAGATAGAAGTTTGTCTAACAAGTTTAAATGATGGTACTAGTTCGGTAGTCTTTTCAATGGATTTTTTAATTTCATCAACTTTAAGATCCTTATCAATATCCAATGTAATTAGTAATCCACCATTAAGTAATTTTGAGAGTTTATTAGATTCAGAGATAACTTCAGTCTTGTTAGTATAATCATGAATTTCTGAAGAATTGATTACAGTACCCTGAGAATAGAAATCACTTTCCATGGAATTAAGACTAGAGTTTTTACCATATTTTTCACCATCTAATGTTGCAAAACGAGTTGACCCCTCTGTATCAGTCATACAAATAGTCACATTATCGCCTAATTCTTTGCCTTTTTTAGCTCCAACATCAACGGCAGTTTGAATTACTTTATGAAGAACAGCACGACCATCTTTGTTATCCTTGAATCCTAATATGTTAAAGACAGATTCCTTAAGACCCACTAAATTGATAACTAGTGAAACAGAGCTTTTTTGCATATATTGAGTATTTTTAGCCAATATCGGGTTTAATCCTCTTCTAGTCAAATCTGAAATTTCTTTCTTTCTTAATGCCATTGAATCTAATGCTGGCTTCATCAATAATGCTAATCTTGCTCTAAAGTAAGTTTCATCCTTGTTTGATTCAAATGCCAATCTTGGAAGATTTATTGAAACAGATTGTAAAGTAATTGCAAGGGGAGTAGTAGATTTTGTAGATCCACTTGTAACACCGTTACTAGATATTTGACCTTTAGCAATCATTACTTTTCCACCTAGTAATAATATTTCAGATATTGATTGTGAAACATCAGTTATCTTTCCTTTTTCATTATCAATTATCAAACCAATTTTTGGTATTGGTGTTATAGTTAGATAATTTTTGTAGGCATTAATAATAGAATTAATTATTTTTGTATCAGTTCCTAATTGTAATCTAATTGAGATATTTGTACTAATTTTATTATATTTAGTAGTAGTAGAAGCAGTTGCAAATGCATTAGTTAATTTTTGTTCAAGTTCTGAAAGAGACTTTGAATGTTTATTAAATAATGTAACCAATCCATCAAGTACAATCTCTTGTGAAGCTTCTTTTGAAAGAAGTGAAATAATTATAGATAAAGAACTCGTAATTTCGTCAAGTTGTTTTGATGGAGTAATTCTTGATACATCAAGATATTTGCCACCAAGATCAATTCCATCATCAATTAATTCTTTAACATTAACAAATATGGTATCAGGAATCATAGACCAAACTCCAGGATTTGAAATATGTAAGTCTCCAGATAAATGAGAATCAGCTACATCTTTTGGTAAAACATTGGTTAGTAGATGTTCAGCAAATATTCTTTGTCCTGCATTAAACAAAATACCTTCAGCACCATTATCAACATCATCTAGATTAGAAACCATTTCTTGAACATCATAAACAGGCATACCTAGTCGTGCAAGTTTATTTCGATATTCTTCATGACCATGCTCTAAAAGAACTGAATTTACCATATCTCTAATAACTGCGCCTGTAAGATAGGTAGTTTGATACTTGTAAATTCTATTTTCAACTTCTTCAGTAATTTTTTGGGCTAATTCTAGGGGTAAACTGCCCTCACGAACTAATGATTGAATTATTTTATGAGAATTGAATTCTTCAATAGATTCGCCGGATGTTCTAACATACATTTTACCACTTTCAATAATTGATCTTTCTTCAATTTGTCTGGCTAAACTTAAAACAAGTTTTCCAAGATTAGTGATAGTATAACGTCTTTCAGATTTGTTAAGTGCAACAAGTGATTGTCTAAGTAATTTTCTTAAGTGATATGCAAATTTACCACTTTCTTTTTTAGATTTAAATCCTGCTAGTGATTTAAGTTCAGAATAAGTTAATGGTCCTTTTGAATTTAAAATTCGAAGAATATCAATTCTATTAGGACTAGCCATAACAGAGAAGATCATTCTAACACGTTTGGATGTAGATTGTAAAATTCCACCACGTTTTGGATCAGAGTCGTCGTCGATATCAGAATCTAAATCAGCATCTAGATCATTGTCATCATCAGAATCTAAATCCATATCCATTTCTAATTCTTCTTCATTCATTGTCATGACTAGATCTAAGTTATGGAGTAAATAAGACTTATGACTGAAATAAATTTTTAAAATATAATAAAAAAATAAAAAATTTTATAAAATATTAATAAAAATGATCATGTTATGATCATTTTTCTTCAACATCAAGTGAAAATTCAGATGTAGAAAGTTTTTGTCCACAAGATGGACATTTACCATTAGTATGATTCAAGACATCTTTTAATGATTTTAACATTTTCATGTTAGTGATCTTTTCACCACATTTTCCACAAGTTATTTCTACAGACATAAAATAATGAGATTTTCAAAAGTATTAAAAATCTATTATGATTTTTTTTAATAATTCAAATAAATTTTTTTACTGTTTTTCAACAATAATTCCGCGTTCATCAAAACCGGTAATTTTGGCTCTTATACCAACTGGTAAATCTGCAGGAGTTGCAATATCTGCCATAAATCCAGATATTCTCAAATCAGAATTATCCAAATTCATCACCACAAAAGCATATGGCGTATATTTCTCAAAGCCTGCAGGAGCGACTGTAATGATTGTGTATGTAGCAACTGTGCCTGTTCCCTCCAATAAAACATCCTCAAATCCTTCACTACCGCATTTTAGGCAATAGTAAGCTGTAGACAAGTGAAGAAAACCACACTTTGTACACTTGTGAGTTAATAATTTACCTTGTTTAGCATTTTCTTTAACTTGTTCTTCAACAGACATTTTACACACTCTGGAATACGTGAACAGCACAACTTGCGCCAGTTGCACCAAAATTATGAGTTAAACCAACTTTAGCATCTTTAACAGTTCTTGCACCAGCTTGACCAGTTAATTGATCATATACTTCAACTACTTGTCCAATTCCAGTTGCACCGATTGGATGTCCTTTTGATTTAAGACCACCTGATGGGTTAATTGATATATCAGAATTTAATTTTGTTCTACCTTCACGAATAGCTTGTATACCTTGTCCCTTATCAAAGAAACCTAAATCTTCAGTGTCAACAACTTCTGCAATTGTAAAACAATCATGTACTTCTGCAAAGTCTACATCTTTTGCAGTAATACCTGCCATCTTGTATGCAGCTTCTGATGCAATCTTTGTACTTGGGATAGTTGTCATTTGTTCTCGTCCTTGTAATGCAGCAGGTGAACCACCTCTGCCAGATCCAGTTACTTCAATATAATCACCACCGTGTGCTTTTGCAAATTTTTCAGAACATAAAATTACAGAACTTGCACCATCAGAAAATGGACAGCAATCATAAAGTTTTAGAGGACTAGCAACTACTGCGGAGTTCATTACATCGTCAACTGTAATTTTTTTCTGCATATGGGCTTTTGGATTAAGTACACCATTATCATGATTTTTTACTGCAACTGCTGCAAAGTCTTCTTCAGTTGCATCAAACTCTGTCAAATAAGCTCTTGCCATTGATGCAAACAATCCTGGAAATGATGCACCAGCTTGACCTTCATAAAAGAAATCTGAACAATATGCAAAGTATGTAGTTGTCCATTCAGTTCCAGTGTGAGTTACTTTTTCAACACCAGTTGCAATTAGACAATCATAAAATCCTGCTGCGATATTTGCATAGGCTTCTCTAAATGATACAGAACCACTTCCACAAGCTGATTCAATAGTTAATGATGGTTTATCTGGAATTCCTAATCTACTCATCAAGACAGGACCAATGTGTACCTGCTTATCTGCAATTCCAAAAACGTTAGAAATGTAAGATGCTCCAATTTCTTTAGGCTCAATTCCTGCACTTTTTATGGCTGCAACTGATGCCTGAGTAGTAATATCTGCAATACTATCTGCTAATTTTCCATATTTGGTGCTACCAGCCCCAAGAACACAAACCTTTTCCACAAATCTCACTGACCCAATTCCCTATAAAAATCGTTTTAGTAAATTGATCACCATAAAATGCCAAGAAGAAAAAGCAAACTCAAAACAGTTCAAATTAAAAAAATTACTGCCAGACATATAATAAAAACTACAAAATCAAAAACAGAAATTTTCAAAAAGGAAATAGTTCAATATTTAGATAGTAATGGATTTCTTTCATGGTCCTCAAAAGAAAGAAAATACCTTATTCTTGGAACAAATTCTCCAAAAAAAGGACTAGTTCGATGTCCAGAGTGTAAAGTAGGTGAATTGATGGTCATTAGATCAAGAACCACTCGAAAACGTTTCATGGGTTGTTCTAATTTTTATGATGGGTGTAAGGCATCATCACCATTATTACAAAAAGCAAGAATGCGAGCAACAAAAAAACCATGTGATATTTGTAAATGGCCAATCATAATTTTTCGTTATTCAAGAAATCAAAAATGGACTCATCAATGTGCAAATTTTAATTGTAAAAGTAGAATAGTTAAACCTTCAAAGTAGAATAAGTATCTGCTCTTCTATTTTTTAGTAATGGTAAAATTTTACGTATTTCTTTTACTTTCTTTAAATCAATATTAACAAAACTAATTCCTTGTTTCTTTTTCATATCAAGTAAAACTTTTCCATATGGATCAACAACCAAACTTCTTCCACAATAAATATTTCCAACTTGATCAGGTGCAATAACGTAACATCCATTTTCAATTGCTCGTGTCTTGTTAATTGTAATCCAATGTTCTTCTTTCATAGGACCTTTAACCCAAGCAGAAGGTGCAATTAAAACTTCAGAGCCTGCAAGAGCAAGAGCTCGTGACATTTCTGGAAATCTTAAGTCATAACAAATCATCATACCAATTTTTCCAATTGATGTATCTACAGGCTTTGCAATTTTTGAACCTGGAATCATTTTATCAGATTCTTTGAATCCTAATGCATCATAAAGATGAATTTTACGATAAGTAGAGATTACTTTACCTAAATGATTAATTACAAATGAAGTATCATAAACACGATTATTCTTTTTACTTTTTTCATAAAATGAACCAACAACTTGAATATGATTTTCTTTTGCTGCTTTTGCAATAGTTAAAATAAAATTTCCATTAATTGTTTCAGATAAACTTGTAAGTTCTTTAGCAGTTTGAGATGATTTTGTATATAGCATCATAAATTCAGGGAATGCACAGAGTGTTGCATTTTTAGAAGATGCTTTTGAAATATATGAAATTATTTTTTTAAGATTTTCTTCTTTGTTAGGTGATGCTTTGAATTGTACTATTGCAACTTTCATAAAATTGAATATATTGATGAGGATAAAAAGATAAAGTAGTTTACAAGAAAAAGAAAATCAAAGTTGGTTTCCTGCTAAAAACCAATTTTCTTTAGGATTATCTTCAAAAACAACAATAACGTGACTTTCTTTTGTTTTCAGAATTTCTACGGCGGATTTTGTAATTGCTTTTGCATATTCCTCTTTTTGTTCCTGTGTTCTACCAGGATACATTGATACTGTTATCAACGGCATGAAAATTTTTAATTTTTGTAGAATTTATTCTTTCAATTATTGTTATCTATAGTCTGATCCATAACCATATCTTGTTCCATATGTAAAATCAGATCTATTCATTTTCTTATACAGGTATCCAGTTGCTATACCTATTGCAAAACCACCAATATGAGCAAGATATGCCACACCTCCTCCTGCTACACCAAATCCACCCACAAAGAATGGAAGTAAATTTTGAAAAACTAACCAAAAGGGTAAGAACCATCGTGCCTGAATATGCATCATTCTCCAGAAAAATCCTAACATCATAAAGGTCTGAATTCTAGTTTTTGGAAAAATTATCAAATAAGCACCTAGTACACCAGAGATTGCACCAGATGCACCAACTGCAGGTGTAGCACTTGAAATATCACCAAAAATATGAACTAATCCAGCAACAACTCCCCATGCAAGATAAATTCCTAAAAATTTAATTTTTCCAAATTTTAATTCAATATTGTCACCAAATATCCATAAAAATAATAAATTTCCACCAAGATGAAGTAAACCCCCATGCATGAATGTAGATGTTAATAATGTAAGTTCAGGAAATGCTGGACAATTTTGTATAGTTCCACCTATATCCACTCCACTGAATTGTCCTGTGATACAACCTGGAACAGCACCCCAATTGTAAAACATAACAAATGCATTTTGATTTGAAAAATCAAAAAATTGTCCAGTGTATAAAACTTCTAAGAAAAATACAATTACATTTGCAATAATTAATCCAATAGTTACTTTAGGTTTGAATCCAGGAGGATGGGGATTTTCATCACGTAATGGTAGCATAGATAATCTATTTGATTAAAATTTGTATAATAACATTATTCAAATAATAAAGTCATTAAACAACAATAATTTCTCTTTCTACAAGATTTTTAATTATACTTAAAAATTCATCATCAGTAATTTTATCTTCATACCACCAACCAACTACAGTTTTTGACCATGTTGGGATTCTCCATTCACTTTCTGATGACATTTCTAATAGAGGAATTTCAATAACTTGTTTTTCAATTAAGAATTTAATTCCTTCAAGAAATTCTGAATCTGCAATTTGATCAGTTGACCACCAATCCCCACTTTGTTTAATCCAAATTGGAATTTTTGGTAAATCAGGCGGTAATCCTTTTTCAAATCCAGAAATTTCCCAAGTACCTTGTTTTAGTGGATCTATAGTAAAGGCAACATGCCACGAACCCATTTGATCTATACTTTGGATAAATTCAACAGGCTCACCATCCAATGTAACATCAAATTTCTCATTTCCAGAAATTGGAAGAAATTCAAAATTTGCATATCCATCCATTGGGAAACTATTGTAACCAATAATACTCATTGTTGTACCGGAATCATCAAAAACAGGATCATGATAATATGTTCCTGGTGAATCAAATCTAAAATCAAAATTACCACCAGCTTTTTTGGCAGTTCCTGGAACTACAGTTGTATCCATTGTTCCAAAGCAACTATAGTAATAAACATCATCAGTGATAGATGGATCAGGATGCATTGAGAAATCAACAATTTCTCCAGGTTCTATTTTTTCAATAGCTTGCATATTTTGTCCAACATCTAAAACTTTTTCATATCCATGAATTACTGCAAAAACTTTTGGATTGTAAATAGTTGTATCACCATTATTTTGAATTCTACCAGTAAGATGTCCATCATCATATGTAATCAAAGTTTCATCATAAAGAACAACAATTGGAAGTTCTTCAGCAAAAGTTCTTTCAAAAGATAACTCTGCAGGTAACAAAATAGGATTATCTAATACTTCAAAAAATTTTATTTTAAAAGGAATTTCAGTACCAGAAGCTAAAGGTACATGTTGAATAGTTTTAGAAAATATTTGAGAATTGTTTTCTACATGAACAGTAACTGTTGGAACTATTGCATAATCAAGATCATTTTTTACATTACCAATTACTGTATAGATTCCATTAGAATCAAAATATGAAACATATTCATGACTTGGAATAGTTACCTCTGCAAAAGAAGATTGAGCAGTAACACTTAGACATACAAACACTCCTAGTGCTAATAAGAAATAATTTGATTTTAAAATTTTAGAAGGAGTTGATGATATCTTCAAATCCAGATGTAGGTTTATCAAGTGATCCTGGTCTATGTTCTTCAATTAATTTATCCATAATCTCTCTTACTTTAATATGATATCTTTTTTTCAATTCAACAAATTTAATTTCAACTAATCCATCAGCAACAATTTGTGAAAGATAAAGTGAAACAGTTGATGGAGATTTTTTAACTTCTTTTACTAATTGAGAAAATTCTAATCCATCTTCTTTGATTAGTGCAAGTAACAAAGCACGTGGAGTTTCTTTTCTTAAAGCTGTGATAACAATTGATTCTTCTTCTGTAATGTCTGGAGAATAAAATCTAACTTGTCTTGGACCACGAACAACTTTAACAACACCAGTAGATTCTAATTTTTTTAGATAATAAGATAGTACACCATTTTTTAATCCAGATGAACGCATAATTTCACGAAATCGAATTCCAGGATTATCATCGATTAATGTTTGTAATTTTTGAGTTCTATCAATCATTTCTAAAAACTCCTAAAGCCAATAATCCTAATGTAATAAAAGTCAATAAGTGTCCAACCTCATTTAATGGCATTAATCCAATATCATAAATATGTGGCCATGTACTATCAATAAGTAAAACAGATTCAGCTCCAATAAAAGTAGTAAATGCAATTGCACTAAGTAAAAGTCGTTTTGTTCTTAATCTAAAATATGCAGCTAATGCAAGTGTGGCAATAAAGACTGCAAGTGTGATTCCACCAATATGTAAAAAGATGTGAGCTAAATGATAACCATGTAACAGATGTGGAATAATTATTGGTAAAGCTAGAATTGCAATTACTCCGGTAACTACAACAGAAAACAATGTTGATTTTCTTTCAAGTATATTTTCAGCCCTAAACAATGTGATCAAATTATTTAATTATTTGAATTTAAACTGAACTGGTCCAAACTTCGAACAAATATGAATTAAATTGGAATTATACTTTTTTTAACCAAAAATTCAAGACTTTCAACAAATGTTTTATCATCTATTTGACCATCTATCCACCAACCAGTAGTAGTTCTAATCCATGAAGGTATTTTTTTGACTTCTATGATATTTGATTGATTTTCAGGAATTGTAATAATTTCATTTTTAATTAAATAATGAATTACATCAGTAAATTTATTATCAATAATTTTTTCTTCAGACCATAATAATGCATCATCACGAATCCAATCAGGAATTAAAAGAGAATCATTAATTTTATTTTGATGAATTACAATAGGAATGCTAGTTGTCGCAAACTCATTACTATCTAAATTATTAAAATTGAGATTGACAATTCCAGATAAATTATCCGGTATAACAAAATTTACAACATTATGCTCAATTTTAGAATCAGTGCTAATTCCACTTTGTTCAAAAAGTAATCGATCATTTTGAGTTATAGAAAATTCATAATTTGTAGAAACAGGTTTATTTTTTAAAAAAATATCTGTAACATCAAAAATAATTTTTGCATCTGAATTAGATTCAAGAATTTCAGGTTCCCAAGAAACAAGAATTCTAAATTGTCCATTATCTGTAACTGAACTTAAATGAGTATAATCACGATCTGGAGTAATTATAAAATTCATTCCGTTTAGATTTGAACTATTTTCAAAAATATTTAGTAATTCTTTTTGATAAATTATAAAATGAACAACACGACTTTCAGTAAAAAAATCATCTACATTTACTATATCATTAGATAATTCAATTCCATTTACAGACATTGAAAATCCAGATAAAAGTAACGCACCAAATTCTTTTGGAATATTAATTTCTTGATGTACAACTGTTGTTTGATTTATGTTGTTTAGAGTCCATTCAAATGGCATAAAATAACTAATTTGTTTTAGTTCTGGTTCATATTGAAAATTAGAAATTTCATCATAATATGTGACTACTTGAATATTTTGATTACCAAAATCTGGTTCAATAAACTCGTGAGTAGTTGTCTGTGCAATAGAAATTCCTGCGTTGAAAACAAGAGGTATTTCTAATTTTTCAGAATATCCATTAGCCGTAATTATACTAATGTCCAATTTGTATAATCCTCCTTCACTAAGTTTTGGTCCTTTAACGTCAATTAGTCTACTTTCAAGACCTAATAATGAACCAAAAAAATCTTCACCACTATCTTTTTCATCAATAATAATTGAATCAGTATCTTCAGATACAAAATTAAAAACTAGAAACCCATTATCAGCTTTAAATTCTTTTTCAAAAAGAAATTGTTCACCACGTTCTGATTTAATTAAAAATGTAACATCGCGTAATGTAATTTTAGAATCAAAATCAATTAAAGAGATTGAAATTTGTTGATCATCATTTTCTATATCATCTTTTGTTGAAGATGAAACTTCTACACTTACAAGTTTACCATTTAATTCAACTGGTGGAAATATTTCACTTCCAACACCATGACCATATGCA
>Ga0208765_1000987_pt1 | contig 18060 bp, 16 predicted proteins | sample ETNtaG_2_FD_185783 | JGI IMG/M metagenome (GOLD analysis project Ga0208765, IMG submission 185783) | Marine microbial and viral communities from oxygen minimum zone, Eastern Pacific Ocean - ETNP201406SV203 (SPAdes) (version 2) | ecosystem: Environmental > Aquatic > Marine > Oceanic ...
CATCCCCCAGTCCCAGTGCTGATGCCATCCTCGCATCCGGGCAGTGTAGTCGAGGTCGCCATCGTGGTCGGTGTCGACCTTCAGGACCCCAGCTCGCCATGTCCACTGTAACTCGACGACGCCGTTAGAGTCGTTGTCGAACTGGACGGTGTTCTGGTGTAGTGCGCGAACCACATCAACGCTGCCGTCCTGGTCTGTGTCCTTCCTGACGACCGCGCGTAGGTTGTCGCGGTGGCGGTCGGCGTTACCGTCCTCGGTGGGGTCCCAGATCCATGAGGTGTGGTCTATGGTCATCCAGCGCTCTGGGGTGCCGTCGTCGTTGCTGTCGACCCTCAGGATGAATCGGGAGTGCGAGAAGTACGCAGTGAGTACCGCACCTATGCCCTGATCGACCATTCGCTGCTGGCGGTTCAGGACCACTCGGCGCTCCAGATTGCCATCTTGATCGGCGTCGGTGCGAGCGTGAACGAAGAGGTATATGTTGACGTCCTCATAGGTGCCGTTGTCCCATGTCCACACGGTCCTAGTCAGGACGTCGTGGCGCTCGGGTATGCCGTCGGAGTTCTGATCGACTAGGTCGAGGCCCCTGAAGCGGGTGAAGAATAGGTCGTCATGGCCGTCCCCATCCCGGTCGTGCGAACACTGCTTGGTGCGCACCAGAATGATGCGTTCCGGCCCGGGGATACCATCCGAGTCGAACCAGAACACCCCCATTGTACTGTGACACAGAGTCTCGGCCACGCCGTCGTTGTCCCAGTCCTCCCAAAAGCTGTCGTTCCACCAGGTGGCAGTGACCTGTGAGATCGAGCGCGAGTAGGTCTGCTCCTGCATCGAGGCGTCATCCACATCGCCCCACGCCTCGTTGAAAACCGGGTTGACGATCTCGATATTGGCTTCGTTGTCGAAGGGGATTGGGGCGAGTTCGTCCTCGGAGGGGCCCTCGCCCTCGTTGACGACACTGCTCTCGACCATCAGAGGGTCGCTCGGGATAGTGTCGGTCGCCTCCTCGTCGCCGACCTCGTCGCGCACCGATTCCTCGTCGGTGGAGACCCAGTCATCGACCTCTTGATCGTCGTCATAGTAGCCGTCGCCGTCGGGGTCGAAGTCCGACTGCCAGTCGTACTCGGAGTCTCCCTGCGCCTCCGTGACCTCGTCGACAGTGCCGTCGCCGTCGGAGTCGAGTTCCTGCTCGACCTCATTCTCCAACTGCTCCTCAGCCTCGCCCTCCAACTCCTCTTGGAGCTGCGCGGCCTCGAGGTCGTCAGCAACAGATACCACTTCGATGTGGAACACGCGCTCGGTAGATATCCCGGTGGGTCCAGTGGCAGTCACGCGGACCACGTAGATGTCTTCCCCGGAGTACTGGTGCGACTCCTCGGCCAGAGCCTGGTCGGATGTGGAGCCGTCGCCCCAGTCAATCAATATCGAAACCGGACCGAGGGGATCCTCCGCTACGGTAGAGATGCTGAGCTCACCTGCCAGATTGAGATGGATGCGTCCCTGTGGAGAAGGGCTGGTCGACACGGTTAGCGAGGGGGCTTCCGCGTCGTCGATTCTTATCGATCCCTGAGCAGCGGCTAGGAAACCCGAAGGGTCAGTGGCCGAGACGCGCACCGAGTAGGTGCCCGGCTCGCCCCAGATGTGCTGACCCGAGAGATCACGCAGAGTTGTTCCGTCTGAGAAGTCCACCTCGACAACCAGAACATCACCGTCAGGGTCTGCAGCAGCCACGGACCAAGCAACGGGGACTCCTGCGATGCCCTCGGAGGGGAGCTCGAGTGAAACTGTGGGCGCTCTGTTAGGCTCAAGCAGCGTGAAGATGACCGCTGACACGGCAGAGGCACCCATGGAATCAGTTAGCTCTACCTCGATGGTGTGAGTCCCGACGGAGAGGAAGCCAGCGTCGTAGGTCAGACTGTTGGAGGTCTGGACGAGCACACTGTCGAGACGCCAGTTGGCGATGTAGGGGGCTGTACCCTCCTCGATGATGGCGTTGGCGATAATCAGGTCGCTGGCAGTGGTCGGTGAGCCCTCGATCACCACACTGACGGTCACCACTGAGGGCTCGGGCTGCTCGATGATTTCATCGGTGGCACCGAGGCACCCTGAGCCCAGCATCAGGGTCACTAGGAACAGGCCGGTCTGGATTCGGCGTCGGGCGTTTCTGTCTGAGGCAGTCTTGTACATTGGCCAGAGGGCGTCTTCTAGCACCTTAAAGGAAAGTGGGTCATTGGATTTGTCAAGGACTCGGTGACAGGGGTTCGACGAGATTCGCCCACAGCCTCCTGCCTTCGTCGGTTAGCTCGCGATTGGTCCGCAGTCCTCTCCTCCTGCGAGAGATTAGCCCCTGCGACTCGAGCCGCTTGAGATGGTGGCTCACCAGCTGCTGGCTGGTCTCCAACCTTGATGCAAGTTCTCTCTGAGTCGGAGAGGGTTGTCCCTCCTCATGCTCAGCAATCGAGCGGAGCACCATCAGAGCCACATCGCTGAGCTGGTTGGCATCAACAGGCCGTGGTAGATTCGATAGTTCCGCAGCACGGTCGACGGCCGAGGTGTAGTAACGAAGCAGGCGACCGTCACGCCTGCACCACACACGGTCCTCGTTCTCGAGGACTCGGAGGTGGTGCACGGCCTGGTGGTTGCCCATCTCCAGAGCACGGATGATGCCTGAGAGATGGCAGCCGGGATGTGCGGTCAGGAAACCCTCGAGGCGTCCCCTCTGGTAACTCCCAGCCAGTGTGCCTGTGCCCTCGGTGACCCTGAGTTGCGAGAAGCGTCCCATGGATCTGGCCATCTTCGCCCTTGTCGGCTCGTCTCCCGCTGAAACTAGGGCGAGAGAGAGCAGAACGACTGCGAGGAATGCGGAGGCATATGGTACCGCTGGTAGTGAGAGAACGAGTCGTCCATCTTCTGACTGCTGCCCAGCATCCATGGGACCCTGATTTCCGGGCTGGACGAACCAGATGTCGTCTATCGACCAGATGTCGTCCAAGGTCTGAGCTAGGGCGACCCCTACCGTGCGGCCCTCGACCGGACTGAGGAACAGTCCTGCCTCGGGCTGCGGCTCGTGCAACATGCCCTGAGAGTCCTCCAGCACCCACACTCCTGGGGAGGTGCGCACCCACGTAGCCTCTTGATCGGCCGCTACGGAGGGGGCGGAAACGACTAGCATGATGGTCAGCATGGCAACGACGGAAACCGTGCGAGTGGTACTCGCTGACGCCCTTGTCATGTGAAATCGGAGACGATTGCAGGGGTTAAGGGTCGTGGGTTGTCGCGTTTGTCAGGATTCGTTACTCGCTGTCGGCTGCTTCCGCTAGACCCGTCCACCAGCCCATCATAGGTATGAACAGCGCCAGACCGACTATTCCGCCGACCAGCCAAGCGAGCGGATTCTCAATCAGAACGAGGAACTCAGCGCCCCATATCCCCAGCACTAGGCCTTCCATTCCGAACCTTATCCCTCGGCCGAACAGACCTGCTGCGATGAACAGCCTGAGATCCATCCTGCCGGCTCCCGCGGCCCATGCCAGTGCCTTGTAAGGTATTGGAGAGACCGCGGCGAGGAAGATCCCGGCGGAGCCGTACCTAATCATCAGGGCATCTAGTCTGGCAACTGTGGCATCGCTGGTGAAGCGCTCGAGTATCGGCCTACCAGCGTAGACACCGATTCCATAGCCCCCTACTGCCCCGACCACGCTTGAGATGGTAGCGACTAGGACGATGGCTAGGATATCGAGGGAGCTGTCGGCCCCTAGGACTAGGGGGATGACCAGCAAGTCGGGCGGTGCTGGCTGGAGGGCTGCCTCGGAGGCCGATACGACAGCGAGACCCAGTAGGCCCCATTCCCCCGCCCATTCGATAATTGAGTCGGTGATGCCCCCTAACACGCACCTTCGTCCCTCCTTTTCGGCATGAACGTTGCTTTCTGCGGACACCGACTAGGCGCGGAGGCGACCCCTGAAAGCGCACCCAGCCTACGCCCGGGCATGTCGGCAGGCGAGGTCTTGGACACCGCCGCGCTAATCGCGTGGCCCCTTGAAAGGATGCGTGGCAGTCTCGTTGTCCCCTCGCAGAGGGCCGAACTATCCCGGATATCGCCCGATCGTGAGATGCTGCTCGACGCAGCGGGTATGGAATGGGTCACGCCGGGTCCGACGGCTCTCGCTCGCGCCAGCGACATTGCTACGAATACTGGAGACATGGCGGGCCTGTCTCCTGTCGATCTCGAACTGCTGGCTCTGGCCATCGAGAGAGTAGCCACACTGGTCACTGACGACTACAGACTGCAGAACCTATGTGAGAGGGGTGGAGTACCCTGGCTCTCTGTGACCATGGAGGGAATCAGCTCACTGTGGTCTTGGGAGCTTCGCTGCATCGGATGCGGAGCAGTGCTACCTACGCCTGACGCGCCCAATCCGAATCGAGAGTTGGGAAACTGCGTCGATTGTGGCTCCGCCCTCAGACTCAGTCGCAAGAGGGACTAATCATTCGGACTCGTCGGCGACATTCTCGGTCATGCCGCCTCTGTCCATATCGCGCTCGGCTTCGGATGGGCTTCTGACCTCGCTCACAGCCATTTCATACTCGCCCTTGGCCAATCCTAGACTGCGAGCCAACTCTGGTATCCTCTTGGCGCCGAAGAACAGTACTGCGAATCCAATTAGAATCGCCATCTCTGTGGTCCCTATTGCCATGCTATCATCCCTAGGTGAGAGTGTTCTCGTTCAAATGCTTCGGCTCGGTAGTCCGTCAACCGCCAGAAACAGGAGGGAGGAAGGCTACCTCGGAAGAATCGGCAAGAGGAGTATCGAGTGAAGCCCCTATATGACCGTCTATAGCCACTCTGAGCCCCGAATCAAGGTATTCCGAGAGTTCGAACCTGTCAATCAACTGCTCGGCAGTTGTCCCCTGCTCGAGAGCGACCTCAATTTCGCGCTCCCCCAGCCTCTCGGCCAGCGGCCCAAAGAACATCATCCTGACCTTGACAGCCCTGCCTGTGCCAGCCATGCGTATCCGAGTTCAGCGGCGCCCATCAACCCATCTCCCTCGCAGGGACTATACCGCCCATGCGCCGCGAAGGGACGATGAGCAGTGTCAGGGCAGTGGTCTTCGACTGCGACGGCGTGCTCACCGACAACGGCTCCTCATGGCAGAACATTCACGATCACTTCGGGACCGAGAATCTCGAGATGCTGGAGCGCTTTCTGAATCGCGAGATCAGCGATGATGAGTTCATGGCCGATGACATCCGCCTGTGGACCACGGTACAACCGCGCATTCACCGTGACGAGATTGTAAGATGCTACTCCGGCATTACCCTGATGGCCGGGGCGCGCGATGTCGTGCGTGAGTTGCAGGCGAGGGGAGTGTTCGTGGCCATAGTCTCCGCGGGCGTCGATGTCTTCGTGGCGGCCATAGCGGCCATGCTCAAGGTCGACGACTGGGTGGCCAATGGCTTCGAGTGGGACAATGACGGTTGGTTGATTGGACCAGCGCCCACGCGAGTGAACTCGCACGAGAAGGGGCTGCTGGTGGAGAAGCTAGGCAGAATCGAAGGGCTCGACCCATCGCAGATTGTCTCAGTGGGAGATTCCAGCACGGACCTGTCGATGATGATACCCGAATCGCGGTTCATCGGCTTCAATCCGGCCCGACAGAGGGCAGTTGACGCCTTCACGGAGGCAGGGGTGCCAGTAGTGGAGGGCGATGACCTGCGCGGTCTGTGGGTGCATCTGTATGACGGCGAGGTCTTTCCGGATTCAGGCGAAGGGGATTGAGGCGGTGGCGTGCGTGTGTAGGTTGACGATAGTCAGAATGCAGGGCTTGGGCTGGAACCCCAGCATGCGCTGGTAGTCGGTCTGGTCCTGCCATGTCGAACTGTGAATCATCGTGGTGCCCTTGTGGTTTCCGACATAGTGCCCGTGCACATGTCCGGTCACGAAGATGTCAGGGACAGTCGAGATGACCATTCGGTCCTCCGGCTCGGGTGAGAGCGGTGTCTTGCCTCCCCACGACGGGGCGAGGTGACGCCGTTCCATCATCGCCCTCATCGCCAGTTCGGGCGATGAGTAGGTGACCGAGCGCAAACCTGCGACGAAATCGTCGATGCTCTTGCCGTGGTATGACAGCACGCGGACACCGTGTAGACTGAAGTCGCACGGATTACCGACGAACACGGCGTCCGAGTATTCCTGCTGAACCTCGGGGTCCAATGCCGGCTGCGGCTCCGCCGGGCGGACTGCATCGTGGTTGCCTGGCAGAATCATCAGATCCACCCAGTCAGGCAGGCCCTCAAGCAGTCTAGCCAGCTCGCCGTACTGGTTGAACAGATCCTTGATGGCGAGGTGCCGCTCCTGACCAGGGTAGATTCCCACCCCATCGACCCCATCACCACTCAGTACGAAGTACTTCACAGTTCGAGCTAGGGGGTCTGTCCTGAACCACTCAATCATCTTCTCCCACTGTGGTGCTAGGAAGGTCTTGCTGCCGACATGGACATCAGACAGGAAGGCCGCTGAGACGGCCTCGGACTCGCTGGCCGCGGCCTTGGAGTGCCTACCCAATGGGGGCATGTGGATGTCGGTGACGAAGAATCTTGGATCGCGATCTAGCAGAAAGTAACCACTGACCCCAACCACGTCATCGTTCATCAGGCCGTCGAGAGCGGGGTGTAGGCTGGAAGCCCCGGATGGGGGCTTGAGTAAGCACCGGACTTCCATCGTCTCGTCTTCGATGTCGAATTTCAGTGTACCAGTCCTAGCCCAGCCCTCGGTGCTGACAAGGCCAACCAGAGTGACCTCGTAGTCCCTGCTCGAGTAACGCTGCCTGTTGCGCCATGCCTCTGAGATACTTATTGGACGGCGCGGCAACGACCGGCCAGAAATCATCATCTGGCGAATCTGACGGAGCCTGTCGGAGAAGCAGGATCGGATGTCCTGCATCTTCCCCTCGGTCATCGAGCGCCCGGTTATGTCGAAGTGGATCTCAATCTCCGCGTCGACGTCCTTGGCCAGCATGGGGAAGTCATCGAGGCTGTAGTGATCGAGGCCGTGGCGACGCACCGGAGGGGCGAGCACTTGGGTGCCGACGGGTGCCAATGTCCGGCCGAAGGTGGATTGGCTCTCCGGATTTGGCAGAGTGGCCTGTTCGGACCTCGGAGTGCTGGGGGGTGCATCGATGGTCTCCTCAGTCGGGACCAGAGTCAGCATCTCCTCTACCGCTCTCTCATTGAGCATCGTCACATTCGACCTCTGGGCGGCTTCAATCAAGGAGGAGATGTCGGAGAGACGTTGAATCCTACTCTGTGCCGCCTTGCCCAGCACGAGCAGTCCCGCGGCGGTCAGTTGACGCTGCCGTTCCGCCCATTCCTCATCGGCCATCCTCAGCGGGTGTGCCGGGAACGCTCATGATGATATCGCTGCAATACTCCGTTAGGTGCCTCAGGCACCGATTCAGTCGTCCCAGTCTGTGAGTGAAGCGAGGTCGACCTCGGAGATCTCCTCGGCCACCGTCTTCTTGGTGGCTTGCCAGCTCATGCTGCCCTCCCACTCCTCGTCAGACGGGTCGAGATCGGAGGTGTCTATCTCAGCACCCTCGGGCTGCCCGTTGGATGCCTCTGACGCCTTCTCCTCGCCCTCTTCCACTCTGTCCAAGGCCTCAAGGGCCAGCCTGAGTGCGAAGGCGGCGAAGGAGCGCTTGTTGTCCAGCCTATCGTTCTCACCGAAGTCCATCCTCCTGACTAGGAAGTAGTCCTCAGTGACCACTGCCACGTGCACCCTGCCGATTTCCTTGTCCGGGGTCGCTCCTCCCGGGCCGGCGATTCCGGTGATGGAGATTGCCACATCTGAGTCAGACTGGTAGCGCGCTCCCTTAGCCATCTGTATTGCGACCTCGTGCGAAACAGCCCCGGCCTCGCCTTCGTCGAACGCCTTCTTCTCGACACCAAGCTCGCGCATCTTAGATTCATTAGAGTAGACTACCCAGCCCTGCTTGAACCAATCAGAAGCCCCGGAAATGTCCGTTATCAGCGATGCCAACAGACCCCCTGTGCACGATTCTGCAGTCGAAACGGTCCAACCTCGCATGCGAAGTCGGCGGGTCACTCGGGAAGCCAGTCCCGCAGTCTCTTCGACCATGTTCACCGGCCATGGCCGACACTCTTGAGAGTTTCACCCGTACCTCTCGACTGAATCAGGGCTCAGTAGGGCGATTGCTTACACCTGACATCATTTTATGGATGGTGGGTCCGGCAGGAATTGAACCTGCGATCTTCGCTTTGTAAGAGCGACGTCATAACCCCTAGACCACGGACCCTATGAGAGCGCAGAAGCGCTGTGTTCAAATCCTCTGCGGCGGAATGGGAGTGCAGAGGAGTGGGCGTGGAGGGTATTTCCGACTTGGTCGAACGGCTCAGGGCCGCAGGAGTTCCAGTCGATGACAGCATCGCCGAAGCGATGAGGTCTGTTGATCCGGGAGATTTCACGGACCACGATACGGAACTGTTTCTGATGGACAGGCCGGTCCCCTTCCTAGTCACCGAGAGCGGCGCGGCCAAGACCATCTCCGCCCCTCACATGGTCGCAACCCTGCTGCACCACCTCGAGATTAGAGAGGGTCAACACGTTCTGCTGCTGGGCTCTAAGGGGGGCTATCTCGCTTCGCTCCTCGATTGTATGCTCGGGCCTGGCGGAGCGGTGACTATCATCGAGCCTCACGCCGAAGTCCTGCAGCACACCAGCGAGAGACTGGAGCTTCACAACTCGATGGGCCTGCTGAGGGCCCTCCCGCCTGATGCCCTTGAGGGTTGGGCGGACCTCAGCAGACGGGTCGACAGGGTGCTTGTCACGGGGGCTGTGAGGGAACTGACCCCCGAGGTCGAGTCGATGGTCGAGGAGGGGGGCTTCGTCCTCGGCCCGTTCGGAGGTCCTGTCCACCAGAGGCTGCTCAAGAGGGAGAGGCAGGGCGAGTCTTGGATGGACACCGACCTAGGTGGCGTGGTATTCGGTCCGATGGACCTAGGGGAGTCTGAGAGGTCTCCTCTGGATCCTTTTTCGCTGGCTGAGCACCTAGAGGACCTGCTCGGCCTAATGGTCGAGGTCGTAGAAATCGAAGAGGAGACCCTAAACAGGCTCGAGGGGCTCATCCTCTCCCTGAGGGAACTGCCCCCCGACCTACCAGTACTGGATGAGGACTCTACCGAGGACGAGATCATCGAGCACCCGGTGATGGAACTGCTGCTTATGGAGATGGAATGGCTTGGACCCATGTGGCCGTTGTTCGGCGAGTATCTCCCAGTCGAGATAGCAACCCCTGGCTCACCCGACGGAGATGACCCGGACATGGTCGGCGGTCACGAGGACCTAGTGCCTTAGCCGTTCAATCCCCTACTGCTGGCTGGACCAACCTAGACAGAGGGATCGAGATAGGGGGAAGATGATCTGAGAGCAGGTGCCTAGATGTCTTGGGAGGGAACAGCTCGCCTGCAAGCGCAGCTTCGACGACTTCCTCCTTCTCCAGCGTGTCCCGCCCGCAGTTGGGCCAGACTGTCAGTGTTACCCGATCATCCTCCAGATAGTCCACAAGTACGCACGGCAGACATTGTAGCTCCATCCTCTGAGCCACCTCGGCACGGTGGTGACCGTCGAGTATCGTTCCTGTCTTCCGATCGACCAATAGGGGCTTGGTGTAGGCCTTCCAACGCAGAGTCATCCGCTCCAGTTTGTCGACCTGTTTGTCCTCCACCTGTTCGTGAGGCAGCAGGGTCTCCACTGGCACCAGTTCGACCTTCATAGGGAGCCGAAGGGCTGTTTCCCAATATGCCTAACGCCCGAAGCAATCATGACCAGAAGGCCGTCGGCGCAACATGGGACCCGAGTCTGAGCGCCTCAGCGAAGCCGACAGGATGGTGCTGGACGGATTGCGCTCGGCAGGTGAAGCGTGGATAGTCGGAGGATGGGTCAGGGAGGCTGCTTCAGGACGTCGAGAGACAGACATGGACATCGCCACAACGCTGCTGCCTGCTAAGGTCAAGGAACTGTTTCCGCGCTCCCTCATGGTGGGCGAGAAGTACGGTACGGTAATCGTCCGGCTAGACGAAGGAGTCTCGGACGGGACTTGGGAGGTGACCACGTTGCGTAGCGAAGGTAGCTACGGCGACGGCAGAAGGCCCGATATGGTCGAGTTCGGCCAGAAAATCGAGGATGACTTGGCCCGGAGAGACTTCACGATCAATGCTATGGCCATCGACTCGGATGGCAGTGTGATTGACCCATTCGGCGGCGTCTCCGACCTGCGAGAGGGGGTCTTGAGAGCGGTCGGTATAGCTAGCGAGAGGCTTGGTGAAGATGGTCTGCGGATAATGAGGGCGTACCGATTCCTAGACTCCGCTGAGGGCATACGCGACATGGAGCCCTCGTTGAGATCTGCTGTGAGAGAGAACCTCGGCATGCTCGATGTGGTTTCCAGAGAGAGAATCGGGATGGAGATGGAGAGGATTCTTGGAGGTAGGAATGCCGGAGAGGTAATCTCACAGATGCACGAAGACGGTGTTCTGAGTCATGTTCTAACTGAGATTACCTGCACCGCATCACCGTCATTCTGTACCGACTCTCTGGTCAATCTCGCTCTGCTGTGTAACGAGGACCAGTCCGAGGGCAGTGAGCTCGCAGACAAACTGCGCAGCGCCCTCATGATGGCCAAGGATCCGTTGCGCCAGGTCGCATTCCTGCACGACGCGAGGAACGCCTCTGTGTCTACTGAAATCAGTGGGCTTCGGCGCTTCCGTGCGGCTCTCCCGGAGGAGTGGCAGAGTGCTTTCGTTGTATATTCTAGGGGGCTCGGACGAGATGTCTTCGAGTTCGTCGAGGCTCTCGCCTCACTGAGTCCTCTCGGAGTGGGCAACGCGCCTCTAATCGACGGAAATATGCTGGCTGCTGCAACCGGATTGGATCCGGGGCCGAGGATGGGGCGTCTGAAGGGGCGACTGCACAGAATCCAAATCGAGCGGGACCTGTCATCTGAGGACGAGGTCCTATCGGTGCTGGATGAATTGGACTGGAGAGGCTCTGACTACGAGGAGTGGTCAGCACTCAGTTGGCCCTAGGGCAGCTCGTTCAGCATCTCGATATACTCTTCTTGATTGAGAAATTGGTCCTCGTCAAATTCGTGTGGTTGGACTATCATACACCAGCCGTCCCCGTAGGCGTCATCGTTGAGCAGATCGGGATTGTCCTCGACCTCCCCATTCAATTCCATAATCTTGCATGGGAAAGGCGAATTGATTAGGAGTGTCTCGATCTCACCGTCGTAGCTGGTGGTGATGGTAATCAGCAGATCCTCCACTCCGACCTCGTCGCCACTCCCCATGATTCTAGGGGCATCATCATCGTTGTCCTCGGTATCGGAGTCGCCCTTGAACTCGCTATCGTCCTCAGGGCGAGTGAGTACTACTCTGACAATGTCGCCGTACTCAGCACGGACGAACTCGCTGATTCCTATCTTCACTGATTCGGCCTTGTCGTCCAAGGCTTGAATCCACAGATGCTCCAGCGTGTACTTGCGGTCGTGAGCGATGCTGAATTCAAAGTAGTCGCCGTCTGCCATGTTTGTACCGAACCGCGCGCTCAGATGACCAATTTGAACTATTCGATTGTAGATGTCTCAGAAAGCCACGAGGGATTAACAACGAAACCCGCCTCGGTCGCACGGGGAGAGAGATGAATTTCCGCGAGACCGAGGAACAGGGTATGATTCGCGAGATGGTGCGAGATTTCGCCGAGAGTGTACTCGCTCCGACCTGCTTGGAGCGTGACAAGGCGCAGCGGGCCCCCCTCGAGGAATGGGCGACCTTCTGCGAGCAATCCGGCCTACAGAGTATCACGATACCCGAAGACTGCGGGGGCAACCCAGTCGACGACATCTCCGAAGCGATAATCGTCGAGGAGCTTGCCCGCGTCGACCCGTCATTCTCGGTGATGTTCTGCGTCCATGTCGGACTATGCTCGAAGACCATAGCCCTGCACGGCAACGACGAGCAGAAGCAGAAGTACCTCTCTAGACTCGCCGGAAGCGAGATTGGGGCCTATTCGCTGTCTGAGGCCGGCGCGGGCACCGACGCCGCGGCACTCGGATGCAAGGCGAAACTGAGCGCTGACGGCAGCCACTACGTCCTCAACGGAGAGAAGATGTGGGTCACCAACGGTGCCAGCGCCGACATCTACGTGCTGTTCGCCAAGGACATCGACCATCCAGAATACGGTCAGAAGAAGCACGGTGGCACGACGGCCTTCATCGTCGAGAGGGGGTTCGAGGGGTTCTCTGTCGGGAAGAAGGAGGACAAGCTCGGAATCCGCTCTAGCGACACCTGCTCGCTGCTGCTTGAGGAATGCAAGGTCCCGGTGGAGAACGTCCTCAAGGGCTCAGGTGAAGGATTTCCGATAGCCATGAACGCGCTCGACAACTCGAGGATAGGGATCGCTGCCCAAGCTCTCGGAATCGCGCAGGGGGCGTATGAAGCGGCATTGAACTACGCTCACGAACGAGTCGCTTTCGGCAAGCCAATTGCCCACCACCAGAGCATCGGCAACTACCTCGCAGACATGGCTACCCGCACCGAAGCGGCTAGAATGATGGTCTACAAGGCGGCTTGGGCCAAGCAGAGGCACTACGAGGACGCAGCGCCCAGACACACCAAGGAGGCCAGCATGGCCAAGCTGTTCGCCGGAGACACGGCGATGTGGGTGTCTGAGAGGGCGGTACAGGTCCTTGGGGGATACGGCTACACGACAGACTTCCCAGTCGAGCGCTTCTTCCGTGATGCCAAGATAACTCAGATATACGAAGGCACACAAGAGGTCCAGAGAATCGTAATCAACCGCTCGATAGCCCCTGAGTGAGGAGATGTTCTCTCGGAGTGGGCTACTCGACCCAGCGGTACTCGCGCTGGCCCTCTAGATTGCCCTCGCCTCCGATTCCAACCAGAGCGAACTCGTCGCTCGGCTTGACCACCGAGCGCTTGCGAGAGCCACGGTGCAAAGCCTCGTAGACCGTCTTGTTGATTGGATGGCGACTGGACAGGCGCTCGAAGAGATGGAACCTCGAGGCAATCTCGCGCCACTGCGGCTGTACGATGCCCTCGAAGACCTTGGCCTTCGCACCCGAGCCATAGCCGCACAGCCCGAGCCTCTCCCCGGACATCTCGATGTTCTCGATGTAGTCTGACTCCATAGTAGACATAAGAGCGAGGAAGATGGAACCGGTGTACTGGTTACCAATTAGGCTTGATGCACGGGTGGTCCTCTCGATTCTCTCATCCACGAAGCGCTTGAACTCCTCGGTCTTCGAGATGTGCCTGCGGTACGAGTCGTTGGCCCGCTCAAACTCCTCAATCCCCTTCGGAGTGTCTGGGAAGTCCTCGGGCATGGGCTCGGGGCCTATCCGATCGACTATCTCGGCCCACATAGGGAGGTGCCTCCTGTCGTGGCGGAAGACATCCGGGAACATCCTCTTGCCTTGGAAAGCGTATGGTAGGTGGACGATGATGCGACTCCACTGGTTGGTCAGAATCTCATCGTTCTCGGGGTCGTAGCGACCCTCGCGGATTGCCTTGGCACGGAAGTTGATGAATGCCTGCTTAACCGATTCCGAATAACAACGGTTGGAAAACTGGCCGTCGAAGATAGGGGTGTCCTTGTGAATCTGAATCATGGGGCTCTCGAACATGACGTCGTCCTTCTTCGAAGAGCGTGGCAGATGCTTGAGAATGCGCTCAGCAAGACCTTCCCTTACCTTCTCACCACTCTCGCGAGCAAGGTCAAGGACGTTCTCGACGATGGTTCTGGTGTCGACTTCCCTGCGCGGCTTGAAGAAGTCATGCACCGGCATCGTAGAGACCCCCCAGATATCTGGAATCTCCACCAACCTAGGGTTGTGGCGAATCAGGATCGCACCACCGCCGGCGCCCTGAGTGTACTCGCCGGACGAACCGATGTCATACTTCGCGTTGTCAGCGAACACCACGATGCCGACTCTAGCCTTCTCTTCACCACCGCGTGCGACCCAGTCGAGGGTGTTGTGCATAGCATCCACTGCACCGATGCAGGCGAAGGTCAGGTCGACGACGTCGCAGTTACGAAAGCAGTCCTTGCCGTGGATGGGAGTGTAGCGTTGCTCAAGCATGTCCATGATGTAGGTCGCTGTCGGCTTGGAGCCATCTAGGGCCGACTCGGTTCCGAGGTAGATTCTGCCAATTGAAGATGGGTCGATGCCATTGCGGTCGAGCAGTCTGCGGACCGCGTTCGCGCCCATCGTGGCGGTGTCCTCATGGACATCGGGAATTGCCATCGCTGCAAGTCCGAGGCCTCGGTTCAATTTGCCGAAATCGGCCCCCCTGAGCTTAGCAAAGTCCTCCATGCCAAAGTACAGTCTCGGAAAGTGAATCGCAATGTCGTCTATCCCGACCGAAGCCATCTGCTTATCCTCAAGCCCGCGCGGGCGAGCACGGGTTATGAGTCCTCGCCCTACACAACTACTGGAAAAGCGAGTATAAAACGACCTACTGCGAGCCAGTGAGTCGATTCATAGCAGCGAGGAGCTCTGGTTTATCGGAGAAGTGCTGCGAAACCGGGGCCAGAACCTCGCAGAGTCCTTGTGCTACAGCCATCTTGGCGTCGAGTGGGTGTATCGTGCCGTCTGAAACGGCGTCGGCGAAACTCTGTGGATCCTCCCAAGTCGAAGGTTCTCCATACTTAGGGTCGGGGGTCACGGTGATGGAGTCGAGATTGGGGAACACGATGTGCTGAGCAATCTCAAATACGGGAGAGTCTAGGTTGCCGACCTCGAGGAACGCCTTTCTCATCTTGGCCCTAAGTGAGTCGGGATCATCATCGAGCAGTATCGCGTTGCCGGGATCGGACTTGGACATCTTGTGGTCGAACGAGTCCATCCTCCCTCCCGGTCCCTTCAGCCCCGATATCATGGGGGTATGAATGCACGTGGCCTTTGTCCAGCCGTACTTGTCGGCGACCTCGCGCATGTACATGTGCGCCTTGCGCTGGTCCATGCCCCCAAAGGCGATGTCGATTTCCAGTTCGAATATGTCCGCTGCCTGCAGGGCAGGGTAGTAGAACGCTGCTAGGTCGTGGTCCGAGGAGTCCTCGTCGCGACCCATGATGCTGAATGTCCTGCGCACCCTCGAGAGGCTCATGTTCTTCGAGCACCTGAGCACCCTCTCCCAGTACCTGCCCGAGTCCATCAGCTCCGATGCGCTCAGGAACCTGAGCCGACCTGCTCCCTCTCCCTCAATGGGATTGGCGAGTAGCGCCCTGAAGACCTCAGTCATGTACTCGCCAGCGAGCGTGATCTTGTCCATGTCGCGATCGAACTTGTCATTCACCCAGGCGTGCCAGTCGGCAAGCAGGATAATCACGTTCACGCCCTCGTCGAGCATGTTGCGGATGGTGTCGGCGAGTAGTATCCAGCCCAGATGCGCCTTGCCGCTTGGCTCGAGGCCGATGTAAGCGACCAGTTGGCCGTCCCCCGAATGCGTCGGCCCTCCTGCGACTACCGAGGCGACGTGCCCCTCGCCGACGACTTCAGCACAACCAGCGAACATACGGGAGACGCGTGCGCGACCCTCCTCGTCCAGAGACGAGAGGGGATCATTGTCGTTCATGCTTCACCTCATTCTAGCAGTTTGCCCAGTTTCTCCGCGCGGCCTGCTGCCTTCGTATTGTCTCCCCGCTCCAGCGCGGCCTCGATTTCCTCAATCATAGACTCTGCCTGCGCGGAGATCTCGGCGGAGATGTTTTGTGACAATGACATGAAGTGTCGCGCTGCAGAGATACCGGACTTCGCCTTACTGGCCTTCTTGGCCCATTCCTTGGCCTTGTCACCTCTCTGCTTCGAGTTGTAGCCGGTGGCCGCGTCGAGAAACGAGGTCCATCTCCTGCGCGCTTCCATCGCTGATTCCACAGCCTGTTCATCATCGAAGTCAGGAGGTACGTTGGTTATGTTCACCACGAGTGCTCCCTGCTCGTTGTAACTGGCTATGATGGAGGTCATTATGTCGTGTGAGCCTTTGAATGAATTGTCCCCGCCATCCTCGACATTGTCGAAGTAATCCCGCGCCAGTACTGCCAGTCCTCCGTCTGACGATACCTGCTTTACCAGTCCACGCTTGACATCGAATCTCTCCATGGCCGAGCGCTGGCTGGGCCCCTCTTGAATGCTGTTGCCGCGCAGGCTCCGAGGGGGCTTGTGTCGAACGGGCTAAACCGGCATCGCCCGTCGGCCGGACATGAGCCGAGGCAGCAGCAAAGCGCTCGCCCTTGCCTTTGCGATGCTGATGATGGCACCCGTGGTCAGTGCTGGTTCCGCTGTCGGGCTATACGAGAAAATCAACCTATCCGAGCAGGATCTTGGACTGAACGGGGCTGCGGTGGATCCCCTAGGAGAATGGGCGATAGTCTTCGGCGCCAACTCATACCTAGAGCTCGTAAAGACCTCTAATCCAGAGGATAGAGTGGAGTTGCTCTGGAACGGCGGCGAGGATTTGACGTATGGCGACTTCCACCCCGGGGGCCAGACCGCCCTCATCGTGGGTAGCGATGGGCAGGTGCTTAGATACGCACGCGAAGACCACTCGGTCACCGATGCTGGAGGAGACCTAGAGTTCGAACAAATCAGACTGACTGCAGTGGCTTGGAACACCGGAGGCTCATGGGCCTATGTGGGAGGGTCAGACGGTTGGCTCTGGAGGATGAGGGCGGCCGCTGACGGTGGCGCCGAGGTGCATCCAATTCAGGGCAGGGGGGCCAGTGACATCACTGGGATGGACTGTCACCCCTCTATGATGGTCTGCGTGGTCACCAGTCTGATGGATGGGATTGGGGTGATTGACAGGGACCATACTCTGTACTGGGTAGGTGGTACCGGCTATCCGTGGTCCGACGTCATCTGCCCATCCGCGGAGACTGCCGACTGCGTGGCTGTCTCCAGTGATAGGAACATCGCGAGTGTGACATTGCACGAAGACGTTGCATCGGCTTCTGAGGTGAGTTTGGTGCAAGTGACAGGGGTCGAGGGTTATTTGACTGGGATATCTCACCAGAGCGGTGACCGGTCCCTAATTTTCGTGACTCCCTTCAGTCTGATAGAGCACGACCTGAGCGAGAATGCCTCCTTCCCCTGGTTGGAAAACACCGATGCAGTGGAATACGACGCAGATGTCTCGGGCAGCCGAATAGTGGCGACCTGGAGCACGGACAGGGACAGCGGGTGGATACTGACGGATCGGGGTGCGCTGGTGCAGTACCACCCGCCGTACTCGAATACCATAGGAGGCGTGCTAGAGGCCTGGATTCTGATAGCGATTCCGGCTGTGACATTACTGGTGATACTAAGTTTCGCGATTAGTCTCTCGCCAAGCCTCCAGCAGTGGTTCACCCTGCGATTCGGCACCGCCGAGGAGAAGCGGATGGCACGGCGAGAGGCACGCAAGAAGAAGGGTAGGTAGCCGAGGAACGTTCATTTGCGCCGCACCGTCGCGGACAGTTGGGAAAGATGGCGTACGAGGCCTTGGACTTCTACGATATTGATTCACTGTTGACCGATGAGGAGCGCATGGTCCGCGATATGGTCCGCGACTGGGTGGATGAGAAGGTCATCCCGAACATCGAGAAGGCCTGCCGTGACGGCGTGTTCCCCGACGAGTGGCGGGTCGATCTCGGCGAGATGGGTGTCCTCGGCGCCCCGCTCAAGGGCTACGGCTGCCCGGGCCTCTCGTACATCGCTTACGGCCTAATCTGTCAGGAGTTGGAGCGTGGTGACAGCGGTGTGCGCTCGTTCGCAAGCGTCCAAGGCTCGCTCGCCATGTACCCTATCTGGGACTTCGGAAGTGAGGAGCAGAAGAACCACTACCTGCCCAGAATGACGACTGGTGAGTGGATTGGCTGCTTCGGCCTGACCGAGCCCGACTACGGCTCGAATCCGGGCGACATGATTACACGCGCCGAGGACAAGGGAGATCACTACCTGCTCAACGGCGCGAAGATGTGGATA
>Ga0208765_1000990_pt1 | contig 18026 bp, 15 predicted proteins | sample ETNtaG_2_FD_185783 | JGI IMG/M metagenome (GOLD analysis project Ga0208765, IMG submission 185783) | Marine microbial and viral communities from oxygen minimum zone, Eastern Pacific Ocean - ETNP201406SV203 (SPAdes) (version 2) | ecosystem: Environmental > Aquatic > Marine > Oceanic ...
AATTTCTTGATGGCTTCCTTATGTGAGACCCCAAATCTCTGCTCCTCGTCCACAACTAATAGACCCAGGTCCTTAAATTGGACGTCTTGTGATAGCAGCCGGTGAGTACCAATCAAGACATCGACGTCGCCTTCGGCTGTTTCAGCGATCACGCGTCGTTGTTGGGCGGGTGTTAGGAATCGACTTAAGGCTTCGACTCTTACTGGATGGTTAGCGAACCTTTCGGTGAACGTCTGATGGTGCTGTTGAGCCAGAAGAGTGGTCGGTACTAGGACCGCTGCCTGTTTTCCGTTAGCCGCAGCACTAAAAGCTGCTCGCATTGCAACTTCTGTTTTGCCGAAACCGACGTCGCCGCATATGAGCCTGTCCATGGGGTGAGGCGATTCCATGTCGGTAAGCACATCTTGAATGGCGGTTAACTGGTCAGGTGTTTCCTGAAAAGGAAAGGATTCTGAGAGTTCGTTCACCCATGGTGTGTCCGCGGGAAACGAATACCCAGGAGTACTTAGTCGAGATTGGTAGAGCACCACCAGTTCTTGGGCAATTTCAGAAACGGCGTTGCGAACGCGGGCTTTTTGTTTCGCGAAGTCGGTGCCGCCCATTCGGCTCAGGGTTGGTGTTTCCCCTCCCGTGTATGGTCGGATCAGTTCGATCTGGTCGCTGGGCAGGTAAAGCTTGTCGGTTCCTTTGAAGTCAAGCACGAGATAATCGCGTTCGGAACCCATGAGAATCCGGTGCTCCATGCCACGGTAACGAGCGACACCATGGTGGTGATGTACAACGTGATCATCGGGTTGTAAATCTTCGAAGGTTCGTTGTGACCCTGATCGCGGACGCGGGGTTCGGTGAGTTCTGCGGCGACCCGTGATGTCGCGTTCTGTGAGGACGGCCAATGCGAGGGTGGGAGCGATGAAGCCGCGTTCGAGTGGCGAGGCGATCACGTGTCCACCGGCTTCGCCGTCGTAGGAGGTTGTTGTGTGTACCCGAAGGTCGATACCTTCGGAGCGCAAAGTTTTTGCCATTCGTTGAGCTGACCCTGCACCGTCCGCTGCAACAACTAGGCGTTGACCCATGGTGGTCGAGAGTTCTCGTAATTGATTAAGGAGGCGCTGCGGGTTGCCGGAGGCGGTCTCCCAAGGCGAGGTTTCAAATTTAGGTTGAGTGGGTCCTGTCGGGGTGCTGTCAATCGTCCATACGCCGGCGGCACAGTTCTTCAGCATCCGTTCGAACGAAACATGAAGGGCGGGAAAACTGCGTGGGTTCCCGTCGTAGTCAACCGCTTGCCAAGTTCCGGCAAGCGTTCGTGCCAGGTCCGTTTCCTCAGCTATCAAATCCGAAGATCGATCCTTGAGACGTTTGGGGTCGATCAGCAAAACCAACGCCTCGGGGTTCAGTAGGTCAGCAAGAACCAGTTCCTCGCGAGCGAGCCAAGGCAGCCATGACTCCATCCCGTCGAATAGCTCGCCGTTTGCGATGCGTTCCCAATGATCTCTTCCCCAGGGTTCACTGGCGATCAGTTCCTTGGCACGCGAGCGAAGGGTGGGAGTTGGTCGCATTTCTCGAGCGGGAAAGATAGTGACTGAATCTATTTCCGATGTAGATCTTTGATCTCCGACCGAAAACTCGGTCAAGCGTTCGACTTCGTCCCCCCACAAGTCAACTCTGATAGGAGAATCGGCGGTCGCTGAAAAGATATCCATGATGCCGCCTCTGACAGCGAACTCACCTCTGTGTTCAACTTGGAATTCGCGGCGGTAACCGAGAGCAACCAATGATTGGGAAAGCGTGGAAAGGTCAGTGCTTCCTCCGCGATGCACTTCGAGGAATGCAATGTCTGGCGCATCTGGAGTTAAGCGCTGGAGTAGGGCTCTGATGGGCGCTACGACGACTTCGGGAGAATGGCCCTCCTTCAAGCAGTTTAATAAATCAAGTCGCTGTCCCATGGTTTCTATGCCGGGACTGACTCTTTCGAACGGAAGTGTTTCCCATGCGGGGAAGACTCCAACCTGGTCTGCTCCCAACCAGACCTTCAGATCGTTGCTTAACATCTCGGCGTCGTTGGCGGTCGGAGTTACCACCAGGACTGGGGCCTGATCAGATGTCTCGACAATACCTGCCACGAAGAACGCCTGCGCAGCCTCGGCTACCGCTACTTCCGCGGTCTTTCTGCCGAGTAACTGGCTTAGAACACTGTCGTCAGAAATTTGACCTGGTAACGATGAAAGAAGCCCATTGGGGTTCACGGTGACAAACCGTTGATGTCATTCATTGCCTGATCTACGCCGCCTTTGGTGATTTTTTCGACGGCGTCCGCTCCCATCTGAACGGCTGCATCTAGTAGTAAGCGATCTGCTTTGGATGGTTTCTTAAGCACCCAGTCTTTGCCTGCCTGCGGATTCGACGGTTTACCGATCCCAATCCTCACCCGAACGAAATCGTCGGTTCCGAGATGCTGACGGATCGACTTGAGCCCGTTGTGACCCGCTGCCGAACCACCAAGTTTCACTTTGACACGTCCGGGCTCTAGGTCTAATTCGTCATGAACGACGATCAGGCGACTCACTTGAGCGACACCGTTTCGGCGAATCAGTGAAGCCACTGACTCCCCGCTCAAGTTCATGAACGTGGTTGGGCATGCCAAGACAACACGAAGGGTTGAAGGGTTAGTCGTGGCTACTCGGGATCGATCAGCTCGCGAAAAACGAAGAGAAACTCCCGCGATCTCGGCTAGTCGTTCAATGACCTCATATCCCAAATTGTGTCGTGTACCTAGGAACTGCTCACCGGGATTACCGAGCCCCAATACGAGGTAGTCCGCCGGCGTGCCGCGCCGCTCTGCGGCACGACGAAAGACCGACATTGCCGGCCAACTTAACTATCGTCGCCAGCGTCGTCGCCAGCTTCTTCGGCGCTATCTGAGGCTTCGCCGTCGAGTTCTTCGCCCTCTTCAAGCTCATCGGACTCTTCGTCTTCCGCTTCTTCAGCTGCAACGGCCGCCCTACTGCGTTGACCAATAGCGATAAGCGCGTCGTCTTCGACCTGAGGGATGACCCCACTTCCCATCTCTAGGTCCGACACACGGACTGGGTTATCGATGGACATTTCTGAGATATCAATTTCAAAAAGTTGGGGGATGTTGCCGGCAGGGGCTTCGACGGTAAGTGTCATCATTTGTTGCTGAACGACGGCGCCTTCTCGAACTACGATCAAGGCCTCCCCCACCAGGCTGATCGGGACGTCGACCACCAGGCGCTGGTCTAGGTCGATGAGCATGAAGTCGACGTGAGTAACCCGATTAGCTATGGGGTCACGCTGCATATTTTTGACGATAGTCAGATAATCACTGCCATCGACATCAAGTGTGATCACTGCGTTGGGGCCTGCGGCGTTTAGCGCGGCACGAAACTTCGGTCTATCGAGCGTCACCGGAAGTGGGTCAGAGCCCTGACCGTAAACAATTGCTGGAATCTTGTCGCTGCGGCGAAGACTCCGCGATGAACGACTACCGAGTGTTCGGCCGGTCTCGGCCTCAAGCTTCAGATCTGATGACATCGCTAACCACTCCTGCGAATAAGGACAACGGGTCTTCTTCTCCCGAAGCCGTCCCGTGGCGGCTGACCATTGTAGAGCCAGCGGCTACGCATCACTCACTCCTCAACGAGCAAGTGTCTTATGAGTGATTTTCGCCGTCGAAGATTTCAGATACAGAAGTGTCCTCAAACACCGATTCAAGAGTGTCGGCGAGAATACCAGCGGCACTCAGTATCTCTAGTTTGTCGAAACGTTTCGCTTCGGGAAGAGGCACCGTATCGGTCACGATGACCTTGCTCAATTCCGAAGATTTGAGTCGATCCACAGCTGGGCCCGAGAAGACAGCGTGTGTTGTGGCGCACAACACCTCCGAAGCTCCATGTTCAATGAGGGTGTCGACGGCGGCGCAAATCGTTCCCGCGGTGTCAACCATGTCATCAACAATGACGCAAGTCCGATCGCTGACATCGCCCATCACCCCTAACGCTTCTACCTCGTTTTCTGCGTGTAGGGAGCGGCGCTTGTAAATCGTGGCGACTTCGCAGTCCAGTCGCTTCGCGTACCGTTCGGCGACCTTAACCCGACCTGTGTCGGGCGAAACAACAACTGATCCCGGGGGAATCATGGACTGCAAATAGTCGATGAGTACAGGCGCTGCGGTGAGATGGTCGACTGGACCTTCGAAAAATCCTTGAATTTGTCCGCTGTGTAGGTCGATGCTTACGAGACGGTCCGCGCCTGCTCGCCGCAGTAGGTCTGACACTAGTCGCGCTGTTATGGGCTCTCGGCCCTGTGCTTTGCGGTCTTGCCGGGCGTAACCGTAGAAGGGCGCCACGGCCGTAATGCGCTTTGCCGAAGCCCGCCGAGCCGCGTCCACCATGATCAGATGTTCCATGATTGCATCGTTGACGCTCATGCCTTCAGTTGCGGCGTGAGATTGAATGATGAACACGTCGCCACCGCGCACTGATTCTTGGAAGCGGCACTTGATTTCGCCGTTGGCGAAGTCAACGAGTCCAGGATCGCCAAGCTCAATACCGAGATGTCTAGCGATTTCGTTCGCGAGAGCAGGGTTAGCTCGACCGGTGAATAGGTGTAGGCGCTTCTTGGTGACGAGTTCCATCGCAACTCCAAATTCAGGATGAGTTATAGAACGGTCCCGTGACAGTACCCGACGCGACCTCGACTCCCGAGTCCAATACAGCGTATGGGCTGATTCGACGAGTATCGCCGATCTGTGCTTCGCCAGTCGAGGGCGATCGAATTTCGGATCTGGCGCTTGCGCGGGTGTCGGTCAGACGCACTTGCAGAGCCCCTGGCTAGCTTCGCTGGTCTCGCAATCAACTTGGAGGAGGGTGTTAGAAGCAGCGTCACGTGCGATGAGTGCGGAACCGTCGCGTCGGTGTAAGTCGCTTCTGCCTCCGACATCGTGACATCGGCAGCCATTCATTTGTTACTAGTTCGCTGTCGCAATACGGCCTCGCATTCCGCCAGTTGCTGACGGTCATTGACTCCGCGGACCTCGTCAGGGTCGTCAGTGGTTAAGGCAGCTACCGAGTGACCGGTGTCCCGCAGGACCTCGATGACGTCGGTCAAGTAGTACTCGCCCTGAGCATTTTGGGTATTGACCTTTCCGAGGGCGCCTACGAGCGCGCTGCGATCGAAGCAATAAATCGAGGTGTTGACTTCGAGGATCTCGAGTTCGTCTGTCGTCGCATCGGCGTGTTCGATGATCCGGTCAATTTGACCCTGTTCGTCACGCACTACTCGCCCATATCCAGAAGGATTTTCAAGCTTTGCGGTCAATAATGTCGCTGCCGCCCGTGAATCGACATGCTCGCGGTGCAGCGCTATTAGCGATGAAGATGTGAGAAGTGGCGTGTCACCCGGGAGAACAATTAGGTCAAAGTTTTTGTCATCAAGTTCATGAGGCTCATAGGCCCCCAGACCTACGTAGACAGCATCTCCTGTGCCGCGTTGAATAGTTTGCTCGGCAAAGTTGACTCGCGCGGGATCGGCGGCGTGTTCATGCAACGCCTTCGCAACTGCCTCGGCCTCGTACCCGACGACTACGACTGTGCTTTCTATATCGAGTACCTCGAGCGTTTCCATGACGTAGCGGATCATGGGTCGACCACAAAGAAGGTGAAGTGGCTTGGGCCGTGCCGATTGCATGCGCGATCCTCTGCCTGCAGCAAGCACCATCGCCCCTATGCGACGTTCGGATGAAAGTCGGTTCACGTCGAACGGTTCCATTCCTTGGAGCGGGTGATAGCAACAAGAATTTAGTCGCGGTATGTCAGCTCGGGGAGGAGGGCTCGAACCTCCATTGTCGGGACCAAAACCCGATGTCCTACCTGTTGAACGATCCCCGACCATCGATGCGCGGATTGCGCACGGTCGACGGGTCTAGCCTAACGATGGCAGACGTCCTATTTGGGTCGTAGGAGGGAACAACCCCTTCGAATGTCACGTTGGGTCTTGCTGGTACTCCAGCTACCATGCACATTCACATGGGATCCCTAGTCAAAAAGCGTCGTAAGCGCATGCGAAAGAAAAAGCACAAGAAGATGCTTCGACGCACGCGTTATCAACGTCGTAACAAATAACTATCTCAGGCTTTATCAGTTCAGTCTCTAGACGCTTCAGTTCGTTACGCGATGGATGGCATAGTGCGCACAGTTTGTGAGGCAACGCCTCGATGCACGATGGTCTCGTGGCGTCCTTCAACAAACCAGGTGCCGCCGCTTCCGGCCAAGCGGGCTCGCATCCCCGTCGCTTCGCTCAAGATGTCTCTCCACTCTGCTAATTGAGGCTCAACTTCGACTGCAGCATCTTCGAGGTCGTTGCCGTGTGGTCCTGTCGGTCCGTTGAGCTCGTCCCAAGTTCGATATACCTCTGGAGTGGATATACCTATCGGTGGAATCAGAATGGTGATCTCTCGATCCAAGTGGGGTAGGGGATCAAGTAGCTCTCCGATTCCTTGAACGCGGGCTCTGCCCCCTTGTAGGCAGAACGCTACATCGGCTCCGAGAGCCGAAGCAGCGATCGGGTCGTCAAAACCAGCCCATCGTAGGATCGCGGCGGCGTCTGCTGAACCTCCTCCCAGACCAGCTCCGGCGGGGATCTTTTTTTCGATAGTTACGTCAGCTTTGCGATCTACTAGGTCTAGTGCGCGTGCAACCAGATTGTTTTCGGTGACGGGTATTTCTAAGCCAGATCCAGCTGAGCGGACCACCAAGTCCGAACCCTTCGACAGAATAAGTTCGTCGCACAGATCGATCGACACCATCTCTGCATCAATCAGGTGGTAGCCGTCGCTGCGAACTCCCGTCACACGTAACGAAAGGGTGAGCTTTGCCGGCGCGATCAGATGGGTCACGGTCATGGTTGTCCGCTTATGGAGATGCGAGCGAGTGCGAGCCAGTCGAGTAGGTCCAACTCTTCCGGTCGGGAGGTAGGCGCTATGTTCGCTCTTTCCATAGCTTCTTTGTCAACGTGTCCTTTCAAACTTTTGCGGAGCATCTTGCGACGTTGGTTGAAGCTAACTCGAAGAAGTTTTATCAGTTCGTGTTCTACTTCCATTTCGATGTTGCGATCAATTCTTTCGATTGCTACCAGCGCGGAACTAACGCGCGGCCGCGGGTAGAAGACGGAAGACCCGACAATGCCGACGATCGAAGCGTTCGCCCTGAGAGCAACACGAACCGACACTGCTCCATACGCTGAGTCTCCGGCAGCTGCAGCCAATCGTTCCCCGGCCTCTTGTTGGACCATGACAAGCATGCGACTAACTGATGGAACTTCATCGAGCACTGTGAGCACGACCGAGGTTGCGATGTTGTAAGGGAGGTTCGCTACGAGGTCCCATCCGTGGCCAGGAACGGCTTCGTCCCACCTTAGGTACCGCACGTCGGCGTGAATAACGCGAGCATCATCGCCGACGAGAGCGGTCAGAATCGGAATCAAGGCCTTATCGGTCTCGATAGCTGTTACCTGGGCTCCAGTTTCGATCAAGGCGAGGGTCAGGGATCCGAGGCCTGCACCAATTTCGATGACCCGACTCTCGGATCCGACACGAGATAGGCGCGCTATACGGCGCACCGTGTTGGGGTCGATTACAAAGTTTTGGCCGAGGCTTTTCTTCGGGCCAACTTCTGCTTCATCAAGTAGACGGCGAACGTCAGCGAGAGACAAGGTCATTGCCTAATTTGCCACCTCGTCCAACCAAAATATTTCTTGCACCCGGGCCAACCGTTCCAGCCTTGAGCTTGCCACAGCAGATTCGCCCTATAGATCTGTTCTTCCTTAGTGGCGTGGGCCGGGTTTCCAGTCCCTCCGACCCACTGCCACGAGCCCAAGGCGAACTGTAGGCCCCCGAAATACCCGTTTCCGGTGTCCACGTCCCAGGTGCGACGCGATTCGCACCATGCGATGCGGTCCCACATGTCCAAGGTTGGCCAACTATTCAGGTAGGGCTGCCCAAATATCATTGGATCAACGTTCGGTTGTGTGGATTCGAGTTCAGGTTCTTCAGTATTAGGAACCGTGGTTGGGGCGTTCGTGGTGGGCGCGAGGCTTGTTGTAACTGTGCTCGCCACGACTATCGATGTTGATGTCGTCACAGGGCTTTCGCGAACCACCGTCGTTGACGAGACCGCAACCGTCGAGGTTGATGTCGTCACAGGGCTTTCGCGAACCACCGTCGTTGGTGAGACCACAACCAGCGATGTCGACGTCGCTGAAGAGCCCTGTAGGTCCATAGCCACTTGGGTGCCGGAGAAAAGGCTTCCCACCAGCGATACGGCAAGGCCTCCGAGGCGAAATCCGGCTTCGGAAAGATCCGGCAACGGGGCCTCTGCGGCGGCGCGAACAATCGGAGGTGAGGCTTCTCTATCGGTGCTCCTTGTGGAGTCATTGATTGCCATCACGACAACGACAACGACCAAAGCTGCCAATAGAGAGCGAACGATGACTCCTCGCCGCAACTTTTGATGCATAGGTTGCACCGCCACCCACTCCACATCGCAGCCGGTTAACTGAGCCTACTGACATCTGGCGAACGCCGAGTTACCTCGCGAACCGATAAATCTTTGAAGCGTTATTCCACGACTCGGTGGCGACCGTTTCAATTTCAACTCCCCGCGCTAGCGCCACGCCCGCGCCTACCAGTGCCACCCACCCCGGGTGGTTCTGCTTCCCACGTTTGGGAACCGGCGCGAGGTATGGAGCGTCAGTCTCCACCATGTATCGATCGGCGGGGGTTAGGGCTGCTGCAGCGCGCAACTCGGGGGCGTTAGGGAAGGTAATAATTCCGCTAAAGGACAAGCTTGCGCCACGTTCAAGTCCGGACTTCGCCTCTTCAGGGCCACCCGTAAAGCAGTGAAAAACAGTGCGTTCAGGGACCCCCTCAGCGTCGAGAATGTCGAAAGTGTCCTTCCATGCCTCCCTTGTGTGGATGACTAGCGGGAGTCGGTAGCGGTGGGCTAATTGGATTTGATCAGCAAACACTTGTCGTTGGGTGTCTCGGGGCGAGTTGTCGTAGTGGTAGTCGAGACCGCATTCTCCGACCGCTACAACCCCCGACGAGGGAAGAAGGGTTTCGAGGCCATCGATTCCTTCGTCAGCGGCGTGAGGGTGCACCCCGGCCGTGGCCCATACGCCTTCAAATCGGTTGGCGTTACTGCAACACGTGATGCTGTGTTCTACGGAAGTTCCCACATCTATGAGCCGCTCCACACCAAGCTTCCTTGCTTCTTCCACCACTTCGGCGGCGCTGTCACCGTCATCTGGTAAGTGACAGTGATTGTCCGTCCAGCGCATTTCATCTACTTGAGTCGCGGAAATAGCGGTTCTCCTTTGACCACCGAGAGTCCAGCGGGATATCGGCCCCACTCAATACTTTCGGGAAGACGCTGTTCTTCGGCTTCATCGGCGAGCCCAATACGGCGACGAATTTCAGCACACGCATCTGGGACAGCAGGCGACGCGAGGATCGACACGATGCGCAACACCTCAAGGGCGTCACCCAAAATAGCCTCGACTTCAGAGCCAGGTTCCGCCTTCCAGGGTTCAGCTTCTTCTAGGAATGCATTGGTCTCTCGGATAATCCTCCAAGTTGCGTCGAGAGCTTCTGAAGGCGATATCCGCTCCCAACATTCTGCAATTGTCACGTATTCATGTGCCACAACAGAAGCAAGCGGGCTGTCTGGACGCGCTGCTGTTCCGACACCACCACATTTCGAGCCAACCACCGTCGTGACGCGGCTAAGCAAGTTGCCGAGGTTGTTGGCGAGGTCCGCGTTGTATCGGGTAGTCATGCCTTCATGACTGAAGTCACCATCTGGACCGAACATTTGATCATGAAGGAAGTGGTGTCGAACTCCATCAACGCCAAAATCCGTAACTAAATCAGCGGGCGCAATTTGGTTGAGTCGGGTTTTGGACATCTTCTCGCCGCCAACGAGCAAGAAGCCGTGAACATGGACTCGCTTAGGGGGTGTCAGGCCGGCGCTCATCAGCATCGCAGGCCAGTAGACACAGTGGAAGCGAAGAATATCCTTGCCTATCAGATGAATGGCTGGCCAATATCTAGAAAATACTGATGGTTCGTCAACATATCCCGCCGCAGTGATGTAGTTGGTAAGCGCGTCAAACCAGACATAAGTGACGTGATCCGAGTCCCAGGGAAGAGGAATTCCCCAATCGATCGAAGTTCTGCTGATTGAGAAGTCCTGCAGTCCTTGGTTGATGAATCCCAATGCTTCGTTTCGCTTTGTTATTGGCACAACAAAATCAGGATGGGCGTCGTACCAATCTCGGAGGGGTTGTTCGTAGCGGCTCAACTTGAAGAAATAATTCTCCTCCGTTACATGGTCAACCGGGCGGCCATGGATGGGGCAGTTACCTTCATCTAGGTCGCCTTCGTTGAAGTAAGCCTCGCAACTGACGCAATACAGACCTTCGTAAGTTTGCAGGTCTATGTCGCCGTTGTCGTAACAGGCTTGCAGTAGCTTCTGAACCGCTACGTGGTGACGCTTTTCGCTGGTCCGGATGAAGTCGTCATTCGATACTCCCAGTTGAGCCCAAGCGTCCTGAAAGCGAACGACTGTTTGATCAGCCCACTCGCTGGGGCTACACCCATTTTCTTCTGCGGCTCTCTGGACCTTGAGGCCGTGCTCATCTGTCCCGGTCAGAAAGTGAACGTCACGTCCCAGCAGGCGGTTCCACCTCGCAACGGCGTCAGCAGTAATGGTCGTGTACGCGTGCCCTATATGCGGTGCATCGTTCACGTAATAGATCGGTGTAGTGACGTAGTAGGGGTTAGCCACGAATGCCATGGTACCGATCCGTTTTCGCCCAGCCGTCGGCCTTTACGACTTAGGGATCATCGGTCAGCTCTAGAGCGAGGGCGTAGACCCGGTTGCGGGCGACGCCAAGAGTTGCCGACGTGTGATCGATCGCGGCGCGCCGGGTCGTTCCACTCTCCAACTCCTTCCGTAGAGCGCTTACAACGACGTCGTCATCGACTGTCACGTCTGCGGCGCCACCGATGACGACGACGATTTCGCCTTTCACCTGATTGGAGAACCGTGCAGCGAGCTCACCCAAACTTCCGCGAACGCCTTCTTCGTGCAGCTTGGTCAACTCCCGCATTACTGCTGCGGGTCTGTCAGCACCACAAAGGTCGGCAAGCTCCTGAAGTGTCGTCTTCAACCGCCGAGGTGATTCGAATAGCACTGTCGTTCGCTTTTCGACCGCTAGTGAGGCCAACCGGGTGTCTCGCTCTTTGCCCTTCCTAGGCAAGAACCCTTCCATCACCCATCGACTCGTCGGGAGTCCCGATAGCACTAACGCTGCTACTGCAGCTGTCGGCCCTGGAACAACAGATACCTGACATCCCGCATCTAGGACATATCGCACTAAATGCTGCCCCGGATCAGATATTGCGGGAGTGCCGGCATCAGTCACGAGCGCTACGTCTAGTCCCTGAACGAGTACTTCGATGACCGTCGATGCAACCGAGAGTTCGGTGTGTTCATTAGCGACTAGTAGCCGTCGGGCACGCAATTGGAGAAGTTCTAGAAGTCTCCCTGTTCGCCGGGTGTCTTCGCAGGCAACGATCGCAGCTTGTTCTATAACTTCGCGCGCTCGTTCGGACATGTCGCCCAAATTGCCGATCGGCGTAGCTACCAAGTAAAGCGTGCCCTGATCGGGTGTTTCGGAAATTTCATTCATTTGGTGCGACCCCAGGACATTTTGTCATTTGGCGCCTCGGTCGACCGCGATGTCGACTTCGGTTTCCCCTGCCGGACTGTCTATCCCTATACGTTGAATCGAAACTCAACGACGTCACCGTCCTGCATTCGGTAGTCCTTCCCTTCCAGGCGCAGACGCCCGACATCTCGTGCGGCGGACCATGAACCCAGGTCAAGGAGCACATCGTGCTCTATGACTTCAGCACGAATAAACCCTCTTTCGAAATCGGTATGGATTCTCCCCGCACATTGGGGCGCCTTCCAACCATTTTTGAAAGTCCATGCACGTGATTCTTGCTCTCCGGTAGTCAGAAAGGTGTGTAAACCCAAGAGTCCATGTGCGGAACGTACGAACAAAGGAAGGGCGCCTTCGCCTAGGCCGAGGCCTTCAAGCAACTCGGTCCGTTCTTCGGTGGGTAGTACCGCTGCTTCGGCTTCGAGTTGCACTGAGAGCGGCAGCACTTCAGCGCCGGGAAGGGCGTCATCTATTTCCGACGCCAGGTCGGCGGCTTGCTCAAGCTGGTCTTCTCCGATGTTGAGCACCGCCATGACAGGCTTGTTCGTCAGCAGGAAGTGTTCGCGCAAGGCCGCTTTCCTTTCATCTGACAGCTCGGCGCGAAACAGGGGCGTACCCTCTGACAGCGAGTGGAGTGCAACTTCAAGGGCATCGACTTCGGCAACCAGGTTGGGGTCGCGAGGATCCGCTCGTAGGGCCTTTCGACGGCGTTCAATTCGAGACTCAACTGATTCGAGATCCGCGAGGGTGAGTTCGATTTCGACGACGCGTAGATGTTCCAACGGTTCAGTTGGGCCGGGCACGTCTTCGTCATCGAATGCGCGCAGAACAAACACCAAGGCGTCCACTTCTCTGATGCCGGCCAAGAACTTGTTCCCTAACCCCTCGCCCTGGCTGGCACCTTCGACCAGGCCTCCAATATCGACAAATTCCGTGGTCGAATACACAACTTTTTGGCTGGAACTCATTGCCGCAAGCGCGTCAAGCCGGTAGTCGGGGACTTTGACGACACCAACGTTTGGGTCAGTTGTGGCGAAGGCGTATGGAGCCGCGAGCGCTCCTCCTCCGGCTAACGCGTTAAAGAGGGAGGACTTACCGGCGTTCGGCAGGCCAACAAATCCAAATCTTTCCATTGGCAGCCGAGGTTATCGGCGGCTGACGTGAACCACCCGTCATCGTGTAGCGGTAACGGTGCTGTGAAAGAATCTAGGCATTAACCGAACGGGGAGAAGTTTGTGGGACCGTTGAGTGGAGTCAAAGTCGTTGAGCTGGCAGGCATCGGACCCGGTCCGTTCTGCGCCATGCTGTTAGCTGATTTGGGCGCTGATGTAGTCAGAGTTGACCGCATGGCCCAGGTCGATCTGGGAATTGACAGGGGCCGCAAGTACAGCGTCTTGAACCGAAGCCGGCGGTCTATTTCGGTCGATCTGAAAAACCCTGATGGTGTCGAAACGGTACTCAAACTCGTTGAGGAAGCGGACGCCTTAATTGAAGGCTTCCGGCCGGGAGTGACTGAGCGGCTAGGACTGGGCCCCGAAGAGTGCCTGGAGAGGAATCCGAAGCTGGTATATGGCCGAATGACCGGCTGGGGCCAAGATGGTCCGATGGCGCACGCTGCTGGTCATGACATCAACTACATCGCTTTGACTGGCGCCTTACACGCGATCGGTGGAGCAGACAAACCTTCACCACCACTCAATCTTGTCGGCGACTTCGGTGGCGGCGGCATCTATCTGGCCTTCGGACTGTGCGCTGCTTTGCTAGAGGCCAGAACTTCAGGTACGGGTCAGGTAGTTGACTCCGCGATGACTGAGGGCGCGGCATCTCTCATGGGCTCCATTTACGGCATGCATGCCTCAGGTCATTGGTCTGATGAGCGGGAAGACAATGTTCTTGACGGGGGGTCGTACTACTACGGGGTGTATGAGACCGCTGACGACAAGTTCATCTCTATCGGATCGATCGAAGGCAAGTTTCACGATGAATTAGTGGAACTAACAGGCTTGGAAGACGCCCCAACAACTGCGCGCAACGACCAAGATGGCTGGATCGACAAAAAAGCAAGGCTGGCAGATCTCATCCGTTCGAAAACCCGCGACGAATGGGACGAGGTGATGCTTGGAAGCGACGTTTGCTATGCCCCCGTACTTGACCTATCAGAAGCCCCTCAACACCCACACAACGTCGCGCGCGGGTCGTTCGTGGAGATTGACGGGGTGATTCAACCCGGCCCCGCTCCTAGGTTCAGTCGCACACCCGGCGAGGTTCAGATGCCGCCGCCGGCCCCAGGCCAACACACTGAAGAGATACTTACGGACTGGGGATTTGCGAGCGAAGACGTGGAGAAGTTGAGAGACGTCGGAGCAATCGGCTGATAATGGCCAAGCAATTATCAGGCACGGGAACCGCTTTAGGGAATTCTGAAACACCCCGGTAGCCTGAACTACATGTCGAAGCGCACGAAGAAGAGAAAATTGCGCGCTCGTCGTAACAAGGCCAATCACGGCAAGCGGCCTAACTGCGGAAGAGGCTGACCTTCACGGTCTGCAGGTCTTCAGCCCGTTTTTCGCTCGATCGCAGAGACGACGGCCGCTGTTATCAACTGAGCTCCTTTGCTTTGGTAGTGGGTGCCGTCATCGGTTCTAACCTCAATTTGTGTGCCGTCATCATCCAAGACGTACTTGGTCCAGACTCCGTCTGGCGAAACGATTGAGGCGGCGTCCACCCAGTCGGACCTCTCGCCGTTTTCAAACACTTCACGGGAAATTGGGTTCACTACATCGGGCAAGGGCACCATGAACGGAATACGGAAATGAGGCAGTCCGACCCAAAGAACAAGCCTCCCGGGCCGATCAAGGATAGCGAGCATTTCGGTGATCCTGGATTGGTATTTCTCCACCCATTCAGCGCTGCCCTTTTCTGTCGGCCCACCGAGAAATCCCTGCCAGTCGTTTCCTCCGATCGACAAGACGACAACGTCGTAAGGCCCGTCAGCAATCTCGTCTTTGAGATAGTCAACCCAATCGAAATACCAAGCGCTCACTATCCCCGTCGACTTCTTAACATCTTCGGTATAAATCCAACGATCTTCAGTCCGTTCAAGGATCCGAAATCCGAGAGCTGCACCTCCGGCCAGGGAGTCGCCGCCCACCCAGATACGCAAAGGCCTTTGTTTTGTCGGTTCCGCCAATAGCGCCCGATGGTTGTCACGCGTCCAGTAGTAATAGGTCTCGTCATCGCCGAGGAGGGCACTATTCGGGTCGGGCCAGCGAAGGTGAGGGGCTCCCCATGGGTCGAACTCTGATAGCGGGGCTTCTGGAGGTTCGTCTGCCCAACTCGAACTCCCCCCGAGTAAACCTATGGCCGCGGTGACTAACAACGATGAGATGACCCGCGTTCTCATCTATCCCACAGTTCGTTGATCTTTGGGGACGTTCTGAGTTCTTGAAGCAGCAGCGCCGACAGCCATTCTCCGCCCCAGTGACTCAAGTGCACTCCGTCGCTCAGCCGCACATCCACAAGCTTCCCTGACTCATCAGGAAGATACTTGGCGTATTTTCCCGAAGAGTCGGTGAACAGTTCACGAAGATCAACGTATTGAACCCGTTCTCGTCCAGCTGCTTCAGTCCGGTAGAGCTTGTTTACGAGTTGCATGCGCTGATCGAAACCTTGGAGGCGCATCGGTGGCTGTCCCACCCACAAAAGGATCCGTTCTTTGTCAGAGGTAACGAGATCCATGATCCTCGCTATTCGCCGTTGATACTCCTGCAACCAGGAATCCTCGAATCGCTCAAGCCAATTACCGTCAGCCGCGCGAATGTTTTGCGCGTCGTTCCCACCGAACATAACAATCACCGCATCCGGATCATGATTCGTCATGATTTCGGCAATCCGTGTAGGCCAGTCGAAATAATCGGGACGACTCAAGCCACTTGCTAGAACCGGCTCCGAGGTTGCCTGAACCGAAGCCGAGGTCTCCGCCAGGGACACAAAGGTGTCTCCAAAAAACTGAACCATTGAGTCGCCGACAACCCACAGTTCAAAGCGGCTATCTGAACTCCACACAGACTCGGGTGTCTCAGCAAGCCCCACAATCGCTGAGTTTTTTGACTCTTGTTCCTCTTCGACTCCCTCTACCAGCCATTCCTCTTCCTTCGACGCGGTCTCAATCTCTGTTGGCTCGAGAAACAGTGTGATCGACTGCTCTGGTTCGGAGCGACCTAGCAATCGTTCACCAGCCGCTCTCGGCCACGTCAACCCGAGAAAAGACGCTCCCGATTCAATGGGGGTCCAGATAGCTAAAGCTAACGAACGCGAAGCCCCATCGGGCAGGCGTTTCGCGTCCGTCACCAAGGCAGCTGAATTCAAGAACACGGCGACAAGCAAGCCAACAAGGCCCGCTATCAGAACCCTCCCCGCTGGAGCACCTTGATTATTGCTTTTCGGATCTGCCTGCGGGGCCGACTCAGGGTGAATGATTTTCTCCATCAGAATTGGAAGTAGATGAAGGGCGCTATTCCGTCGGGACCTAGCAGGTCTATGGCAACAAGACCGATCCCAAAAGCTATCCCTTGGAGCAAGGTCGGACGACTACTCATCCAACTAGCTAGGCGAGCAGAAGCCGATTTGGTGATGAATTGAGCACCGATCGCGGAGAATATGAGCAGTATCAACCCCACGTTCAACTGTTTGGTGTCTCCCGAAGGGGTCGCGATGGCCGATAAGACCTCCCATGCACCAGAAAAGGAATCCGCTCTGAAGAAAACCCAAGCGAAACAGACCACGTGGAACGTGATCACCCACCTTCCAAGCGGGTGTATCCGGTGGATCGGTAGCGATCGCTCGATCACTAAAGCAACGCCGTGTATTGCACCCCAGATAACGAAGTTCCAGGTACTTCCATGCCACAGGCCACCCAAAAGCATGGTGATAAGAAGGTTCCGGTACAGGTCAGCGGTTTGTCCGCGGTTACCGCCGAGGGGAATGTATAGATAGTCGCGCAACCATGACGACAGGGTGATGTGCCAACGACGCCAAAAATCTCTCAGCGAGAGAGCTCTATACGGCCGGTCAAAATTAAGAGGGAAGCGAAATCCAAGAAGAAGTGCTACTCCAATGGCGATATCTGTATACCCCGAAAAGTCTGCGTAAATCTGAATTGCATAGCCATAAACAGCGAATAAGGCATCAAGGCCGCTGTGAGCCTCAGGATCAGCGAAAACATCTTCAACCAAATTGCTCGCAAGCCAACTCGACACAACGACTTTTTTGAAGAGGCCGCGAAGTATCAGATGAAACGCCTCGGCCGATGGCACCTGTCGTGGGTCTGGACGGTTCGCAATCTGTGGAGCCATCTCCGAGGCCCGAACGATGGGGCCAGCCACCAGTTGTGGAAAAAACGATAGGTAGACGGCAAAATCAAGTGGCTTCATTGGTTGAATAACGCCGCGCCGTAAGTCGATGACGTAGCTCATGGCTTGGAAGGTAAAGAAGGAAATCCCTACCGGTAGCGTCAGTTCAAGCAGTGGAAGCGCAGTCCCAATACCCAATAAGTTCGATAACTCAACTGCGAAGAAGTCGTAGTACTTGAAAACTCCAAGTAGCGCTAGGTCACTAGCGATCGCGACAGTTGTCCATGCACGAATTCCATCTTGCAAGCCGAGTTGTCGACATCGATCAATCTTGTTTCCGGCAAACCAATTAGAGCCGATCGCCCACAACAAAAGAATGACGAAACGCCAGTTCCACCACCCGTAAAAAAAGAGGCTCGATCCAAAAATGACGACGCGCCAAACAATTGGATGGGGGCGCGTCAACCAATTGAGTACGAAGACGACAACGAAGAACAAGCCAAAGGCGAATGTGGGAAAAAGCATCGGTAAAAGGGTGGTGAAAAGGCAACGGTACCTTTCGACCGTCTCCGAATGAGGCAGGATGGCTGCGTGAGTGATCCCGACCAAGGGTTTACAGTGGCACCCCTAGCTTGGGTCGAGGCCGACCCAGATCCAACAGCTCTTCTTCTACTGGAGGAACTGTCCGCTGATCCTGAGGCTTTAGCAGCAAATTTTGCCGAACCCCTACGGTTCGGAACGGCCGGACTTAGGGCTGAACGGGGAGTTGGCCCGGCGCGCATGAACCGTGTGACTGTGCGAGTCGCGGCGCGATCGATCGGGCGATACCTCCGGAGTCTCGGCCTCACTCACAAAGGCGTAATGATCGGG
>Ga0208765_1000992_pt1 | contig 17998 bp, 6 predicted proteins | sample ETNtaG_2_FD_185783 | JGI IMG/M metagenome (GOLD analysis project Ga0208765, IMG submission 185783) | Marine microbial and viral communities from oxygen minimum zone, Eastern Pacific Ocean - ETNP201406SV203 (SPAdes) (version 2) | ecosystem: Environmental > Aquatic > Marine > Oceanic ...
TATTTAGATAGATCAATTGATTACTATGACACCACAATTGTTCTAAAACTGTATTAGTGCTCAGATCCAGGCTGGTTAAATCATTCTCATTGCAATACAGAGTGCTTAAGCCTGTATTAGCACTCACATCCAGAGCTGTTAATTGATTTTGGGCGCAATACAGAGTGCTTAAGCCTGTATTAGCACTCACATCCAGAGCTGTTAATTGATTTTGGGCGCAATACAGAGTGCTTAAGGCTGTATTAGCGCTCAGATCCAGGGCTGTCAATTGATTAATAGCGATGCGCAGGTTGGTTAAGGCTGTATTAGCGCTCACATCCAGAGCTGTTAATTGATTTTGAGCGCAATAAAGAGTGCTTAAGTCTGTATTAGCGCTCAAATCCAGAGCCGTCAATTGATTAATAGAGATGCGCAGGTCGGTTAAGGCTGTATTAGCGCTCACATCCAGAGCCGTCAATTGATTTTGACCGCAATACAGAGTGCTTAAGGCTGTATTAGCGCTCACATCCAGGACCGTCAATTGATTAATAGCGATGCGCAGATCGGTTAAGGCTGTATTAGCGCTCACATCGATGGATACCAGATTATTGCTTGTACAATTCAGCAAGGTTAATCCTGTATTAGCGCTCACATCCAGAGCCGTCAATACATTAGTATAGCACTGCAATTCGGTTAAGGATGAAAAATCTTCAATCCCCGTCAGATCACTGATCTCTTTATCGCTGACATCCAAGGTAGTAACACTATTGATACTGCCTGTCGGCACATAATCATCTAAAACATCATCATAGCCAAGATCGATCAGCGCCTGCTCAAAATTGTCATCGGGAACGTAAGTGGTTGGAATCCCATCCTGCTCGTACCAGGCGATCTTGTCATCATAAAATGATGCTGAGAACACATCCATGTCACCATCAGCGTCCAGATCCGCTGCATAAACAGACCCGGCACCATCTGCTTCTGTGGAGATAACATGCTCTGTAAAGCTCTCACTGCCGTCATTCTCGTACCAGGTGATCTTATCACTTACTGATGCTGATAGCACGTCCATGTCCCCGTCGCCATCCACATCCTCTGCATGAACATCATAATACGCACCATCTGCTTCTGTGGAGACCACATGCTCTGTAAAGCTCCCGCTGCCACCATTCTCGTACCAAACGATCTCATTCTGTGATGCTGATAGCACATCCATGTCCCCGTCAGCGTCCAGATCCGCTGCATAAACATCATATGCACCATCCGCTGATGTGGAGATGGCATGCTCCGTAAAGCCTTCGCTGTCATCATTCTCGTACCAGGCGATCTTGTCATCAAAGTAAGATGCTGAGAGCACGTCCATGTACCCGTCGCCATCCACGTCCACAGCATAAACAGAAGTGGCAGCATCTGCTGATGTGGAAATCACATGCTCTGTAAAATTCTCGCTGCCGTCATTCTCGTACCAGACGATCTTGTCATCACCTTCTGATGCTGAGAGCACGTCCATGTACCCGTCGCCATCCACATCCTCTGCATAAACAGAATTGGCCCAAGTAGCTGATGTGGAAATGGAAATCACATGCTCCGTAAAACCCTCACTGCCGTCATTCTCGTACCAGGCGATCTTGTCATCATCAACTGATGCAGAGAGTACGTCAATATCCCCGTCACCGTCCAAGTCAACAGCATAAACAGAACTGGCACCATAAGCTGATGTGGTAATGGCATGCTCTGTAAAGCTTTCGCTCCCGTCATTCTCATACCAGGCTATCTTGTCATCATATTCAGATGCAGAGAGCACATCCATGTCACCATCGCCGTCTACGTCCGCTACATGAACAGATCTGGCACCACCCGAGGATGTGGAGATCACATGTTCCGTAAATGTGGGCTGCCCAAGCACAATGGAAAATAAAAGATGAACCGGCAATAGTTTTCTAAGCATCAGGATCACCATTAAAAACACAGGTAAAGTGGTACAAGATAAAATATAATATCATCATGGCGCATCTGGAAAGTCCGGAGGCCCGCCAATGGGACCGGTCCCATCTGAACCACCATCTGAAACAGCAATCATTATGGCCGCACCGCCACCTGCCGCTACCAGACCCAGACCACCCCAGAGCATCCAAGTGGGAAGACCCTTAAGCCCAAACAAACCTTTGCCTCCTACCCGGCTGTAATCCTTCCTCACTTTCATCAGTACTTCAGGCGGTGCTTCCATGTCCAATAGGTTCCAGGCCAGAATCTCGGTCTGAACGTTTAAGCCATCCAAAAATCCAGAATAGGTAATACTTTCTTCTCTCTTCTCGGTGCTCCCATCCACAGAAAGCATCTTAGCAGTAATGCTGTAGTTGTTCCCTTCCCCTTCAACCCCACCGGTGATTATGTATTCTACCCCAAGCGCTCCACCTATCCTGACAGCACACTCATCTGTAGCACAATCGCTTACACCGAGACCTTCCTTTTTTAGTGCACCGGCAACCTTGCTCTGAGCGATCATGCTCACCCTTTCTGTAGAAGCCAGTGATGAAGAAAAACGATTGCGAAGGGACTTTGTTTGCTGTGGCGTAAGGCCCTGTCCTGTAAAATATAGAATGGCTACGGTTGGCTGGTCTCCCTGGGCACTCAGAATAGAGAGAACCATGATCAAGGGTATGATTATATAATTTTTAATCAATATTCGTAGCATATGGAATCCTGATGAAACAGTGGTTGCCGTTTTGCGTTCTATCAAGGCAGGAACTAATCCTAATTATATGCTTAAATCATATAATTTGCAACAGCGGAGCAACTCTAACGACGGTAAACCATCAAATAGAAGAAATTATTAAATAAATCCTGCATAAATTCGATATATAAATCCAACCCATTAAGGAATAAGATAATGAAAAAATTCATAACAATTGTATTCTGGTCCCTTCTCTCCCTAAACCTGATCCATGCGGGCTGTGGTTCCTGCAACGTATCAAGCAAAAAAACGGTTGTCCCCGTCGGCGAATTTGTAACTGCGATTTCAGATGATGGTATCGTTAAGGGTCTTGTTCTCGCATCCTGTGGCATGTGCAATTTTGGTATGAAAAACCAAAGACATTGCAGCCTCGCCATCCAGGTAAACGAACAGTCTTATGTCGTAAAAGGGACAGGAATAGAAGACCATGGTGGTTCCCATGCCAAGGATGGTTTTTGTAATGCGGTCCGGGTCGCTTCTGTGGCTGGAACGGTGAAAAATGGACTCTTCTTGGCGGAATCCTTTGAACTTCAAAAGAACTGAACCAATTAAAACTTATAAAAACCCCGCTTTTCAGCGGGGTTTTTTATTGAAAAAATTATAAATACTATTTTATTCTTTAAAATAATGCGGTTCCTTCTTTTCATACTTTATCTCTCTTTCTTCGGCTGTACAAAACCAGATCATAAGGATCTGTTATTACACAAGCTGACCACTAAAATATCCGAGTATGATGGTTACCTGATTGATCGTCCCAATGGATTACACCGCATGCAGGGTTACACTCAGACCGATTCCAGTTTTGGAATCATTGCGGTACACGGCTATTACCCTTCAGACTGGCCCACCAAAGGATTTGAATGGGTCTTACCCATGAAAGACTTAGCACAACTCGAACGTCCGGTCTGGTGGTTCCGGCATGACTGGTTTAACTGCCCCGACAGTTCCATTGCATATTTAAAATCCCAGATTGATACCCTTATACATCATAATCATCATTTAGACTCTTTATGGGTAATTGGCCACAGTCTTGGTGGACTAATAGTCTCAAACTTTGCAGAGCTCTGGGACAATGAGTTCCCGGTTACAGTTCACGCGATTGCAGCGCCCCTTAAAGGGACTAGCAGACAACTTGATGAATGTCAATCAAAGGAGAAAAACTTATATTTAATTAACAAATCCGTACGCTATATCCAGTGGCGTACAGATTATAAACAGGATGGTGCCTTTAAACATTTAGAAAAGGATCCTCAGGATGTAATCCTTAAGAACGGTAAATATATTCTTCTTCCCAAAACCTGGGATGAAAGCAGATTAGGGCATAACCTATCCATCCAATGGGTAATAGATCAACTGCACTAAAGTATCAGTTACGCTGGGACTGGAAAAACTCCTGCAGGATCTCAGTGCATTTCTGCTCTTCTACCCCACCTTTCACCGCTGTACGGCTGTCTAAGCGCTTATCTCCGCACAATTGATATAAGGACCCGCAACAGCCTTTTTTTTCGTCATAGGCACCAAAAATGAGTTCAGATATCCGCGAGTTAATGATGGCTCCGGCGCACATAGAACAGGGTTCTTTCGTTACATATAAGCTGCACCCTTCTAATCGCCAATCGTTAAGGGTTCCGGAAGCAGCAGTGATGGCAATAATTTCCGCGTGGGCAGTAGGATCGTTTAATCCTTCTCGCTGGTTATACCCTCGGCCAATGATTCTACCTTCTTTTACAACAATGGCCCCGACAGGAACTTCGCCCTCGGAAAATGCATTTTCCGCAAGACGAAGGGCATGTTTCATCCAGCTTCTATGAGAGTTCCTGGATGGAAATGAGAGCTTCTGCTCTTTAGCTGCAATATCCGCCTCCTGATCCATCATCTTCACTGCAATTTAGCCCATTTTCCCCGCTTTTAATTGATTTCTGCAGAGTGGAAATGTGACTCACAAGAACTGTCCTGCCTAGTACTGTGGTCAGATCTTCATCCACAACAGTGGAAAGCCCCAGGTCTTTATAGAGCTGGTTTACAGATGATTGACAGTTATCAAATAGTGCCATCCGGAACTCTGAAATAGCAAGAATTAACCGCACATCCAGCTGATTAATATCAGTATTGTGGCAGAAACACCAGTCAGGATCACCCAGATCAGAGTTCTGATTACCAAAGAAATAGGTCTCTGCGTATCTTCGTGCTAATGTATCATTGCCTATTGCGTTATAGGCAAAACTCAGCCCTGCATAAAAATCAAGTACATCAACGAAGGATGAATCCTGGCTAAGATATTTATTAAAATAGTATACCGATGAATCAGCCTGCCTCAAATGGCCCATGGTCCAACCCATTCCATTATAGGCATCAAAGTGAGATGAATCCTTCTTGATAGCATCTCCAAACCATATTAGGGCATCCAGATAATCTTTGTTTTCATACATGGACCATCCATAGGTGGAGTAATCTTCATCCGTTGCAATAATATCTCCCCTGCAATTGGGAAAATAGAGAACCGTAAGAGTGATCGCAAAAAATATGAAAGTTGTTTTAAGATGATTGATCATTTGAGTAGCATCATTTTCTTGTTCTTAACAATTCCAGTCTGAGTGGTTAGCTGGATAAAATAAACCCCTGATGCCATCTGCTGGCCAAATTTATCTCTACCATTCCATTGAACCTTGAACTGGCCGATCTGATCCTTATTTTCTACGAGAGCTCTTACGTGCTGCCCCAACAGGTTATAGATATGGATCGAAAGATTCTGGCTCAGCCCATCCATCAGACCGATATCATACATGATCGTTGTTGTCGGGTTAAATGGGTTCGGATAGTTCTGATGAATGTTAGTCTCTTCAGGCACAATAATCGTTTTAGGACCTAACTTGAAATACCCTGATTGGGTAGATAAGGTAAATATCTCACCTTCAATAGTTAGAGATGGAAGCTCTTCCCAGGTAACGCCATTCTTCCGCCTGTAGATAGCCAAATCTTCCCTCTGGCTGCCAAACCTCACTTCGATGGGTTTACCAAATGTAAAATTCTCATCACCCAAGACATAGGATGCCTGGTCATTAAAATCGTGGGCAAACAGCGTTGAATCTACGATAAGGAAGGGCTGGTCGTAGGATACAGCACCTGGCTCACCAACAATAGAGAATCTTCCGTCATCGCTGCTGCCGTACCATCGGGTAGCAGCTCTACCCGCTGCCAGTGCAAATGCTTCACTGATTGTCGTGTCTCCAACAATCCCAAAAGCCAAAACATCTATGGAATAGGTACCTGAATTTGCAAAACTAAAATCACCGGAATAGGTGTAGGCTGCGATTGTATCCAAGGCTATACCTTCATTTTGTATATCAAGTGAAATACTAACTGTCTTAGATACTGTATCCGTAACAACCACCTGTAGAAACTGGTTGAACGCATTATTTTGGACAACAGCCACAGACAAATGGGGTCGCGGTACTCTCAGCACATCCAGTGTAAAGATAGATGAATCCTTCGCTTCTTCATCAGCAACGACAACCTTTATCATTGCTTCATTGGACCAGAGCTCCTGCGGTATGAATAAAACTGAATCACCTGTATTATGTGATACAAAGCTTGCAGGGCTAATGGTTATGTTTTCTTCATTTGTGATTGCAGAGACTGTAAAAGTGAGAGATGTATCATCCACATCAGTAGCATAAGACCCAAATTCCAACCTGATTGAATCATTCTCTATTACTTCAACCAGCGGTAACTCTGATATTATAGGCGGATCATTTTCAGGAAGTACTGTTGCCTTAATAGTATCCCTCGTTTCCGCCCCGTCAGGATCCTGCACAATAAAAATAATACGATGGTCTGCACCATGATAGTTTAAATCACTATTAAATATAGCCCACGTAGAATCATCGGCTGAAGCTGTATCAATTGTCACGGTTAACAAGGGGTTCGACCTGGAATTATTCAGATAATTTATAGTCCTGGGTGATATGGCCGATGCTTTTATATTCATAGTATTTGGATTAAAACCAAGATATTCTCTCGTAAGCTTTGCATGGACCTTTCTATTGGTGCCGGGGCCCACAATAACCTGTCCTAATGGAAAATCTTCATCCAGCTCGGTTGTATCCAGTACTACAGCCTGCCAAGTCATTTCTGTTGTAATACTATGATCTACATCTGCAACATGCTTTGTTAAATTAATTTTAACTATCTCTGTTTGGTCTTCGATCCATTCCAAATCGTCATCCGGCTGCAGTATAGCTAATGATGGTGTATCATTGACTGCAACCACTGTTAAAGGAAATGTCATTGTATCTGTGAATGTGTAGGCATCCGTGGCCACAACTGCCATTTCATAGGATCCTGTATCATCCTGAGTGGGTACCCATGACATGCTCCCTAAAGAGTCTATGGTAGCTACGTTGGTTGTTGCCGGTTCCCCAATAATCCGGGTTGTTGTGATCTCATAGGTGAATGAATCATCCTGTACCGTATTGAGGTCCAGGTCCGAAACCGTAACAGACTCAACATTGTTCCATTCAATATCTTCATAAATGGTGATCTGGGACAACTGGGACACAACCGGGTTTGAATTGTACCGTAAAAGGGTATCTGCATGCAAAATTTCCGAAATATTACCAGCAACATCAATGGCCCGAACGTGGGCTGCATAAGATTCATTATGCATGAGAGCTAATACCAATTCGTAAGGTTCAGATGGTAATGCTACAGTCTCCCACCCATGCATGTTATTCAGGGAATCAGCAGGGTCTATAATATTCTCAATTGCCAGTTCATAGCGGTCCGTTCCGGAGTTATTCTCTGGATCCCCATAGTCCTCAAATTCTGTCCATTGAACTGTTAAAATATCACTTGAGATCAGGGTATCAAGTAAAACAAAGTTCCCGCCATTTGCTGTCCCCACAACCGGTGCAGTTGGATCATACACAAATTGTGACGTGCTCTCGGTTCCAAACGTCTCATTACCATTCTTGTCTGTTAACTTGGCACGTACCTTGATTTGGTCACCAAGGACCATGTCGGTACCATCCGGTAACATCCATAAGATACTTGCAAAGGATCTGTAAAAGCTTTCTGCATCACCAGGGTTCACAATAGCATCAGCGGCATCATAAACCCCATTTTCATTGGCATCGGTGAACTCATCTCCTTCATTATAAACACCATTATCATCGCCATCAACAAACACTTCGGATGGGATCGTTATCCACTGTGTTCCCCGGGTAATATTAAATAACTGGATATCAACTATACCACCGTTATACAAAGTTGAATCTACAGTTGCTAATGGTATAGGTATCTCTACTTCAATACTATCCGTGTTACCGTTGAACCACCCTTCTACAACAATTTCACCTAGGGTAACAACGGTCCCTGTTTCAAATGCGTCAGGGTGTATATTATCAACACTAAATGTATCCGCTCCAACAAAGTTATCAACAGCATTTCCTGATCTGTCCTGCGCAGTAAATACAGCATGAAACGGACCATCATTATTCACATCATCATCCGCCAAAACAATATTATAATACCATTTCGAACTATCTGCTGTGCTTGAAGTTGGTGAAACATTCGATGTAAAATCACCAACAGGATAACCACCATAGGTTGCACCATAATTATATTGGTAGGATAGCATGGGTGTCGGTGTTCTTTTCAGAGGCTCATTCATCTCTACCAAAATGGTGATATTTTGGCCTCCATTACCAAAATAAATAGTGTCAGGTGGAGTATCTACATCTACATCTTCATAATCTCCATCTTCATTACCATCTACTGCACTAGCCATGTCCAAGAAAATAAATTCCGCTTGTGGCACCAGATTGTCTACAATGAGCGTGTCACTATAAACCACTGATTCGCCTTCCGCAGCTCCAGGATGGGTGACCAATAGATTGCCAGCAATGTCCATAGTAACATTAGCATCAAATTCTGCATGCACTATTCCATCATTCGTCATTTCCGTTGGTACAGAAAATTCATGGGTCCAAACCGCATTATTTTCCGTCGCGGTCATAGCACTTTGGGTACTAGAATTGTATTCTTCTGCTACGTCGTCATACTCACCAAAATACAATACAATATTCGGGATAGTATCAAGCACGGGATCTTCATTGTCTATTGAAGCCATGCCTTCCGAAAAGGTTGCGGTTACCGTAACAAGCATATCTCCGCTTGCATAGGGTTGGCTGAACGACAAGGATGCATATGGCGCAGCTGTATCATAGATAACATCTTCTACAGTATTGGTACCCGTATTCCCTGCAAAATCAACCGTTGTAAATACAATGTTATAGACCGTTCCATCTACGATACCAGCAGTAATTTCATCCTGATTGGTAATACTTTCACGTGTACCTGATTGTAAATCATCTCCTTCAAGATTAACTGTAAAAGATCCGCCTGCACCTAAAATTGCTTCAAACTGCACCGTCCCTGATTCAATCGAGCCATATGCTTCAGTTAGGGTATACCCTAGCTGCATGCCACCTTCCTTTTCGTAGGAATTGGCCCCAGGTGATACATCGGAAATTACTGGTGCAGTATTATCCAGAATGAAAACAGTATTATCAACATAAGTAAAATCACTGTTTTGGGCAGCATCGGAACCTGATGATGAAAACGTGACTGATCCGTCAGAAGCGAGATCTTCAGGAAGAGTAAATTGGTAATTCCATACAGTTGCACTTTCAAAACCTGTATTATCTTGCACATCTGTAGTTAAATCTGAAAAGGTAGCAGTAACCTGAGGAATATTGTCATCGGCTAGATTCGTTTCAACCCAGGTGGCCGTTACGTTAATGACTTCCCCGCCCTTACCAATATTAATTGGATTATTATCTGTTGAAGTATTTTCATAGGTGAATGTGATCTCAGGATCTACGATATCAATGACCAGACCTGTTGTATTCTCTTGCACTTCTGTTAACGGATCACCCGTGATCCCAGTAATTGGATTTCCAGCCCGGTCTGTACCCACGACCCAAAACACCGGGGAACCGGCATTATCTTCATCATCTGGGATATCAAATATGTAAGTCCATACAGTGCTGTCGCCTGCATCCCAGACCCCATCACTATCCAAGTCTGTAAACAATTCACCATCATCCCAGACCCCATCATCATCTTCGTCTGTAAACTCTTCTAATCCCAGGGGAACCATGGGGTCAACTATATCATCTGTTAATGCGCCTGCATAGTCAATATTAATGTATAGTTTATCTTCTAATTCTTGCTCTGCTTCTTCATCATCTTCATCCGTATTATTCCACCCATGCGTGGGTTCAGGTATGGTTGCTGTTACTGTACACACAGCGGTTTCATTGACAAATACCGGCTCATAAGAAAGTACAACTTCCGTTACAAGGATCTTATCCACTTGAACCGTGTGTTCACTGGTTGCTTGTTCCGTCATGTTTCCTGCAAGATCAGTGACCTGAGCCCGGAACTCCACCTTTACATTTTCAGTATCAACATTCTCAAAACCAGGATCATACTGAAGATCACCATTGGCATCTAATAGTTTCGATTGTTCTATGACAAATTGTTTTATATTATCATCAGCATTACTACTTGTAATAGATGCTGCGTCTGCTATAGTCACAAAAGTTGCTTCTCCAACAGGACGGGCCAAAACTACTATTGATCCACCTTCAGCACTCTCTGCATCGTATAGGGAGTTATCTGTGCCATCGAATGACACATCAACCAGGAAAAACTCATTTGTAGTGTTTAGATAACCCGGTACTATAATAATTGTACCGCTCCCATCATCCCTTGCCAGTATTGATTCAATACCCAGGTCTACCGGTTTAAACTCATCAATAACAAGGATAGCATCGCCAACAGTACCCGATCTCTCATTACCGGCTTTATCCGTAACAACCGCAGAAAAGATTATCGAAGCATCTTCTGCAAAATCTGTTATTGCTTCAATATCAGCACCATCAACGGTCATGGTCACTTCCGTATTAAGATCGTCAGCCAAGATCGTATATGCCGAGCCAATGTTTGATGTTTGATCACCAATAGTCCCTGTAATCTGAATGCTGCCACCATCAAGGAGCGATGCATCATCCGCCAATGTGATCGGTATAGTAGCGCTCGTATTTGATTCATTCCAGTAGCCAGCTGTTACAGTACCCCCAACCGGTGTAACAACATCCAAAGTAAATTCCACGGGATAGATCCCATCAACAATAATTTCTCTGCCCACAAAATTATTCCCAACTGCAATGACTTCAACCGCAACAGAGTTGCCAGCAGCATCCTTAATAGACCCGAAATCGAGCACAATACTTGTAACATTAAGAGCGTCAGCTTCATCACCTTCCTGCACTGTATAACCATCAACTGATGGGTCAAAGGTATAGGATGTCATAGCATCCGTCCCAAACTGGCCTGTTATACTGCTGCCTGAATTTAATGTCAGGGTCCAACTGTTATCTGCTGATGCCGTTACTTCATCATCAAAGCTTACAGTGAACGGTATAGCATCACCGGCCTTGTATATACCATCATTAGCCGAAGATGTTGCAGAAGCATAATAGGGGTTATCAATATCGATTAATATTTCTGTTTCACTTAGAATAAAAAGAACGTCATTTCCTGCCACATCGGTTACCAGTGCATTATGATAGAGTGTATTTCCAGACTCGTAATCTGTTAATGATTCATAGCCTATCACATCTGCTTTAACAACCGGTACCACAGCACCATCTGTAATATCAGGGCCTACAATTGTATAGAGCGCTCCTACGGATGCAAGATCATTTGATTCGGTTACCTTAGCCTGTATCTGAATAGTCCCGCCAAGAAGAGTTGCATCACTCGATAGCAATGGCACAGTAACATTAAGTATAGTGTTCGTTCCGTTTAAATATCCAGCCACTATTTCTTCATCAGCAGCAATGATTGTACCAACCGTCTGTCGCGTGGTAGCTATTTGGTCAATGATAAGCGTTGTTTCACTGATCTCTGTATCTGTATAGTTTCCGTATTGATCTGTAATCCGTGTTTTGATAGCTATAGTATTTCCTTCTTCAAAGGAATCATGTGCTTCAAACACTGCACCAGAAATAGTAAGTATCATTGCATCCGCCGGCAAGACTTCATATACAATTAAGACCGCATCACCCAGAGTGGTAAACTCATTATCATCAGTGTTGGCAGCCAGTAGCTGTAGCGTACCCCCAGTCAGTTTAACCTGTTCATCCTGATCCGGGTCAATAGGCACTGTAATGGAAAAAGCATTATTATAGGAGTTCCAGTACCCACTCACAGCTTTCCCATCTGTTTCTGAAGCTGTTGTGATAGCGCTGATTGTGACCGTTTCAGGAGGAGTATCATCGTCATTAATGGTTATCGTTGCTGTTTGATAAGCATTAGCCGAAGCATGATCGCCTAGATCATCAATGTCAAAAATGATGGTCTCGTCTTCATAGTTTCCGTCTTCATCTGTTTCAGCCAGTAGGTCATCAACCAGGGTGAAAGAAATCTCTCCTACCCAATACCCTTCCAACGCATCATATTCAGCTGCATTTGCTTCAATCGTTAGAGTATTGTCACCGAAAATGTTATAATCATCTGGATTGGTAGCGGTGCTGTTATCACTGATACTGTACTCGATCTCAGTGTCATAGCCAGACTCCCTATCCTGTTTTACCTGTAAGGTCACGTTTGCTACAGCTTCAGATTGCTGAAAACCAGTATTTAGAAATCCTACGTTTGGTTTTGGATCGTCACTGGTCAAGGTTACGGTAGCAGTGCCTGTGGCAACGGTTACGTGATCAGCTTCATTGATGTCAACTGTTACCGCATAATCATGAGGAGTGATTGTAATGGTAAATGTTTCGTCTCCTTCATAGATATTATCATCTAATCCTTCAACAGTGTGCGTCTCCTCGGTTTCTCCCGGATCCAATAATGATACAACATCTCCAAACTTGAAATCTGCCTTTGGATAATCATCAGGCTCGGTGGCTCCATCAGTGGGATCATAGCTCGTCCCATCGACATACCTGGTCGCTGTACCATCCGCAACCTCAAAAGCTACTACGATTTCTTTTTCAGATTCTGCTGACAGGGTAACCGTTACATCCTGATTCGCTGATTCAACCCCGCTTGCTTCAGATGAAATACTGACAGTGGGCGCAGCATCATCGTCAGTGATGGTATACTCCCACGTGAATGGATAAGTGCCTTCATCATAGTCATCGTCTTCCGATGCTATGCTAACATTTCCACCTCCATCACCAATGTCAAAAGTAATGGTCTGATCATACTCATCTTTAGAGTCACCAGTAACATTGAACGTGATTGATGTTTCTGTGGTATTTTCACCTCCCGCTATAGTGATCGGTGATGTTGTAACCATTTCAAAGTCTTCGTTTTCCGTTGCTGCGAGATCGTCATCAGTGTTGATAGTAAATGGAATTGTAATTGTTTGCTCGCTCTCCCTAGTAAGCTTGAGTGTTAGGCTAACTTCTGTTTCTCCTGATGATCCTTCATTCGCATCAGTAGGTGAAACATTCTTGAAAAATACTACGGGTGCAGGATCATTGTCATTAATGGTAACGGTATGACTGGTTACTGTACCAAGGGTTGCATTCTCGAAATTATCTGGATCATCCGTTTGCCCCTGCAGATCAAGAACAATAATCTGTGCAGCTTCATCAACGAGATCATTAATAATTGGGATTGTAAATATTTTTTCGGTCTCACCAATATCAAATGTAACGGCGCCTGATGCAGCCAGATCGCTATAATCCTGGTCCAGAGTAGCCGTGCTGGCGTCCGTATTAATGATATAGCCCACGCTGACTTCCTTCGCACTTTCTATACTCTCCCCATCAGAATCTTGAAGCACAAATTTGATACTCGCTGAACCATCCTGTTCATTTATTGCTCCAGTACTATTATCTGTATCAATATTCACAAGCGGCGGATCATCATTATCTGTGATTGTAACGGTCTGGGTGAATGGCGCAGTCCGTGTAACGTCCGTAAGATTACTACCGAGGATTGTTACGGTAAAAGTTTCCGGATCTTCATCAATTTTATCCGCCTTGAGTGTGACTGGTATTTCTCCAGTGCGGATTCCAACATCAATCGTTAGCTCAGCTTCTGTAACCGTATAGTCATCTGAGCCAGCGGTGCCATCCGTGCCGGAATAATAAAATTTTACATCCTCTTCAGTTGTATTACCAGAAAGCTCAACAGCCAGAGTTAGTAACTCAGGATCTTCATCATCATCTTCCGTGAGAGATCCATTTTCAGATGAAAATTTCACTGATGGAGGATCATCTAAGCTTGTGACAGTGAATGTGTGCTGGTTTGCATCTCCATCTATTGAAGCAGTAGGTTCCCCATCATCCCCATCAACAGGTGCACCTAATTGTATAACCAGATCTTCAGGGTCTTCATAGATCAAGTCTTGAGGGAACACAATAGAAATCGTTCCTGTAGAACTGCCAACCGGGATGGTAATATTACCTTCTTCAAGATCATGATCCTTGGCCGCACCTGTGTTAGCTGTGGTAGAAGAATTTTCAAATGTATAGGGTATGGTTATTTCTTTTCCACTCTTAGTATTTTCTCCATCTCCTAGATTAACAACGATACTTCGTGTTGTACCCGATTCATTTTCAGCTGAATTTGAAGAAGCGAAACCAACATCAGGGATATCGCTATTATCACCAATTGTTAACGTAAGCGTACCTGGGCTCCCAACAGTACAATTTGTATTGGCAGCCAGTGCAATAATAATAGTCTCATCATATTCATTTACAGCATCACCTGCGATCGTTATGTTAACTTCACCCGTCGTAGACAATGCCGGGATTGTAACAGTACCGTCACCACCAACAGTATAATCATCCGTGGCCGTTGCAGTACTCGAACCACTCACAGAGTAACCCACTACCACATCCTGGTAAGATGTATAGTTTAACTCAATCTGCATATTATGAGCACCTTCATTTTCTTCTACAGTTACTGCTCCATCTGTAGCAGAAACCGTGACAGTTGGTATTGCATCTGAGTCCAAGATATTTAAGGTGTAATTATCATCATCAGGAGAATCTTCCGATAGGGTTGCATTATCTCCTGAATAGATGAGCTTGAGGTTTACGGTCTCGGTTTCTTCATCTGCATCACCATTAACCAGGGTGAGATCAATTTCCATCGATGTTTCGCCCGCTGCAAATGTTTGAGCACCTGTAGTAATGCTATAATCATCGGTTTGAGTTGCGGTACCAGCGCCATCTTGTCCATACAGATCAACTAGAGAGAAGTTTACTGTTTTTTCAGATTTTGGAGTTAAAGAAATGCCAACCTTATGCGGATTACCATCGAGCGCTGCGCTTTCATATACGTTTTCACTTGTGGTGGTAAACGAAAGTGCTGGCGGGTCATCGTTATCTTGAATCGTATAGGTATAGGTTTGGTAATAACTCCCAGTTGCACTGGCATTTTCCCATGTTGTTGTATTGAGCTCAACCACAATGGTCTGATCTTCTTCATCATTTACATCATTATTGACAAGAAAACTAATCGTTTCTGTCTGGTCCCCAGGAGCGAATGTCAATTCACCATCGGTAAATGTATAATCATCTTCCGCACCTGCGGTAGCAGTACCGCCGGTAACTGAATAGGGGACGGTAATGGTTAAGCCTGAGCCGGGATCTGCAACTTTAACCGTTATTGACCCAGCAGTGGTTGCTTCGCTCACAGTTGCATTATCAGCTTCAAAGCCTACATTGGGAGGATTATCATTGTCTTCGATGCTAAACGTCTGAACCTGTTTTTCAGAATCTATGCCTGAATTAGTTGCACTGCTTATTGTAATTAACAGCGTTTCATCAGCTTCATCAATAAGGTCATGTGTGGTTACAAGGGAGATTGTTTTTTGGGTCTGCCCAACCGCAATAGTTGCAGTTTGGGCTGTCAGTGCTGTGTAATCCGAACCCGCTTCAGCCACATCATCGGACGTTGAATAGGTTATCACAACAGGCAAGCCAGACACAGCGTCTATCTCAAAAGTGATATCTGATGCTGTTGATCCTTCTAGGACACTTCCTTCAGTTTCTGTAAAACCTACAGCTGGCGGGTCATCATTTTCATTTATTGTTACAGTATGAAGCGCTGTAGCTGTTGTTGCATTTGTTATACCTCCACCATCCGGATCAAGCGTGATCTCGATGGTTTCACTATTTTCGTATATCTCGTCACCATTGATCATAACTGCAAGAGTCGCTCGGGGCGGATCCGTTCCAGCTGCGATGGTGACTTCATCCGCAGCAAAGGTGTAGTCTACACCTGATCCAGATGCTGTTCCGCCGGTAACTGAATAGTTAAACGTGACATCCATCCCGGATACTGCAGATAATTCTACGATAACATTATGTGTAATATCACCATCGGTTTCAGTAACAGGAGAAGAGTCTAAAACAAAACCACAGGTAGGTTTAGTATCTTGAGCTGGATCATTGTTTATGGAATATGTTTGAGTCAATGATGACCCCAGAGTGGCAAAATCTGCACCTGAAATCGTGTACATGATTGTTTCATTAGCTTCATAAATCTCATCATCTACAATAGACAGGTTAAATGTGCCTTCTGTACTTCCCGCTGCAATGGTTAATGTTTGGGCATCAGTAAAGGCTGTATAGTCTACGTCAGGGGTCGCTGTACCACCACTTGCCGCTGTTACATCGCTATAGGTAACGCTTATATCGCGTCCAGATTCAGTATCCAATGATACCGTAATCGTAGGAGCAACAACTTCTTCATTATTACCTGCATCTGCTGCAATGGAAACCTCTGGCTGTTCATCATCATTTTCAAACGTATAGGTTTTTTTAAACTTGGAATCATGGATAGTTAGATTAGTTGGGCTTATAAGCTGGAAGGTAATGGTCTCATCTGGTTCATTAAGTACATCCTGCACAACATTAAATGTAAAAGATTCAGTGTCATCGCCAGCTGGAAAGATTAGATCCCCAGAAACGTTGTTATAGTCATCACCATCAAAAGTTGTTTCGCCAGTGACGATTTCATAACCAACACTTATACCATCAATACCCGATTCATCCGATAGCTGGACAATAACTTCATATTCAAAATTATCCCCATCATTAGAACCTTCATCCTGGCTTGGTGCCAGATTACCGTTAAAATATACTTCAGGCGGGTCATCATCATCTATAATGGTGTAGGTAAGGGTTGGCTGGCTACCTAATGCACAATTTGTCAGCGTGGTCCCACCTATCGTGATCGTTAGGGTCTCATTATTTTCATCAACATCATCTTCGAAAGAGTCGTACAAAAAATAAGCATTACTAGAACCTTCAGTGATGGTGTAATTTCCAGAAAAAACAACATTGTGGTCTCCATCCCCGGTGGTCCCATTTGTGATAGCCCAATCAATTGTTACAGGAAGTCCAACAACATAGGGATATGAACCAGCTTCATTATCCAGCTCAATGTATATTGCCTCCGTATTTCCTTCCCAATCTGTGTCAGTTGGAGAACTAAATGATATCTTCGGCACTTCATCATCATTCAGAATGGTCCAGGTAAATGTTTTTCTGTCATCATCAACTGTAACCGATCCAACCTGTCCCAGTACAATAACGATTTCTTCATCCGCTTCGTAACGGTAGTCAAGTACAACCTGCAAATCAAGCGTAACAGTGGTTTCATCATCAGGGGCTATAGTACCACTCTCAAGATTGAAATCGGTATAGCCTGTGTTTGATGCAGTTGATGTAGGCCAAATGGTATAACCAACATTAGAAGATGACGCTTCACTATATTCAATTGTTACAATTGCTGCAGCCGTATTTTCGTCACCTTCACCTTCAGAAGTCTGAAACCATGCTTCGACACCAAAGAGTAAACTGCCTGACAAAAGTGCCAGGAAGGACACATACTGTATAATTGATCTGATCTGAATCATCATTGGTTTTTAAAAAGGCTAGAGATTGATTCCTAAAACAATCTGGCCGTCCATCCAACCGGCACGCCCCAGCGATATACCACCAGCAGATTCGGCACTCAGCGCTTCGGTAGAACGGATGCCTCCCCTAATATCCAGGATCCCACCGACACGAAAGCCGTACGATGCTTCCATCATAAAGCCTGCGGCTGAACCAACAATACCGGCGCCAATCTTTATCTTTCCAGGACCAGCTGGGAAGGACATGAGACCCATAGCTGTAATACCGCTATACGTATCACCGGGCGCAAGCTGTTTTTTTTCCCCACCCTGCTCCACAATCTGCG
>Ga0208765_1000993_pt1 | contig 17994 bp, 19 predicted proteins | sample ETNtaG_2_FD_185783 | JGI IMG/M metagenome (GOLD analysis project Ga0208765, IMG submission 185783) | Marine microbial and viral communities from oxygen minimum zone, Eastern Pacific Ocean - ETNP201406SV203 (SPAdes) (version 2) | ecosystem: Environmental > Aquatic > Marine > Oceanic ...
CTCCCCCTAGGCATCCAGCGAACGCAGCCGCCAGCATACTCAGGGTAAGCATCATTGCAATTATTTTCTTGTTTTCCATAACGTATTCACGTTCCAGTGCCGCCCGCGACGATGTGTGCCTGTTATAGAGATTCGCGCATTTAACCAAAGGTAAACCGATTAGGCGGTAAAATGTCTCAATAATTGCAATAAATCAAGGTTTTCACTGCATTTAGAGTGAATAGCGAGATAGTGAGTATGATGAGGTGCTTCTTCCCCGCAGGAGCGTGGGTGATGAGCCGATGGACTATGCTTCCAGTGGTGTCGACATCGATGCTGAGGGACGTGCGATAGCCAGTCTGGTAGATGCACTTGGAACATCGGTAAGGGCGCCTGGTGAGAAAGGCGCTCCAGTCCCTCTACCAGGTGGATTCGGGGGCATAGTCGAATTCGGCGATTCTAGACTCGCTTTGGCAACCGACGGGGTGGGCTCTAAACTGCAATTGGCCAGCAAGTTGGGATGGTTGCAAGGTGTGGGCATCGACTGTATAGCTATGAATGTCAACGACCTTATCTGCGTTGGTGCTGAACCTCTTGCCTTCGTCGACTACATCGCCGTCCCGGAGACTAACCCTGAGGTGCATTCTGCACTGGGCTCCTCGCTTGCTGAGGGGTGTCGGTTGGCTAGAGTGACTCTCGCTGGAGGCGAGACAGCCACTCTGCCTGGAATTGTGACCGAACTAGACCTCTCTGGAACGGCTCTAGGATGGTTTCCAGTGGGGCATTCGATTACTGGGGACAGACTAGAGTCAGGAGATATTCTAATCGGGCTTCCGAGTAGCGGTATCCACTCCAATGGCTACACCTTGGTCAGAGCGATAATCGAGCGCTCGGAGGTGTCTCTCAACGATGTTGTTCCTTTTGATATCGATGACGATGGAAGGATAACCAAGTGGACCTCGGATGAAGGATTTACTCTGGGCGAGGTCATGCTGAATCCGACTAGGATATATGTAGATCCACTCGTCGATCTAGTACTTGCTTGTAGGGAAGATAGGGGGCCTTGTTCGTCCAACAATCTCAAGGCGATGGTTCACATTACTGGAGGTGGACTCTCCAATCTTCTCAGACTGCATGACAGCCTTGGATGGCACATTGACGACCCTCTGCCAGTTCATCCAGAGTTCTCATGGATAGCAGATGTCGGTGCTGTGGGCAGTAGAGAGATGCATCGTACCTTCAACATGGGGATGGGGATGGTGCTGGCTGTGTCGGAAGACTCTGCTGAGGCGGTTGTGCAGTGGCTATCCAAGAGGCTTCCTGGAACTCGCAGAGTAGGTTCAGTGAACGGCAGCGGCAGAAGAGTGACCCATGCAGACCCTAGTGTCGTTTTCGAACACTACTGAATGAGGTTTGTAGTCGTCAATGCCTTGTGCGATAGTCATCTCGGGCCGGTATGGATGGTACAGAACTCGATGATTGGCCCGGCATACTGCACCGTGAGGGGAGAACCCTGTGCAGGTTGGCCCGTGACCCGAGTGAATCAGGGTCGGGGCCGGCTGCAAAAGGGCAGGGGGCTGTATTTCACAATCCAGCGATGTCTGGGAGTCGTACCCGCAGTGTGCTGCTGCTGCAGCATTGTATCGAGGCAGGATTACTAGGAGATGGTTCAATCTATGCATTGGATGGGCTGTCAGCCACCGGGTTGAGAGCTAGACGATGGTTGAATGAGTTGCCAGCACAGAGTGCGACTCGCATCAGTGCGACGATGGGGGACATGGACCCGGTGGCCCTTGGCTGGGCCATGCGGTGCCATGATGAGTTTCCACCAGAGCACGGAGAAGGTGAGTTGTTGCCGCATCTGGGTGATTTGCGCAAGAGTGTGTTAGAGCACGGGAGGCACTGGGTCGACATTGATCCATATGGATCACCCCTGCCGTTTCTCGACACCGCTATCCAGTCATTAGCCAGAAGAGGTGTTGCCGAAATCAGCGCCACCGATAGTGCAGCCCTTACAGGTTCTTCGAAAAGCGCTTTACTGCGTCGCTACGGGGCGCGGGTAAGAACTGATGGACTTGCGCACGACTCGGGACTCAGGGTGCTGTTAGCAACTGTAGCGAGGACAGCAGCGAGGCACGAGCGTTCGATTGAGCCTCTTCTCTCAATATGGGAGTCTCATCACCTCAGGGTCTCAGTGCGTGTACTGCGTAGCATAGAGAGGGCTAACGATGTCGAGGATTCCCTCGGATGGAGAGTGGCTTCTCCTACTACTGAAGAGGTCTCTTCATCAATCGAATCCGGACTTCAACCAGAGACTTCGGTCGACTCACTACCTATGCACTGCTTCCTTCCGTTATCCCACCCTGTCGATCGATCCGACAAGCGTATCTCCGGGCCGATGTGGATAGGCCCGTTAGGCCAAACAGAAGCGATGTTTTCGATGACCGAGGAGCGTGCTCTCGAACTATGTGGCCCTAGCACCATTGAAGACGATCCCGTTGGCTGGTCAGAGAGAGATTTTGAGTATGAGCGTAGAAAGGTGGTTCGTAGCGTTAGACACATCTCAGAGGAAGCTGGGGTAATCGACGCTCCGCACCTCATCCTAGTCGACAAACTCGCCAGTTGGCTTGGTTCCGGCTCACCAGTCAGCCCCACTAGTATGGCTGAGATACTCAAAGATGCTGGATACAGGGCAGCCGTTGCCAGATATGGCAAGCCAGCATTCAGGACCAATGCTCCTTGGGATGAGATTGTCTCAGCATCCATTAGGGGAGGAGGTGTCTCTAATGGATGAAATTAGGGAGCGTTTGCTCGCTATGTCAGATGCCGCCTCCAAAGGAGATAATCCATTGTCATGGTTCGAAGAGTTGTACTCCTCCGCTGATCGCGACGAAGAGTGGATTCCGTGGTCTGACGGTCGACCAAATCCACTAGTCGTCGAGTGGGTGATTGGAAAGTCGACTAAGGGGAGGGCATTGGTGGTAGGTTGCGGGTTGGGAGAGGATGCAGTATTCCTAGAACAACGAGGATGGAATGTGACGGCTTTCGACCTGTCTGCCACGGCTGTCGAGTGGGCTAAGGAGCAACATCCCAACTCAAAGATAGAATGGGTTGTTGCAGATCTTCTCAACCCCCCAGAAGAATGGAGAGAGTCGTTCGATCTAGTGCTCGAGGTTCACATCATACAGGCCTTACCTGAGTCTGTTCGCAAACTTGCTGCCTCTCGGTTGTCACCTCTAGTATCTTCAGGCGGCTGTCTGGTCTGCATTGGGCGGTACCAGACGGGTCAAGAGGTAGGAGAAGGGCCGCCATGGCCACTACCTCGATCATTCATCGAAAGCATCGGAGAAGATTTAGAAATGGACGAGTTTGAAATCTTCTCTCTGCCAGACGACGAGCCAGAAGTCAGTCGATTCAGGGCTGTCTGGAGAGCTTGATTAGAGTGTCAAACTCAGCCACCGATGTATGACATCTCCACCCTAGGTAGAGCAGAGGTTTCCTGTGAGCGTATCTCGCTGTATCGATCATCGCGTCTCGACCATATCGCTGTTATAGCATCAGTGAGCGCTTGTCCGTCGGCTCCGTTGTGGATTATAGCTCGCAGGTCATGGCCACCTGAAGCAAACAAGCAAGTGTGTAGTCTGCCGTCTGCAGATATGCGAGCGCGAACACAGTCCCCACAAAATGGATCACTTACAGAAGAGATGAATCCGATCTCGCCTGAGCCATCAGAATGGGCCCAGCGTCTAGCAACATCACTGGGCCTCTGGGATTCGACTGGTATCAAGTCAAACTCCTTCTGTAGATATTCAAGGATGTTAGCTGATGGGACGACCTGTCCTAATTGCCAGCCATTAGTCCTCCCCACATCCATGTACTCAATGAAACGTACCGTGACGCCTGTGCCTTTGAATCGGCGTACAAGCGGGGCAATCTCGCCCTCGTTGACACCCCTTTGGACAACGCAGTTGATTTTGACTGGAGAGAGCCCCGCCTGCACAGCAGCTTCAATCCCTTCTAGAACGGCTTCCACCGAGATGTTGCTGTCGGTCATCTGAGTGTGGACCTTGGGATCCAGAGCATCGAGACTAACTGTCACCCTGTCTAGACCTGCGGCTGCCAGTCTGTCAGCCTGACCTGCGAGCAACGATGCGTTGGTGGTAAGCGCGGTCTCGACCCCGGTGCGCTTCAGCCTCGAGACTAAGTCTTGTAGATCGGGACGGAGCAGGGGCTCTCCGCCAGTGATTCTGACCTTCTCAAGTCCAAGCGGTTTGCAGGCCTGAACAACCTTCTCGATTTCCTCGAAGGACAGGTATGCCCTCCGTGGAAGAAATGTGTGCTCCTCTCCGAAACGCTCTCTGGGCATGCAGTACCTGCATCTGAAGTTGCACCTATCTGTCACCGATATCCGCAGATCTCTGAGTGGTCTGCCCAGTCTGTCACCAACTCCAGAATCATTCACGTTTTGTCGTGGGGCGTCTTGATGAAGAGGGTTGCCTGCACTCGGACAGGTTGAATAGAGGGCCGCGTCAGCCGGCTATCGAACGCCATGCTGAGCATCAGTCCCAAGGCGCGTGAGATGCTGGACCAGTTTGCAGATCAGGCGGAGGAGGCGAGTGAACTCATCCTCAGGGTCGAGATTGTTGGAAGAGGACCCAAGGGATTCCTGTACGATCTCCAGTTCATTGGCTCCGATGACCGTAAGGAGGACGATCTTGAATTGGAGATTGAAGAGATGGTGGTGTTCGTCGCAGCCAGAAGCGCTCAGTACCTCGAGGGTACCACTCTAGATTACAAGGAGACGCTGATGGGTGGCGGCTTCAGTTTTGACAATCCCAACCCGCTATGGGTAGACGAGCTCTCCAAGGCGGTCGCAGATATCATCGCCAGTGAGGTCAACCCAGTGGTCGCCTCACATGGTGGGCATGTTGACCTGATAGGAGTAGACGACGGCAAAGCAATTATCGCCTTTGGAGGTGGATGTCAAGGCTGCGGCATGGTGGATGTGACCCTCAAACAGGGGGTCGAGGTCATGATTAAGGACAGCGTTCCAGGAATTTCAGAAGTTGTCGACGCCACTGATCACGCTGCAGGTACAAATCCATTCTACTAGCATCAGCGGACCATTGGGACGTCATCATCGTCATCTTCCGAATCGGGGGCAGGCAGCGCCATCGCCTGGGCCCTCTCGAATGCCTCTCTGACTCTCTCCTCGATGTTTCGCGCGTCATCGAGCAACCCCTGCACGGGAATTTCACGGTCCATCAGTTCGCTCAGGCCTTCTACGGCAATCAATGCGGCTCTGGCGTCTGGATACATTGGGTTGCACTCAGCAAGCAAGGCCGTCACGTCCAATCCTCTGCGCTCGCCTTCTGCAATCAGATAACCGGCGATACCAGCCACGATACCTTGCTGGATTTTCTGAATACCAGCATTGTCAAGTTGTTCGCGACTCATCCGTGTAGATGCAACACCCCACAAATCACTGTCCTCTTTGATGCCCAAATCGTTGCTGACTACACCGTCGATAACAATCAGGCGATCAAAACCACCTTTGGTGAACCACTCCATGACGGTCTCACCAAAATATACGTCGTTATCGCTGGGGAACTGTATCTCTGCTGTGAACACGCCAATGTTGTCCCCTTGATACACTCTAACAGGGTGTTTAGGAACCGAGTCGTGGATTAGTGCGATGGCGGGGAACTTCGGGTGCATCACCGTGCCCATCGGACTGAGCTCTAAGGTCTGGATGAGATGAGAGGTAGCGATGACCCCCACAGAACCGACAGTGGAGAACCCACAGATTGCGGTACCACCCAAGCGGTTCGGGTCCGCATCAGCATGTAGTACGAGAGGATATGCGCCGCTCGAGTACTCGTCCATAGACTGCCCCCCCAATCGAGGATTATTGAATCCCACGATGAAGAGATGTCGATAATGCCCATGATTTGCTACTCTGACTGTTAAGGAACGCTACGATAAATTAACACCGATGAAGCGTTGCGAGACCTGTATGACCGGAGTTAGTAGCAGTGGAGTGGGTAGAATCTACATCAAGGCTGGATCTGAAGAGATTGACCTCTCAGGCTCAGCCCGCGAAGTCAATGACGCTTGGCTCAATATCACCAAGCAGGACACTTGGCAATCTACTCTCTCAAGGATTCGTTTAGCTAGACAGGAGGCCCTCGAGCGGGCTCGCGAAGTAGCGCTCAAATCGGGCATCCCGGAGCGTGGATCTGCATTTAGACGCCTCATGGACACTTGTGGTATTGACAAAAAGAGCGACGTGATACTCGCAGCCATCCATTACCTAAGGTCTGTTGAGAAGGAGTCCGACACACCTCCTAGAGATATCAAGAGACTGATAGTTCAGAGTGAGAAGTGGGATGAGGAGGAGGTTGAGAAGTGGAACATGTCGCTGTACATCAACAGAATGCTGGAGGAGGGGAAGACGCTACTCGAGTACCCCGGCGATAAACCAGCGAAGAATCGTTTCGTAGTACTAACTGATGCTGGTCTCGACCATCTTGAGAACATGTCGCTGTGAGTTGAGCCTGTGACTGAATCCGCTAAGGATCTGTCTTACACCTCACATGTGGGTCAGGATATGCGAGAGGTCAATCTCTCAGGCGCTGATTTGCGGCGCGCCATCTTCGATGGCGCTGACCTCGAGAAGGCAAACCTATCAGGCAGCGATCTGCGTGATGCCTCGCTGAAGCGGGCCAATCTGAAGATGGCGGCACTGGATGGCGCCGACCTGCGAGGGGCGCGGTTGATTAAGGCCAATCTGGGACTCTCTAACTTGCAAGGAGCTCGTCTTGATGGCGCCGATATGAGGGGAATTCGTGGTAAGTATGCCGTCTGGCGTGATGCCAACTGGTGGGATGCGACTATGGATGAATCATTGAGTAAGGCACTCGCCAAGAAGTGGCCGAGAAAGTAGTCATTATGGGGCCATCTTGGCAAGGCCATCTCGCATCCAATCGGGAACTCTGACTTTCTCCTTGACATTGTTCATATCGACACATACTGTGACCTGATCAGAGGTCCAGCACAGCACATTGTCCTGATTTCTGAACTCGTAACGCCACGAGATAGACGTATTGCCAATACTTGGGACTGTTATGGTGCAGTGCACGGTGTCACCATAGGCTAGAGGGTGAAGGAACTGAGCGTCGCTATGAACTAGGGGGAATCCAAGGCCATGCTCGTGCAAGATAACGTTGTAGTGCATACCACATGAGTGCTCCCATGACTCCTCATAGAATCGATGAGCGAGGTCCCAGAACTGAGGATAGTAGATGATTCGAGCTAGGTCTACCATTGGGAAGTCGACACGCCGCTGCGAGGTGAATGCCATGTTGTAGCCTCGAGGGGCTGGTGCTTGAACGCTCCCTTACCATAGTGGCGGACCCACCGCGATTCGAACACGGGTTTCCAGCTCCGGAGGCTAGAGTGATATCCAGGCTACACTATGGGTCCAGTGACATCTCCAAGGCCCATCAGTAATTGAATCGGTCGCATGCTGAGCGCTGACCTTGGGATGGCGGACCCACCGCGATTTGAACACGGGTTACAAGCTCCGCAAGCTCATGTGATATCCAGGCTACACTATGGGTCCAGCGCTATTTCGAGCGAAGGCCTCTGTTTAACCCCGACGGTATCTGAAGCATCACATGCTTAGTGGAAGCACAGTCTTCCAGCGTGGTTCTGCGAGTTTCTTGGCGTTGGGTGCGATTCTGGTGTTCTTGGTCTTGTGAGTCAACACTCCATGCATCCCCTCAACTGCGAATTTTACACGTAACTCTAGCATGCGGTCCCTCTCAGCCGTATTCAACTGCTCGATGTCCAAATCGATTGAAGTCACAGCACCCTCGTCGCCCTCGTTGCGAAGACTCAACGTGCTGCCATCAATGTCGGCTCTTGGGGAGAAATCGTAGTCCTTGGGATCGCTCATCCGGACCTCTGCATCGACGACGAGTCGGTTGCGGATGGAGACCTTGGTTATCTCCATCGACTTGACCATGAAGCGCCATCGCTGCTGAGTTCAAAGCCCTTCGCACGAAGACATGCCGGGCTCATACGCCAATCTCGCTGACTCGTGGCACTAATATGATGAACTCAATCACTAACTCCCAGTCGTTACCTTGGTCAGGGTCTACGTCATCCACTGGCAGATCGGGGTCGCATTGATCAGCAGTGATGGTCCAGTACCAGGTACCTTGTCCGAAGCGCTCTCCGGGTTCATTCAATAGTGCCTCGACCAGTCCATCAGAGGAGTCAGCGGTGATGGTGTAGCCGCTCTCTGGGTGTGAGTTCATTTCACCTCGATCTAAACTACCACTGGCGTTCTCGGTGAAGTTGTCATGATGAGTTGAGACGAAGGTGCTCCAACCAGAAGCGGGGACGCTGAGTGACAATGTGAAATTGTCCTCGGGCCACATTATGGGGAGTAGGTCTCTTGCAAGTGTTAGAGTCGCGTTGACCTGTATTATCCTCGCTCCTGCTCCCGGTTCGTGGCTAATCTCGTAGCTCTGGCCCTGCTCTAGGTATCCCGACCAATCAACCTCTACGTGCTGCTCCTCCCAGACCACGTTGAAGGTGCGTGAAATGACCATCAGGCTCCAGATCTCTGTCCTCATGGCCCCCTTGTCATCAATTACCGAGACCGAGCCGGTTCGATTTCCCGAGATGTCGATGGTGAGGTCGACGTAGGGTGAGGAAGCGTCGGCATCGTTGGTCTTCTCGCCGTCTCCGTCAGAGTCCGTGCCTAGGTCAAAGTCCCACATGAATTCGACAGAGGCTCCCTCGGGATCGGTCGAGCCGCTTGCGTCGAGCCTAGCCGTCTCACCGGCTCTAACATAAGTGGGCATCTCGATTTCGATGGTGGGAGGAGAGTTCACAAAGATGGTCATTGAAGCCCTATCGACCTCGCCGTTGTCATTGAGCACAGTGACCTCGACCTCGTGATTTCCAGCTAATTCGAAGGTGTGGCTGACTATGCCCTGCTTGGTGTCGCGTGACTCTCCATCGCCGAAGTCCCAGCGGTACTCTTCGATGAAAGTAGGTTCTGGAGTGGTAGACTCCCTAGCGTCGAAATTCACCGTCTCGCCGAGGTTAATCTCCTGCTGGTCAGCACTGATTCTGGCATTTGGGGTTGTCGAACTGAGGCCCGAGCAGCCGACTAGACTGGTCGCTAGTAGCATCACCACGATTGCTGACGAGACTCCCCTAGTGCTTCCAGTCATGCGCACACTGTCGAACTGACCACTCATAGGGCTGTTGGAAACTGGCTCGTTGCCACGCGGTTTACGAGAGTTCATGGACGGTGCCGCTCAGCGGATGGTGTGTCTGGCGCAATGCTCACTGGCTACAGAGTGCTTGGTTTCGATCTCGAGACGACCGGGTTCAGCCACAGGTCTGACAGGATTGTGCAATTCGCGTTTATTGGCAGCGATGCAGATGGTAGTCACATCAACCTGCAGTCACTGGTCAATCCAAGAGTAAAGATTCCTGCTGAGACTACTAAAGTGCACGGCATTACTGATGATGATGTCAGGGAGGCGAGCGACTTCGCCCAGCATATTGCAGAGATTTCTTCGATAGTGGAGGACTCGGTCATCGTAGGACACAATGTGTTGCAGTTTGACTGGCGCTTCCTCGAAATGGAGTGCTTGCGCGCCGGCGTCGAAACTCCGCGGCCCCGGGCTATCATCGACACTCTGGTCCTAGCAAGGCGGCTTAGAATACCGGGGCGGCACACGCTAGGACACCTCTGCCACAGGTTCGGGATAGATATGAAGAGGAGTCATCAGGCCGATGTGGATGCAGGTGCAACACTGTTGCTACTGTGGAGGATAATGCAGACCCACCCCAACAAGTTCCGGGGTTCAGTTGACGACTTGCTCGACTCATTTTCTAATTGACTTGAGTAGTGGTGTCCACGGGAGTACCTCACACCAGTCTCCGAGGTGGACTATCTGGCCATCCACCCTGACACTTCCAAGATATATTGCCCCGTCATAGCCCGAATCCATCAGTTCACGCATCTGGTCGAGTGCTTGATCACGCAGAATGGCTCCGAAGCGGTGGTCTGAGTGCGCCAACTCACCATCGACTCCGATTGGTGGCATCCGCTCGAACAGTGCGGCGCCTGATTCAGGATCGAACCTGACAGTGTTGACTACTTCGTCACGGAACATGCTGCCCGGGGGGAGAATGCCGTCCCTTCTCGCATTCCACCACACCGGACACCAGGCCTTCCACTCGCAAAATCCACACTGCATCTCTCCGGGAGTCCCTTCCAAAGGCTTCTCTGTGAACCTCATGCCCTCCCAAGCTGCAAAAGCATCGTCAAGGACAGAGGGTCCGTCAGCACGGTGCACGGTCTGGTTCGATGAGTACCAGCCCTCGGCGTAGACTGGGGGGTGATCGGGATTGATTTCCTTCAACAGATCCCGATAAAATCTGAGTTGACGACTGACCTTCTCGTTGAGTTTCTGCTTGGGAGGATTTCCGGTCTTGAGATCGGCGACTATCCAACCCCTCGATTTACCGTTCTCGTCGAGATCGGCTACCAGCAAATCAAGGCGCCCCATCAAGCGACCACACTCAGACACTAAGGTCCCCTCATTAGCCAGTACAATGTCTTGGACCTGCTTCCACTGGCCAACAGTGACCTCGGAGAGCCCTACCTTATCCATGTTAGACTTGGAGAACAGGATGTTTAGCGCTCCGACGAGACCGTCGTGCGCTTTGGTAATCATCTCGTCCTTCCATCGAGGGTGGCGCGGAGTCGCAAGGAAGATGTCACGTTCGAGTGCCCAATGGCGGTCGAGTACGGCTTTCGAAGTCGGAGGGAGCCAACCGTCCTCGGAGTCCTCCCTGCCAGAAAGATCGAGGTTGCACAGGTCCTCAACAGAGTTGTGTACTGCTGTACCCATGGCAGCAGGCATACTGGCCTTGCGAGGAAGTCTCTGTCGAGAGAGCCAGTATTTCCGAGGACAATCCTCGTAGCGATTCCATGAGGAAGGTGAGAGTTGGTGCGCAGTGAACCCTTCTTCCAAGCCTCTCCCCCAAGGTAGGTCCGGGCGTGACAACGGTTAACAGCATTGGCTGAGATTACGTGACATGACGGAGCCACCGAAGGTAGAGGTAGACTCGAAGATTAATGCATCTGGTGCTCTAGTCGTCAATTGCTTCCCATCTATTGGTTTTGTCAGTAGCATCGTGGCGCATTATCTCGTCGACAAGTTGGATCTAGAGTTAGTCGGAGGTGTCAGACACCCCAAACTCCCTCCCGTATGCTTAGTCCAAGACGGTAAGCCATTGCCGCCGATGAGATTCTACTCAGGAGAGCCTATCTGCACTATGGAGAGATGCGACAAGGTAGTCCTGATAGCATCTGAGATCCAAGTCATCCCGGAACTGAATCTACCTCTGGCCGACACTCTGCTCGATTGGTGCACGGAGAATGGAGTAGGTGCGACTATTCTAATCGACTCGTACGCACAAGGAATTGGACAGCAGCACTCTATTTTCGACGATGACCGGAGTGAAGAGACCATTCTCGGCATAGGTTCCACCGATGCCTCGCGTAGTACTCTGAAGGAGCTCGGGGTGCCACTGCTGAAACAAGGCGTCGTCGGTGGCATCACTGGGGTCATGATGGGAGAAGGTAGGAGACGAGAGATTGATGTGATGACAATCCTTGCAGAGTCCGACGGCGAAATTGGTGGCAGTATGCCAGATGCTAGGGCGGCGGCTCGTATCATCGAGTGCCTCGACGACCTACTCCCTGCTGTGCATCTCGATCCCGAACCGCTGTTGGCAGAGGCACAGAGGATTGAGGGTGAAATCCGTGAGATGATGGCTGTGCACCTCAACCCACCAAGTGAGAGTGGAGATGCTCCTGGCTCAATGTACGGTTAGAAGTCACCCAACGAACTCTGGCGCTCAACAGGGGGGTTCATCCCTATCATTTCAGATAGTTCGGCCTCTGAAAGAATATCGACACCGAGTCTACTGGCCTTGTCGAGTTTTGAACCTGCAGATTCCCCTGCAACTAGATAGTCCAACTTCCCGGAAACTGATGACACCACCTTACCGCCCTCAGCCTTGATTGACAGGGCGACCTCCTTCCTTGGACGACTGAGGGCCCCGGTGATACAGAACGTTTGACCCAGCAGTGGACCAGCCTCCTGCTTGGGCGACTCCTCAGTGATGTCGAGTTCTAGGCTGAGTTCTTCCACTATGGTCGAACGGGTGTCCAGACCATCGAGGAGGAGTCTAGCGACCGTCTCTCCTACTCTATCGATGGAAATGAGTCGGTCAATCGCCGAGTTGTACTTGTTTGGTTTGCCATCATCATCCATGCCCGCTTCCTCGTCTTTCTTCTCGACCAGTTCGAGAAGAGTTTCGAGATTGCCTACCTCAGTCGCGATGACTGATGATATCTCGGGCCCTATCCTTGGCAGCCCCAGTGCTGCGATAAAAGTGCTGAGATTCATACTCCGACTGGCCTCCAGCTCATCGATTACGTTACTAGCTGACCTATCCGCCATCCTTTCCAATCCTGCGATGTCCTGATGAGTTAGTTTGTACATATCGGCCAATGTCCTGACGAGTCCTGTTGCGCAGAGTTGTTCGGCCAGTTTCTCACCTATCCCGTCCATCTCAAGGTGCCTGCACCAGTACAGAATTGTCCTCTCTAGCCTCGATGGGCAATCGAGGTTTGTGCATTTAATGAAAGCTCCATCCTCAATCAAAGGAGTTGCGCAGCGCGGGCACTCAACGGGAATGGTGACGGGTTGGCGCTCAGGCAGAGCCTCTGCGAAGGGTTGTCCATCGGAGTGCCGCCGACCTGCAAGATCGGCGACGCTTGCAGGTCCGAGCACTTCCACGATTTTGGGAATGACATCCCCTCTACGAACCACCCTGACTTTGTCTGAGACCATAATCTCGAGTCGTTCCACCTCACCCTTGTTGTGCAGAGTGGTGTTCTCCACAGTTACACCCGAGACCCTTACTGGCGCCACTCTGGAGACAGGGGTCACGTTTCCTGTCCTCCCAGTCTGCCATTCGACATCCATGAGCACTGTGGTAGCCTCCTCCGGGGGGAACTTCCAGGCTAGGGCCCAACGTGGGTGATGGGCGGTCATGCCAAGGAGTTCGCGCTTGTCCAGTCTGTCGAGTTTGATGACGACACCATCAATTTCCCAATGAGCGGCGTCCCTTCCATCGGTCCACCTCTGCACAACCGACATTATTGCCGCACTGGTTGAGTCGTCATCGGATCCACCTACGACTTCGTTTCCGGCTACTTCGATGCCCTCTGTCTGCAACCACGAAATGACCTCGGAATCGTACTCAAACACAGGTGGCTCGGGGCTGTCTGGGTGCCTTGGGCCAATAGTTGGGAACTCAGCACCGTAAGCGAGGAAGACGAGGTCCTCGGCTCTGCCCTTGCCAGCCTCAACGTGCTTCTGCCTGAGTGAGCCAGCAGCGAGGTTTCTAGGGTTCGGAGCTACCTCGGCGTAGCTTTCTCTGAAAGTCTGTAGTGGCATTACCACCTCTCCTCTGACGTGACAATCGCCAGCCCAATGGAGAGACTCCGGGACATTCGGGATTCTGCGAACGTTTGCTGTCACGTCTTCACCTCGAGTCCCACTTCCTCTGGTAGCTGCTCTGACCAAACGGCCCCTACGATATTCCAGTGACAGCGCGGAGCCATCCAATTTGGGCTGGCACACAAATCTGCGGCTTTGAGCAGTGGTCTCGGAGACGAAGTGTGTGACTTCTTCCTCAGTGCTCGACTTGTCAAGACTACGCATCGCGAACAAGTGATTCACCTTGACAGAACCAGGAGGAGGATCCGAGCCGACCTTTTTCAGTTGGGGATGTTCAGGAGCCAGCCTGCTCAATTCGTCCCAGAGTTTGTCGAACTCGGCATCCGTTATCTCAGGACTAGCCTCATTGTAGTAAAGGTGCGAGTGATGTGCTATCTGCTCGGCTAGCCAATCCACGAGCGTTTGCTCGCCGCCTTCGCTGGGCCGCTCCGCTGCCATGGTACACGAAGGTGGCCTAGTGCCTTCAACTTGCGGTTTAGGAGCCCTACGGGCTCCTATTTTTAGGCAACATGAGCAAGATTAGAGTGAAAGTGGTGGGCCTGCCAGGATTTGAACCTGGGTCGCGCGACCCCCAGCCGCGAAGTATAGGCCAAACTAACCTACAGGCCCTTGGGCTCTCAAAGCGAGGGGGGAATTGGTCAAAGCCCTGTCGGATACTATTGCTCTCTGGCGATGCTGAACGGTGCGATCTCATCGAGGAGGTCTACGTGACCTACGAACATCCTCCTGCAGCAGTATCTCTCGATACCTAGATTCTCAAGGGTGCTCTGAGCATCCTCGCCACTCTCGACTGCCTGCTTGTACTGCTCGTAGACGTGGGCAATCACCTTGCCACAGCTCCAACACCTTACTGGAATCAACATTCTATCATCACCTATACGACTTCTGCCACTTCTTTCGAGCACCGCGTCCCATTTGATGCTTCGGCTCCTTACGACGTGGATCATTGACGAGTAGGCTACGGTCGAACCTCAGATACTCATCACGCAATTCCTCGTCATCGCCCTCAGCACCACCGTTCCACTTTACCAGTCCTCGGGCAATGGCCGTGCGTATTGCATCGACTTGCCCCATCTGGCCGCCGCCTTGAACGTCTACTACGACATCGGCGTCTGCTAGGCGGTTCATGGCCTCGGCGATTTGTACGGGCTCCAGCGCCTTTCGACGAGCGAGTTCGGGCTCGATAATGTGGATTGGTTTGCTATTGATTCGGACGCGTCCCTTGCCCTTTCGCACCGTGGCACGGGCGACAGCGGTCTTGCGCTTGCCACTCATGTTGACGGAAATCTTTCCTTTCGACTTCTTGGCCATGTCACTTACCCTCCCATCGGGATGCATCGACTCCCAGTGATGAGCTTATCTCACCGAGACGGACGAACTTGAGTGGAAGTGGTTTGTCGATTGACCCTGTGTCTCCCCACGCGTGCCCGTCGGGGAGTTCTTCGCCTGCTAGGTTAGTAGGTTTGCCAATCATCACCCTGAGGTCGCGCAACGCGCCACGCCCGCTGCTGTTCTTTTGGTACGGCAGCATACCGCGAACAGTCCTCTTGAGGATCTGGTCAGGCATCCTCGGATAGAACGGCCCCTTTCTAGGGTGATTGAGCTTGTACTTGCCGCCGTAGTTGGCAAGCACCCTCATTCTTGGTCCTGAAACCACCGCGTGTTCCGCGTTGTAGATGATGACGCGTTGCTCGTGGCCCGCCTTACGGGCTGAAATCAACTGCTTGGCCACAAGGCTGGCTAGACGACCAAGGATTTTGTCCGTGGCGTCGTAAACTAGTGTTGATGCCTCAGCCAAGTATCCTCACCCCTTTGCCCTTAGGGTTCTCATCCATCAATTCGCGGATCGTCATGACTCGTCCGCCTGCTGCTTCTATCTTAGAGCGGGCACCAGAACTGACACTGTAGGCGGCGACGCTAGGCTTACCCAACACATCACCGCTTCCCAACAACTTGCCGGGAACGAGTACGGTATCTTCGTTAGCGGCGTGTCGCGATAGACGGCTCAGGTTAGGTTCAGCCCAGTTGCTGCGGCTCTTCTCGAGTCTGCCAGCAACGTCTCGCCACAGGGCAGAACCGGTCGACCTGCTGTGGTCCTTGAGATCACCGATTAAGGTGACCAGGGCCTGATTGGTCTTTCTCGTGTTCATACTCATATGACTCCCTCGACGTTACTCGGGTAGCGCGGCCACCCGAGGCGCTGTTATGAATGCTACGGGGCGCCCCGAAGGGGCGGAAGACTGCGCTTCCCATTAACGGAGCAGCACCCCGAGAATATTCAATCAGATTTTGAAGTCGTCGTTCTGGTTTTCCTCGTCGATACCAGCGATGCGAATCTGGCCCTCAGAGTCTACGAACTCGCCTGCCTTGGTGATAGTGCCATATAGGCCGGACTCGTTCGAGTACGACCTATTCAGCATCGAGTCACCCAACGATGAGGTCAGGTGATTCACAATTGATTGTAGAGTTGCTATGGCCCTGTCACGCTGGTCGGCACCGATCTCGTGATCGGAGTATCGCGCCTCTTCAAAGATAGAGAAGAATTCGTCGAGATCTTCTGGGGACGCTATTCCTCCAAGCATCGAGTTGATTGCATCCTCGAACTCCCTAGTCGTCTCGTAGACCTTCTTCATCGCCCCTCTGGACCTGAAGAATCTCACTAGGTCCTTGTAGCAGTTGAAGATGGTCTGGATGTAGTCATTCGAGGCCTTGAGAGACATCAATGAGTCAGTCAGTATGCCGCGGATGATCTCGATGCGTCGGCGCTCGGCGTAGTTCCGATACATGATTGCCCCGATGAAGAGCGCGAACGATACTGCAATGAGGAGCACAACTGTAACTCTGGCCGTGAAGAAGCTGGTCTGCTGCGTCACCGGTTCGTCTCCGAGTTTGATAGTAGGGGTGCTATTGAGGAACTCCTCGACATAGAACGGTGATTCTTGGAAGTGTACTAGCACCCTCCATTTACCATTCTGGACACAAGGTCCTCCGGCTTCGCAATCTATCTCACCGGGCACGTTCTCTCCTGAATAGCCCTCTCCGGGCCATGTGAAGTTGGCAATACCTTGTTCGTTGGTGACGGCGTACTCTGGAGGGAAGCCAGTAATCCATCCTGTCCCATTCCAGTACTGGAAGGTGAATATCACCGTCTCGCCTTCAACCGCTAGATCTAGTCGATCACGTAGAATTGTCACGGCGCCTTCGATATTGTCTCCCGGTTGGTAGCCCGCCGATCTGGCCCATTGTGTTTGTAGAAGGATATCGACTCGACTACGCACCAATACCTCGACATCCATGAAAGAACCGTTGACCACTGGTGTGGTCTCGGCCCGACATCCTCCCGGCAGTTCCTTGTCGGGTTCGTAGGCCACACGTATTGTCCTGAAGCCCTCCAACTGCTCGCCATTAGGTTCGACCCCTCGTCTGCTGGGGTTATCCTCGGGATCGCCCGAGAACCACTCTACCTCTCCGGTTCCGTCCATCGTTGTGGCGGTGGCAATCGGTCGTGTGTTAGTCAGTGGGTCGAGGTAGATGTTGAGGCATTTACCACCAATCGGGTTGCCATTGGTCTGTGTGAGCAGGGCTTCAACGTGGAATGACTCCTTGAGGTAGAGCACAGGGAACACGGAACCATTGGCGAAGGTGTAGGTGTCCACATCTGTTCTGAATGGACCTACTTCCTCCAACAACATGGTCGAATTGGAGAACACAGGGAAAATCTTGGTGATGTTCGTAGGCTTGTAGCGCCAGTTATCGAGACTCTCATAGGGATCGTAAGATATTGTCACCATGGCTTGACCTGCTTCGACGCCCGTCAACGGGCAGATAATCTCGAAGAAACCGTCGTTGTCTGTGGTACCCGGTATGCAGACCTGGCTACCTGTCTCCATGTTGAGCATTTGGTACTCGACTCGGATAGCCCTGTGCGAAAGATTCCCGCCCAGTTCATCGAGCAACTGGCCGGTGACTGTCATTGGCTTGTCAATAGGTTGGCCAGTAGTCTGATCAACCTCAGAGGTGTAGACAATCTGATCATCCACCTCGAGGTTTGTTCGCCCAATTAGGTAGAAACCCTGCGCGTTGAAATGTAGCACCTTGCGGAAATGCTCGCTGTTGAAGATTTGTGTGCACGGGTCCCATGCTCCAGATGTCCTCAGCATGTCGTCATCTAGAAGTTCGCAACCCTCGTGTGGCAGATTCTCACCGAATCGCAGTATGACATTGACCGGTCCGAAGCCATCCGGAAGGAAAGATTCGGGATCGTCCCTCAGCAACTGCGGATCAAGTGTGATGTCGTGGTGAATCGAGCCGGCACTAGGGCAGGCGACTTCGACTATCTGGCGGTGAGTGCGATCCTCGAAGTCGGTTCCTTCGAAGATGATGA
>Ga0208765_1000994_pt1 | contig 17993 bp, 18 predicted proteins | sample ETNtaG_2_FD_185783 | JGI IMG/M metagenome (GOLD analysis project Ga0208765, IMG submission 185783) | Marine microbial and viral communities from oxygen minimum zone, Eastern Pacific Ocean - ETNP201406SV203 (SPAdes) (version 2) | ecosystem: Environmental > Aquatic > Marine > Oceanic ...
TGTAATTACTGCGGCAGTCGCATAGCCTGGCCATTGCGCTGGATTGCTAATCCAGTGGTGTTTCACCTCGGGAGTTCGAATCTCCCCTGCCGCGCCACCAAAAGGAGGGAGGATTCATCCATCTTAATGCCCTCAGAGGTCCGTGGCCAACGTATGGAGCATCTTTGAAGCGGGAGCAATTATGATCCTCCTAGTTGGCGCAATAGTACTATTCTGGGTTATTATTAGGCATCTAAGACTCAGGCCTTCTAACGAAAGATCATGGGTGAATGATAACGAAAGACTGGCAACTGCTGAATTCGTTGATGGTGTGGTGACCGTTCGCAATGTGAGGGATTTCGAATGGCGTAGCGGCAGGGATTTCGACGAAAGATGGGTTGATATGAAGATAAAACTGGATGAAGTATCGAAGATCTGGTTCGTTTTGGAGTACTTCGATCCATCTAGGAGACAAATGGCGCATACGATAATGAGTTTCGAGATGAGAGATGGGACGAGACTGGCCTGTTCGATAGAGGTCAGAAGGGAGAAGGGAGAGCGGTACCATCCGATAAAGGGCCTCTTCAGGCAATACGAGTTGATTTACGTCTGGGCCACCGAGAGAGACGTGATTGGGGTCAGGACACGTTGCAGGAAGAAATCCGTGACTCATCTTTTCGAAGCTGTAGTACTTGGCCCTGGCAATGAAAGGAGGATGCTAGAGTCATACCTCAACAGGACCAACAAACTCAACCAAAGTCCCGAGTGGTACAACACAATCACCAACACCTGCACGACAAACATAGTTAGGCATGTCAATGAAGTCTACCCTGGAAGGGTCCCGCGCGCAGTGGCAGTACTCCTCCCTGGACTTAGTCCCAACCTACTTCAGAGGAACAATTTGGTGAAGATAGAAGGAACAATTGAGGAAACGCTGAGGAACAGCATTATCGATGAGAAAGCAAAGTCTTGGGATGGTGTGGTCGATTTCGGAGATTGGATCAGGGAGCAAGGCAGAGGGGAGCATTCAACTGAATGACTCTGATGCGGTTTTGTGCTAAACATCCAACCACTCGAAGAACCCGATAGGGTTCGATGGTTTCTGCCACCCTCGAAGAGTCACATGATTCGCTGGATTGCACTTGCTTCCCAATCCGAGTCGTGGACGAATCTAATTTTCCAAGGAACCCCTGGTAGAGACATCGAATCGATGGCAGAGTGCATGGAGAAAATGGGTGCCTCCATAGAAAGGGGAGATCAAGAGTGGGGCATTCGGGGAAAGAAGGGTGGCCTAATTCTTCCCGAATCGAATCTGGATTGCGGCAACTCCGCCACAACAGCAAATTTCGTCTCCGCGATTGCAGCTTGCATGGACGGCCCAGTAGAAATTGATGGTGACCAATCTCTGAGGAATAGGGATCTATCCCCAATGGCCTCGGCATTAAGGGAGCTAGGGTGCGAAGTCTCTTCTGACCATCTCCCATATACTGTTTCTGGGCCGATTTCTAAAGGTAATTCCAGCATAGATGAGTCTTGTTCAAGTCAAACTCTTTCAGGGATGATTTTGGCATCTCCCGGATTTCCTAGAGAAGTGAAAATATCACTTCAAGGTGAAGCAGTTAGTCGTTGGTACAGAGACCTGACAATCAAATCTAGTGGTTTGAGTGGTTGGGCTGGAGACTATGGCAAGGTCGTTTCCCTAGTTCCATGGACGGTTGGAACCCCAGAAATAATCGAAATCCCGGAGGAAACTAGCCTATTCCCCATCTCACTTCTTTTCGACAAACTCCATGGAACAAAGGGCTTGAATTATAGGAAATTCGAAGGAACCCATGTCTCAGATACAATCGAAATGGCAATCTCAGGGAATTCCAGAAAGATTAGCCTAAGAGACTCTAGTGATGTGATTACGCCGTTGGCTGCATTGATGGCAATGGGGAACGGTGGGGAAATTGTAGAAGCCCCCCATGCACGAGGAAAAGAGTCGAATAGAATTGTTTCAACGATCAGAATGCTATCCTTATTTGGAATTGAAGTCGAAGAAAGAACAGGGGGTTTGGCCATGTCCGGGAGTCAACGACCAAGTGCCCCATCGAGCATCGTTGACTGTGAAAATGACCATAGATTGGCAATGACAGCTGCCGTTCTGGCCACGAAAGTTGGAGCTGCCTTGTCCGGGCATGAGATCTGTGATGTCACCCATCCGGGTTTCTTAGGGATGATAACCCCCAAATACTCAGGAATGTGATATCGTGTTGAGTAGTTATTGGAAAAAGAACCTTGGCACCCATTTGCTTCTAGTTCTAGTTGCGGTAATTTGGGGCTCTACTTGGGCAGCGGGCAGATTTCTTAGTTATGGATTGAACGAAGAAAGCCCAGCCACACTCAGTCCGGCAACTTCTGCTTGGCTGAGATACGCATTCGCGGTTTCGGTGTTCTTTGTCTGGTCGATTTCAAGCAGAGGCGAGAGAACCTTTCGATTTCTTCCCCCTGATAGGAAATCATGGGTTTTCTCGATTTGGCTGGGCCTTCTGGGAACAATGGCCTATCAATTGTTGTTCATGCATGGGATGAGTTGGACAGCGGCTGGGGATGCATCCCTCATCATCCCCATGAATCCCGTATTTACCGTCCTTCTAGCCGTGCCGATGCTGGGCCAGAGGATTTCTACAAGGATGTCTATTGGGCTACTGATTGGAATCTCCGGGGTGGCGGTTGTTGTGGGTTGGAGTCCAAACTCTGGAATCCCGATAGAGCATAGGATAATTGGCGATTTGATGATTCTCTTCGCCGCACTCTCATGGGCTGCTACTAGCAATCTGACTAAGATTATGCTTTCATGGGAAAGTGGCTACTCATCTCTAGAGATTGTGGTCTGGTATTCTGTGACTGGTTGGGCTTTGCTTTCTCCGTGGATGATTGCTGAGAACTGGGGTTCGGCGATTCCAGAACCGAGCACGGCAGAATGGCTGACAATTGCATATCTGGGAATAATATCCACCGTCTTATCCTACGTACTGTTCGCAAAGGGGATTGAGTTGATCGGCCCCACTGCTGCCTCTTCATACGTCTTCCTTGTCCCGGTCTTCGGAGTTCTAGGAGGGTGGTTACTTCTTGGCGAGGAGATTGGCGCTTCCATGGTGCTTGGATTCGTCCTAATTGTATTCGGAGTTACAGAAGTGCAGAGGGAAAGCGATCGATTGTCAAACGTTTCCTGATCTATACCACTGCCTCACCGTTAAATACGGAGGGTCAGTGGGCGGCCAACGAGGTGATTGATTGGCACGCAAACCAGCAAAGATGTACAGGCAGATCAAGGGTCAGTCATTTACCAGGAGGGAGTACACTGGCGGAGTTCCAAACAACAGGATTCTGCGTTACCACATGGGCAACAGGAAAAAGGCAGAGACAAGTGGTTTTCCAGTAGCAATTGAGTTACGAGCGGATAATGCGTGCCAAATCAGGGACTCGGCCCTAGAGTCTGCTAGGCAGGTTGCAAACTCTACGATTAGAGAAGATGCAGGGCCAATGGGGTATGCACTCAGGATGCACACTTATCCTCATCAAATCTTGAGAGAGAACAAGCAAGCTACCGGTGCAGGTGCCGATAGGGTTTCACAAGGGATGCGCCTATCATTCGGCAAGAACGTCGGAACCGCGGCAAGGGTCCAGAGAGGGCAGACCGTTATTTCCATTAAGACCGAGGCGGAGAGTTACATTGCAGCAAAGGACGCAATGAGGAAGGCGAGTTGCAAATTCCCTACGCCTTGCACAATCAAGGTCGTACAAGGCTCCGAGCATTTGAAGGGCCTAGTGTGAGGGCAAGGGAGCATGTCCCAAACTGATCCGCTCACGGTATTGCAAGATTCGCTCAGGGGTGCACCCATAATCTGGAAGGGCGAGTACCCTTACTTCATCCATCCAATATCAGATGGCATACCAAGAATGGAAGCAGAGGTCCTCAGAGCGACCAGGGATCTGATTGTCAGTATGGTTGATTGGTCCCAAATAGACCTGATTGTGAGTGTTGAGGCCATGGGACTTCCGCTGCTAGCAGCCGTAGGAGAGGCAACTGGAAAGCCGACGGTGGTTATCCGGAAAAGATCCTATGGGATGGAGGGAGAGGTCAGAGTTGATGTTTCTACGGGTTACTCCAGTTCGACGGCCTACATCAACGATATTTCATCTGGAGAGAGGATTCTGGTAGTTGATGATGTGATTTCGACCGGAGGAACACTAGAGCCCCTCCTCGAAACACTCGAAGGCATGGGAGCAGTTCTCCAAGATGTGATTGTGGCGATAGAGAAGGGAGATGGAAGGGAGAGGTTATCGAAAGAGAGACCTGGGTGGCCGATTAGAACCCTCGCAAGAATAGACATAGTTGACGGGAAAGTAGTGATTGTCCACTAGCAGATGATAACATGGATATGAATAGGCATGAGTTCGAACTCGATGACCTGATAGAGAGAATAAAGGATAATGACAATCGCCTTGTTGCACTTCAGGTTCCAGAAGGCCTCAAGATGCAGGCACTGGAAATGATGGATGCAATCGAGGAAGATACCTCTGCTAGAATCATTCTGGCGGCCGATCCCTGTTATGGCGCTTGCGACCTTGTTCATGACAAAATGCAGCGAATGGGGGTGGAGCTTGTTGCCCATATGGGGCATTCACAAATGAATATCGATTCCGGAATGCCTACTGAATTCATCAACGTTACTTACGATGGTGATCCTGTAATTGATCCTGTCCTGCCAATTCTCTCGGCACATCGGGAAATCGCGCAGAAGCGCCTCTCCGAGTCTTTGAATGAGAGTGAGATGAGTGAGGAAGAGGCCCAAGAGAGATTCATGGATGCCGTGGGGAGGGTATCGCCTCTGAAAGGAGCAAAGTTGGGCCTGGTTGGGAGCATACAGCATCTCCATCTCATCTTCGACTACAAGGAGCGATTGGAATCTGCAGGATTCGAAGTCGAGGTTCCAGTAGGCGGGGCCCGGCTATCATTCCCTGGTCAGGTTCTGGGATGCAATTATTCGGGAGATAACGATGAAATCGGCCACTATCTTTTCCTCGGAAGCGGTGATTTCCACCCTATTGGTTTGGTTCTTCACACAGGAAAACCATTGGCAATGCTGGACCCATACACTGGCGGGGCCGAGGAAATGTCATTCCAAAGGATTGAGGGGATCCTGAGGCAGAGATTCGGGCTGATTATGTCTTGTGACCAAGCAAAGACTTTTGGAATTCTAATAGGTGAGAAACCCGGCCAGATGAGGAGGAATCTGGCACTTAGAATGAAGAGGAAACTGGAAAAGCATGGCAGGAAGGGTTATCTGCTAGCATTGGAACATGTTGGACCCGAGTTAATCGACTTCTACCCGGTGGATGCATTTGTCAATACTGCATGCCCCAGGATAGCGATTGACGATTCAGTTCGGTATGCAAAGCCTCTACTAACGCCATTCGAACTTGAGGTGGTCCTAGGTGACAAGAAATGGGAAACAGGATACAAGTTCGACGAGATTCCATAATTCGATAGGTAGCCTTCCGGCATCTATACCAGCAAATTATGAATCAAGGTGACGCTGTCTGGAAGATTACTCTTCTTCGTCATCGTCATCGTCGCCCAATAGGGCTTCCCAGTCGAGGTCATCCTCTGCGGATATGAAGTAAAGTACCCCCATCGCTACTGCTGCTAGCATGCCGACCATGTCTTGTGTGCTGAAACCGGTGTCTGGCCTCATTGCATCCATGCTGCCGATTCCAATCAGATCGATTAGGAACAGCTTGTCGCCACCCCCCAACAATCCTGCCATGTTCACAACAACGAAGATTAGAATCGCGGCTGCTCCAATTAGAAGTCCCATTCTTTGTGTGTCGTTTAGTTCTACCATAGTAATGCCTGTACATCCCCAAGGGTGACGAGTTATTAATGTGAATGGTGGGCTATTGACGAGTTATCTGGTGAAAAAAAGGCTTTCAGAATAGTTATTCGGCGTCTTTCGCATCTGATCCGGAGCTGAAATTTAAGACGCCGTCGTCCATCAGGTCGGCGATAATATCCTCCATCTTCCTTCCCGTTTTATCCGCAATGACCTGAGTCTGAATTCTATCTGCGTGATCCCTTGCAGTTTGTGCCTTTGCTACATCCCCTGGCTGGTTCCTCTGGTCCAAAACAGAGGCGAGTCCTCTCCAATTTTCTGGATTCTGGGCTTCTCTAGCTGTTAGATCCTTCCAGATTTCTAGAGCCCCTTCAAAATCACCTTCTCCAGCAAGGCGATTTGCCCTCTGGACCCTCTGTTCACTGTCCTCCGAACTAGAAGCCTGCTTTAGCAAAGCCTCGAGCTCGTCATCATCTTCTGAAGTACCGTCACCTGTGATTTCGTCTTCCGATTCATCAGGTGAATCTTCAATTGCCTCGAGGTCATCGAAGTCATCGAGGTCATCGAAGTCATCGAAGTCATCGTGGTCATCGTCTGTCTCCTTGGTCTTCTTCTCGGCCTCCTTAACCTTCTTCTCGGCCTCCTTGGCCTTCTTCTCGGCCTCCTTAACCTTCTTCTCAGCCTCCTTAATCTTCTTCTCAGCCTCCTTGGTCTTCTTCTCAGCCTCCTTGGCCTTCTGTGCTAGACGGATCGCAACAAACTCCGGAACCTTCTTCTTCGCCATGAAATCTACCGTTACTAGGGAAGGACGAACTGCATTTAATTGTGGCCCATACAATTACGATGGAAAAAACTCGGAAATAGATACTTTGGCACTACCATCATGACAAGGACGCGGCCTTTTCCTCGCAAGCCTTAGCCCTTCCAGACAGTCCGATTGAAGAAAAATAGGAAGAGAATGCATTCCATGTATCGGAGTCGGAAGGATCCTCGGATACCAAATGCTTGAGGTTTTTCAATGCTGATTCGTATTCGCCACCGATTATCAATTCCAATGTTTGTTCGACGCCCTGGGTTTCCTGGGGGGACTCAGTTTCCTCAGCAGCCACTTCTATCTTGGCATCTGCCTTGCCGTACTTCTCCTCCGCCCAGAGGATTAGTTTCGGCCACTTACCCTCGAACTTGTCAAGCCTCTTTTCGATGCTGCCGATCATCTTTTCCAATTCCTTTCCGTCAATATTGGATCGGAAAATAGACTCCAATGCGTTGAAGGCTTCTTCACGTGACAGCTCTATTTGGGCAGGAGGTCCAGATTCCGGCTGATCTTGCTTGTTTTCTTCCTGGGTTGGTTGTACTGAGTCTTCTGGCTTTCCGTACTTCTGCTCGGCCCATTTGATCAGTCCGCCCCACTTCCCCTCAAACTTGTCCAGTCTCTTTTCAATGCTAATGAGGGCCTTCTGCAGTTCCTCTCCTTCCATAGCCGATGAGAAAATAGCCTCCAGCCTTGCTGTTACTTCCTCTCTTGTTTGTCCGCCTGCCATTCACTCACCGTAATTTTCGCAACCCATATGTTGGCTTTAACCCGCCGATATCTCCCTCACTCCTCCTCATCAACGAAGCTTCCGGCCTGGTCAAGAGATTCTGATAACCCTAGCCAGTCTTTGTTCTGCTTGCCCTTTCGATGAGTGAGATTCTTCCACTTGTTGAATGCAACCTTGACATTGCCCTCGTCCAGAGAAGCTGCGGCAACATTCATTGAAGCGGCAGCGCCTAGCATTTTGACGAGGCTTGTAAATGACTCGTTGGCTTTGATCGCCCCCTCTTCTATGTCCGTTCTCTGATCCCTCTCAGCATCTCTAATTCCGCCCCATATCCTCTCAATGAAGTTCCTATTATCCGGAATCGGGTTGAGTATTGCCTTGTCTATCTCCAGTCCCTTCGAGATAATGTAAAGAGAGAGGCAGAAGAGGAATGACAGTTCTGCGAAATCAAGCAGACCCCACTCTAGTTCCTGTCCCTGGAACCCCCATGACCCATCATACCTGCCAAAGGGCCCTACATTTGTCGTCTTACCTAGAACATTGTTTGATATGTCGGCGAATTTTCCCATCTTGTTTGCCGTGGAAAGCAGTGCAACGAATAAGACAAGAACCCCCATTCTAATCGAACGAATGGACTTGATTGCGATCAGTTTCCTGGTCTTCTTAACTCCGAATTGGTTTTCAATCGGCCTATGGATCCACAATGCCACTAGTGTGTAAACAAGAGATACCACTATTGCGTAATCTAAGACTCCGATTTCCAGATTGCCCCAGATCTCGAAGTCAGCGCCCTCTGGCAGCATAATCTTCTCCTTTCCTTGAGGGATGCTTTCTTGACTTAACAGTCCGGTGCTAACTGCTATGTTGTCAGAGAATCCAGAGCTGTTTATTGACTCGAAAAACGCTAGAAGCGTGGCACCGAATAAGGTCAATCTTGTTGGCTTCTTGAACACCCTCTTCAGCACCACGGCACGACCTCAAGTAGCGCTGGTACGCTCAGGCCTATCAAAACACCGAATCAAATAGGGGTGCGTGGCAATCATAGGGTTGCTGATGGGCCTGAACCAAATATGTCTAAGAACGTCGAAATGTGCAATGAATCAATGGCGGACTACCTAGACAGGATTGGGGCGGGCAAGGTTCTGATTTCTAGGGAGCCTTTGTCCTATGACTGGACCCCTTCCGAATTGGTGGGAAGAAAGGACGAGCTTGGCGAATTAGCATCGATGTTCTTTGGAATAGAGAATCACAATGTCAGTTGTAGGGCTGTAATCACGGGGAACGTTGGATCTGGTAAGACGGTCCTAACTCGTCGTTTCTGCATGGACGTCGCAGCAAAACTAGAGGGGCGGAGGAAAGTCTCGATCGCCCATGTGAATTGCAGGAGTCACCCCTCGGCATCTCAGGTTCTTCAGCAAATAGCATCGTCTCTTGACTCAGGCCATCCTGAGCGTGGTTTCAGCTCGGGAGAGGTAATACAAAGCATTAGGCGCAACATCCGCTCACGCGAAAGCCATCTACTTCTGATTCTGGACGAGGTGGATGTGCTAGTTAGGAGGGATAACTCAGACTTGATCTACAAGCTCCTGAGGATAGACGAGGACAAGGAGGGAGAGGGGACACTATCGCTAATCATGGTGAGCCAGGAAGATTCGCTATTCACTCTTTTCGAGGCTGCCATCAAGTCTCGGCTGGGGGAAAGCAACATCCTCCGAATGAGGCCCTATGTGGCGAGTGAACTAGTGGAAATAGCGAGGCAACGGTACGAGGCATCTTGCAGACCGAATTCAGTTAGTGACGAGGTCCTCCACAAGATTGGCATTTTTGCAGAGGAGTCGGGCGGAGATGCTAGGATGGCCATTGAGCTCCTTGATCGCGCAATTGGGAAGGCGGAAAAGGACGGGAGAGAGAAGGTGACAGAGGGTGATGTCCTTCCAAGCAAGTCCCACTCCGCATCCGTGGAGCCGAATCAGGTTGATGGCCTGAAACTGCACCAGAAATTGGTTCTTCTCGGAATCTGCAGGAGATTGAAGAGGGAGGAAGAGATATCCAGCGGAGATGCTAGCAAGTTGTATGATCTGGTCTGCGAGGAGAACAACGAGACACCAAAGGGGTACACCACATTCTGGAAATATCTGAAGCATCTTGAATCGGAGGGATTGATCGTCAGCAGGGCCTCAAGTTCGAATCGGGGGAGAGGGAGGACACGCTACATTACGATGCCGAACTCAGTTCCCTCGGTTATCGGAAGCAGGATAGAAAACGAGCTTCTGAGGAGATAGTCAGTAAGTCAACTCCGAACCGCTCTTATAGGGGCCTTATGTCGGGATGCCGTCCAAGGTGACGAAATGGCAGGCGAGCAGTCCTTCAAGGCAGTGGTGAACGACACCAATCCCAAGTCCGGAGGTAGGTCATTCGCGATGGACATAACGGGAGCAAACTACAACCACTTTCTGGGAAAGAAAATCGGTGATTCGGTGGACGGGATGTTCGTAGGAGACGGGGATTCGACCCTCACTGGATACAAGCTGGAGATTACAGGCGGATCCGATGCAACTGGGAGACCGATGAGGCCGGATCTTGACGGATCGGGAGTGAAATCGGTTCTGATTACTGCTGGAGTAGGATACAAGGGGAAGAAATTCGTCAACAAGAACAGCAAGGAGTACCGATACAAGTACGATGGCCTAAGGAGGAGAAGGAACCTCCGTGGGAATGTTATCAGCCAGGATACACGTCAGATTAACCTCAAGGTAGTTGATTCCGGCAAGCGCTCGCTTGCTGCGATTATTGACGGAGAGGAAGCCGCAGTCGAACAGCCCTCTGGTGAAGAGGAGTGACGACTGAGGTGATTGAAGCTGACCAGAGCAAAAAGCAAGCAGCCTGAAGTCAATATCGGCATGGTTGGTCACGTCGACCACGGGAAGACCACTTTGACGCAGGCCCTATCTGGAACTTGGACTGATACCCATTCGGAAGAGCGGAAGAGAGGGATTAGCATCAAGTTGGGCTATGCGGATACTTCGTTCCACGTCACTTCCGACGGTGAACACTACTCCAAGGGCAAACATCCAGAGGGAGAGAAGGGGAAAGGGGACCTGCTCAGGGTTGTGTCCTTCGTTGATGCGCCGGGGCACGAGACCCTGATGGCTGTGATGATATCGGGAGCATCAATAATGGATGGGGCATTGTTACTTGTTGCTGCGACAGAGGAGTGCCCCCAACCTCAGACGAGAGAGCATCTAGCAGCCCTTGAGATAGCAGGAATAAAGAATATCGTGGTAGTCCAGAACAAGATCGACATTGTCAGCAAAGAGAGGGCGATTGAGTCCTACAACGAGATTCAGGAGTTCATCAGTGGGACTATTGCAGAGGATGCGCCAATAATCCCAGTCTCGGCGCATCACGACGTGAATCTGGACATCCTGATCGAGACCATCGAGGAGACCATACCCACCCCTGATAGATCCGAGGATGAGGGGGGTTTGATGTACGTCGCGAGGTCTTTTGACGTGAACCGTCCTGGTTCCAGGCCTTCTGATATCAAAGGGGGCGTGATTGGAGGTAGCATAGTGGAGGGCTCCTTCAGCCTCGGCGATAGCATCCTAATTGCTCCAGGGAGGAGGATTCAGGAGGGCAACAAGACCCGATGGGAGCCCCTCAGGACCACAATAAATGGCATCAAGGGAGGTGGGAAGGACCTGAAGACCGCCTTCTCAGGAGGACTCTGCGGCATTTCGACACCCCTGGACCCTCTTGCTACGAAAGCTGACGACCTATCGGGGCAAGTCATGGCAAGAGAAGGCGAGTTGCCACCGATATGGGAAGAATTGGCCCTGGACCTGCAACTCTTGGACAAGATGATCTCGAGCAGCGAGGACGAAGGTGGCATCAGGCCCCTACAGCCAAATGAGATGCTGATGGTCAATTCCGCTACTGCGACCAGCGTGGGGACCGTCGCTAACATCAAGGGGAAGAAGGCCACGCTAAGTCTCAGGCTACCCATTTGCGCCAAGAAGGGGAGTAGGATCACACTCTCCAGGAGAGTCGGCACCAGATGGCGCCTGATTGGGCACGGGACAATCTCGGGCTGATCCCATGGTTTCAGTCCTGGTTGATGCATGTGGATGGGTTTCCCTTATCGATGCAGGCCTGAACTTGGACATTTCCCTCAATGAGGTGGTAGGGAAGGCTGAGCTGAAGATCACTGCTGGGGTAAGGGACGAGCTTGACGCTCTCTCAAAGACTCGCAGTGGCCTCCTTCTGGACCTACTGTACAGCAGGTCGGAAGTGGTCGATTCGGAGGGAGGTCACACGGATGACGCCCTGTTGGCCCTAGCGACCCAGAACCGATGGCCAGTACTAACTGTGGACAGAGTGCTGAAGAAGAGGCTTGTAGAAGGGGGCTGTTCGTACATAGAAGTGACATCTGGGCCATCCCTGAGAATAGTTGAGGCTTAGGGAAGCGTGAACAGCCGATCGTCCCCGTGACCGTCCATAAGACCGATCCTTACTGCAGCGTCCAGCCACGCATGGGCATAGTTGATTGCTCCGAAGGAGCTTACTAAGTCCCCCTCAGAGGCGAAATGCCGTGCATCGGCAGCATAATCATCGCACATCCGAAGCATCTCGTTCAGCCTATCTTCATCCAGCTTGCTCGAGGTAGAAGGTGTCGCCTTTGACCTAGCCTCGGCAGTTAGTGCGAGGTATCTCTCGATTCTCTCAGGGGTGATTGTATCAGACATCATCACCCCTCACTTAGCAAGGATCCAGCACCTTCGCTTAGCTTGAACAACCTACTTCTCCCTTCCTTCCTCACGGCCAGTATGCCTGATTTGTGGAGTGAGTTGTAAATCTGAGAAAGGCGAGGCCTCCCCACCTCGAGCCGTGCTTGGATCTCGGCGTCGGAAGGGGATATCTCCCGCGATGAGGCCACGGAGACGACCAGCCTCTCGGCGTCGCTCATACTTCCAAGGTGGTTCTGATCGACGATATCCTTAGATTCCCATGAAGGCCCTCTGACGATGATTGGGGTTTCAGAGTTGGTTGGTTGGGGCGGTTCCTCGATAGTATCCACGATCTCGGATTCTACGGGTGGCTCCTCGGGCTCGAATTCGGGCTCGCTGGATAGCTCAGGCAGAGTCTCCTCCAAATCCGAGTCAACTGTCCATAATTCTCCCTCTGAGAACAATACTTGCTTCTCCTCGAAAGAGGGGGTTTCCGTACTGATTGACTTTCTATTTTCCTCGGATGGAATGGGTTGCTGCCTTTCTACGATTGGTGCTTCCTTCGGAGTGGCCTTGAATTCGCCAATATCCGGCTCCTGGATGGGGACTGTGTAATCGGGTCCTTTTGGCATGGAGACATTCGTAATTTTCGACCTGTTTACTAGGCCTGAGAAACCCCTATTGCGGCCACTGCTGGGTGGTTCTGTACCCTCGTCCATTGACAGAATTGCCCCTTCGTCGGCTGCCCATCCGGTGATTTTCTCTGGATTCTCCGAGGTGATTTCACTATCTGGTAAGATTTCGCTGTGTTCTTCCTCATCGATTTCATCGATTACAGCTTCTTGCTGTGTGCCCTCATCATTTGACCACATGTCATCTGGTTCTACGTCCCAGTCCTCATCTTCTGCCTCGTTCTCAATGATATCTAGATCCTCGTCCTCAGGCCAATCTTCCACAATTTCTTCGGGGACAACATCATGAGACTCATGGATTGGGGGCGAAACGGTTTCTAACTGGTGTTTTCCTAGGTCATAATCGGACGTAGTATCCTTCTTCTGGGGGCTCCAACTAGTCAGAGATTCTAGAGTTCCTTTGGAGCCGAGGCCCCTTCCCTCATCTACTAGATCTCTGAGGATACCGATGACAGATCTGGGGTTTCCACCTGTCCTGGACATGATTGCCCCCAGTAAATCGCTATTGATGTGCCACCTCTCGGGAGACATCCTGCGAATCCTAAGGTCACTGAGCGATTGGATTTGCTCGCGGGAAAGGGGCTCGACTGTGACTATCTCATCGAAAACCTCCCTGGTATTCTCGTCCAGAGATGCCATTTGGGAGTTAGAAACCGAAACTACTACGAGGGCTCTAAGACGTTGCAGTATTGGCAATATAAGGGACAAGAATGAGGGTAAGTCGACGTGTGACGGATAGTCCAGAGCGACGAGGGGCAATGGTCCCGAGAGCGTGTCCAGGGTCTCCACAATCCTCTCTACTTTCTGATGTATGCTCGGCGGTATTTCATGACCGCAGAATGTTATGGCGAGCTCGTCCAGAGCGCAGTTAAGAGGGTCATCGCTATGCCAATATGTTCCAACGAAACGATCATCAGTTAGCGATGAGATTGCGTTGATCAGAGATGTCCTACCAGAACCCCTCTCACCGGTAAGAAGTACCATCCTAGGAGACTGGGAGTGCATATGTTCCTTCCACCTAATCATGGTGTCATCTCTTCCGACTATCTCACTGGCACGGTTCCTCTCGATTGGCCTAGAGTCGAATGGGTTTCCTCGCAGAGTAGGAAGGTCTGACGGAGAAAGGTCGCTCAACACCATAGGCCCTCAGCACCCTCTGGGATTCTTAATGTTCACGCATACTCACGCATTGCAGAGTGCCAATTAACGGGTAATTCGCAAATGCGGAGGGTTAGGATTGTGAATAATTGGTTCAGTATCTATTTTTCCTCTTTACTGCATTAACGCATTATTAACGGGTTAGTAAAGCGTTAACAAAGCGTTAACGGGCAAATTAACGCTTTATTCGAGAGGTAGTTTGCTCGAAAAAGGTTAGAAGCCCGTTGTCATGTCTTCGGTCTGAGTACAATGCCAATAGAGAATAGTCGCATCGGAGGGTTCTACAAACTATCAGTTTCAGAGAGAAGAGAGCTTCTCGCTGAGATTGCGGAATTGAGCGATGAGCAGGTAGAGGCGTGGGCCAACTCGGGAGAGTTGGATGAAGAGTCGGCAGACAGGATGATAGAGAATGTCGTGGGAACATACTCGCTCCCCATAGGGGTGGCGACCAACTTCGTGATTGATGGTGCCCACTATGCAATCCCATTCGTTCTCGAAGAGCCCAGCGTGGTTGCGGCAGCGAGCAACATGGCGAAGAGGTGCCTAGCCAATGGTGGCTTCAGTTCAGACAATGACGACCCGGTCATGATCGGCCAGATCCAAGTCGTCGGTTGTGAGGACCCAGATGGTGCCATGGAGTCTATTCTGGCAGCCAAGGACGAGTTGGTTTCGAACTGCAACGAAGTAGACCCCATACTGGTGAAGTTCGGAGGTGGTTGCAGGGACCTCTCTGCCAGAGTAATTGAGACTGGCTCGGGGAGGATGGTGATCGTGCACATCCACGTGGATTGCAGGGACGCGATGGGCGCCAATGCGGTGAACACGATGGCTGAAACAATCGCACCAAGGGTGGAGGAGATCTCTGGTGGGACGGTCATCCTGAGGATAATCAGCAACTTGGCCGTTCTACGTCTCGCTAGGATAAGTGCGGTTTTCACCCCAGAAGAGATGTCAGACAGGGGACAGGATGCTAAACAAGGCTCTGAGGTGATTGACGGGGTCATTCAGGCATACCACTTCGCTGAGGCTGACCCATTCAGGGCCACGACCCACAACAAGGGGATTATGAACGCGATATCCGCTGTAGCTCTTGCCTGTGGGCAGGACTGGAGGGCAATCGAGTCTGGGGCTCACAGTTATGCCTCTCACGAGAGGACTTACGGTTCGCTGACCAAGTGGTCAAAGGACGATGACGGCAATCTGGTGGGGTCCATCGAGCTCCCTATGGCAGTGGGCCTGGTTGGCGGTGCAGTAAGGGTCCATCCCGCCGCACAGGCTAATGTGGCCCTTCTGGGCGTTGAGAGCGCGGACGAGCTAGCGAAGGTGATGGCGGCATCAGGACTGGCTCAGAACCTCGGTGCACTGCGTGCCCTAGCCACCGTGGGAATCCAAGCAGGCCACATGAAGCTGCATGTCAGGAACATGGCAGTTACCGCTGGGGCCGAGGGCGAAGAGGTAGACAAAGTGGCATCCATGCTCAGGGAAAGGGGAGGCAGGATCACCCAAACCTCGGTGATTGAGGCACTGGAAGAGATCCGTTCTGATTAATCTCAGGCCAATCCACGGTTCCTAGCGTCTTCTGCGGCAGCGTCTTTCCTTCCTTGCTCTACATCCACCTTTCTCATCAACAAGGTACCTATCAGGATGAGTACTGAGATGCTGAGAATCCCGACTCTGCTATCGAATATCACCGTCATGAATCCATACAACAAGGGCCCTATTAGAGCGGCAACTTTGCCGAAGAAGCCGAAGAAGCCGAAGAACTCAGCACTTCTGGTTTCTGGGACCATCTGTCCGAAAAGGCTCCTAGCGAGACCTTGGGATCCACCCAATAAGGTACCCATAGCACAACCCAAGAGTAAGAATTGGAGCCCTACTGATAGGCCTAGGGGTTCCCAGACTTTGTCTCTGGCAGTCTGAGGGACCCAATCCAGTTTTCCATCACCTAGGTTGGTTGGGTGGTCAACTCCTAAATTGGAGGAGGCATCCAATGAACCCCCTGAAATGCTCACACTGAATCTTGAATTGTCTAGAGTGGCGATGAATGACTCGATCTCCCCAGAATCAATGCCAGAGAGGGAAAGAATGTGGGTTTCTTCGGTCTTCTCGCCTTCTGCGTCTCTTTCCACAAACATCCATCTCTTTGTGTCACTCCTATCGTCAATCTCGATGGGCAGTACATGACTCCAAGTAGTGGCCCAACCCTGTTCATCAAACTCATCATCCTGGTATTTTAACTTCTGAGCCAGTTCGGGGATATTCTCATCCACCTGGACATTGTATGAACTAGATGCATCGTCCCAGTCATATCGAATTTGATACTCTTCATGGGACTCGAACTGAAGGGGTGCGAAGGAAAGGGCTGCAAAACATAGCACGACCCAACCGATCAGAGATGCGGTCAACGCTTGTTTTGTCCCGATTCTCTCAGATAGTTTGGTGAAACCGATTGCAGAAGGGGCTGCGACGAACTGGATTGCTAGAATTGTGACCATTAGGTCAAGCCCTGTAATTCCCAATACGGTCGTTCCGAAGATTCCACCTAATGCGGTTACGGTATTGATGCCATCAATGAAGAAGAAGTAAGCGAGCATGTAGATGAAGAGTGTCCTGAATTTGTCTACCTCTCCAATGGTCTTCCTGATCTCCCTTATTGCCAGAGAGGCGGACTCCTTTACCCCCAATGACTCCATTTCGTTCTCTATTGGGGGTTCAGGGACCCAATTGAATGTCAGTAGGGCAAAGCCGTACCACCAAATTCCGGAAGTAGCCATCGCCAGTTGGGTGGCCCATTCTGCGTAATCCGTGACCATGAGGATAACAATGTGGATGACTAGTAGCAATCCCCCGCCCAGATACCCATATGCAAAGGCCAGATTGGATATGCGGTCCATTTCGTCATCTTTACCCATGTGAGGCAGGAGCGCGTTGTAGAACACCCCAGCTCCGTTCAATCCGATATTTGCCAGTATGAACATCACCATTAGCCAGACCCATTGGGTACTGACTGGCAGAAGAGGAGCAGCGAAAAGAAGGAATGTTGATCCTGCCCCTACGTATGTTAGAATCTTCAACCACCACATCTTGATTGCCCTGCGATCTGCGATTACACCCAGAGAGGGGCTGACGAGTGCGACGAGCAATGCGGCCCCAGAAACAGAGAATGACCAAATTGCATCACTAGACATTGATTTAGAAAGAACTGTTGTGGTCAGACCATTTGCTTCCAAGAAGAGAAGAGCAAACCAGAACGGCAGGATTGCTGTTGTTACGCTTGTTTCGAATGCTGATTTGCCCCAATCGTAAAATGCGTATCCTCTGACTGCTTTCGGGTCTGATGCTCGGTCTAATTCCACTGTCTCTGACATGTCTATCATGACGAGGGTCGAGTTACACAGTATCAGTGTTGTCCCGGATACTCGGTAACTAATCCCACACTTGTTTGATGATGGATCATTCGAAGGAGTGACGCCCCTGCATTCTTGGACTGGTTCCCTCTCGGAAGGGGTGATGGGTGACTGGAAGCAACCTGAAGAGAATTCTATCGAGGCACTCCATCATGGGATGCTATTTGGAGACGGGGTAGAGTTCGACCTCAGAGTCGATGGGGATGGAGAGTTGGTGATTTTCCATGACGAGTTCGCCCCTGGAGAAGGGCCAATCGGGGAGAGGTGCGTGGAAAACCTCCCAACTGACTACCTCAGATCGGCAGGAATACCCACGCTCAGCGACCTATTGGCTGATCGAGATTTCACTGATTCATGGCAATCTGGCGGGAAGACGGTTGACATCGAGTTCAAGCTGCCACACCCCTCAACGAAAATCGGCACAATGGGGTACTTGAGCTCGATAATGGGGAAATTGGAAGTGGCTCTGGAACCCTTGGAACTGCCAGATAGATCGGTGGTTGTTTCTTGCTTCTCACCGAAGATTGGAGAGGCTGCCAAGTCTTCTCGTTTCGGCATCCCCGTGATTCGATTGATGCCTCACATCAGGGCTTGGGGCAGGCACTGG
>Ga0208765_1001000_pt1 | contig 17923 bp, 13 predicted proteins | sample ETNtaG_2_FD_185783 | JGI IMG/M metagenome (GOLD analysis project Ga0208765, IMG submission 185783) | Marine microbial and viral communities from oxygen minimum zone, Eastern Pacific Ocean - ETNP201406SV203 (SPAdes) (version 2) | ecosystem: Environmental > Aquatic > Marine > Oceanic ...
GCTCATAACCAAATTCATATCATGTTCTACCAGTAAAACTGTGATTCCGAGATCTTCTTTAATTTCTCTAATAATATTAGCTATTTCTCGGGTTTCTTGGTCATTCATACCAGCCGCAGGTTCATCCAAAAGTATTAATTTTGGTTTCGAGACCAATGCCCTCGCAATTTCAGCAAGTTTCTGAATTCCAAAAGGTTGGCCAATCATATATTTTTGTTCGTAATTAGCAATACCCAAAAAATCCATTATGTCCAGTACCATTTCTTCTTCAATTTCTCTTTGATCCTGAGAAAGCCATCGTTTTATAGTAGCCTTAGTATCTATACGACTATGTGATCCTAGGAGAATATTATCCAAAACAGTCATGAAGGGAATATTTTGAACATTTTGAAATGTCCTCGAAATTCCCGAATCAATAATTTTATGCGGTCGTATTTCTAAAAGGTTATTTCCATTAAAATATATTTGTCCACCCTGTGGTTTGTTGAAACCATTTATACAGTTAAACAGAGTTGTTTTTCCAGATCCATTGGGACCGATCAGGGAAAATATTTCACCGTTTTTCACTGAAAAGGATACCTTATCCAACGCAACAACACCAGCGAAACGCATGGTTAGGTTTTCAATGATCAGGTCAGCCATAAACAAAAAGGGCTCCGATAATTATCGGAGCCCTATGTATTAATTTAGCTTTTATTCTAGCCAATCAGAAATTACCACCTGTTCACCATTTTGCATTTGCACAAGTTGCACTTTATCAACACCGGCATGGTCATTACGGCTATAAGTGATAGGTGGAAATGATCCATTAGGTCCGGTCCAATCCTTAAGTGTTTCTAATCCTCTCACCAAACTCTTCCTGGTAGGATTTCTCCCTGCACGTTCTAAACCTTCTACCAAAAGTTGGGCAGTTGCAAATCCATAGTAGTGATATAACCCTATGTACGGTTTAGGTATATCATACTTTTCACATAGTTCGCGGTATAAATTTGGTCCAGGTGCATCGGCATTCCACATATGTGCCCAATATGTAGCAGTAAAACCTTCTCCAGCAGAACCAGCCAGTTTACCAACACGTGCATCTACAGTTGGACCAGTACCAAAGAAATTTGGCTTATAGTTCATAGCTTCTGCAGTTTTCATAACAGTAACTGGTTCGCGAACAATTCCAGCGATTATCACATCTGTGCATCCACCTTTTAATAGGTTCATTGTTTGACCTTTAAAATCAATAGCACCACGCTGATAGGATTCTTTTTGCACCGTAATTTCATGTTTTGATTCTGCCCTGGCAATACCTTCCAGAACGTTCTCACCATAATCATCATCTTGATAAATTAAACCAATTTTAGCGTCTGAATTTTGGTTTAATATGTAATCCACCAGAATTTCACCTTGTCTATCATATCCTGTATCCGTATGAAAGATCAGATCCCCGGCTTGTCGGGATAGGTCTGACATAGTGCCCGAATTCGTTGCCGGCGCAATCAGTGGCGTACCTGTTTCTGCCAGTATGGGACGAATTGCTTCACATGGAGATGTACCGATTACCTGATAGAGACAAAAAACCTGGTCCTTCTCCACCAGTTTTTTTGTAGCAGCCACCGCTTTTTGCGGATTGTATTGGTGGTCCTCGATCAGCATTTTGATACTACGACCGTGCACACCACCTTGATCATTAATGTAATCAAAATACATGTTTGAACCATTGGGTATCACTGCACCCAGTTCCTTCATTGGACCACTGAGATCCTGTACATTTCCAATAAGTACCTCAGTATCAGTTACTCCTGGTGATGGTGCCCGCTTGGTACAACCTACGGCCAAGAGACCGATTATAATTAGAGTACCCACTACTCTTTTCATAATAATTCCTCCTCCATTTTATTATTATGTAAAACGTTGCCTCGGATTAAAGGGGAATAACTTCCAATATATGCGCATTTTTAGCCACATACCGTATAATCCCATAGGTTGGAATATAATAAACAAAAACATAATAAGTCCGAAAATGAGTGATTGAATATCTCCTGTATTTGTACTGAACCAAAAGTTAATTTGATCTTTGATTAAAGGCACAAATAGATTATCTAATAGGACAATAAATAATGTCCCTAATACAGCACCATAAATGGAACTGGCACCACCCACTAATACCATGATTATAAAATATATCGATAACAAAATATCAAAATGGTCCGTTGAAATAAATGAGCTTGTGTGGGCAAATAGAACACCAGCAAATCCAGCAAAAATACCTGAGATAAAGAAAGCCAGCATTTTGTATTTGGCCAAATTGATTCCCGCGGCCTCTGCCGCTTGTTCTGAATCACGTATGGCCATGAAGGCACGGCCAATTTTTGATTTAGCAATTCGTCGGCCCACTACTACCGCAATTATAACAAATGTGTAAATTAAAAAGTAATTATTCCAATCAGATTTAATAGTGTATCCGAATAGCATAGGGGACGATACCTCCAATCCTCCAGAACCATGTGTCCATTCGCGAAAAGCAATAATCATTCGCTTAACAATGAATCCAAATCCCATAGTTGTGAGGCCTAAATACATTCCTGTAATACGCAATGCAGGAAAACCAATAACAAAACCAAATAACCCCGCAATCAGCGGTGATATTATCAATGAGAACGCAAATGGTACGCCAAATTGATCCACCAGTATAGCAGATGTATAGGCACCAACAGCTAGAAACCCAGCGTGCCCTAGAGATACCAATCCAGTAAAACCACTTAAAAGGTCTAATCCTACATTAAGGATGATGTAAATACCAGCCATATTCAGCACAAACAGGTAATATTTATAACTGAAGGATAACCCTTTTAAGATAAAGGGTAGTAAAAACACAAATATAATTAGTACTGGGATCCAGTATAGGTTTTCATCTTCGTAGCGACCCTTCATTAGACCTTTTTCACTTTCTCAATACCAAAAAGACCATCGGGCTTAATCATTAACACAGCTATAAGTACGATCCAGGGAATAATGTCATTGATCTCTTTAATCCATTGAAAGTGAAACGATAGTGTCCCCATGCTAACTGTCTCGATTACTCCTAATATAACGCCACCAACTATGGCTCCAGGTATAGAACCAAAACCACCTAAAACAGCTGCTGGGAATGCTTTCAACCCTAGGAAGCCCATGGTTGTATCTAATAACGCAATTCTTGGTGCCAGCAGGATACCGCTGAGGGTAGCAACTACAGCGGAGAAAATCCAAACCGATGCATAGACGCGCTTAATCGGGATACCCATCAACTGTGCCGCTATCGGATCTTCCGAAGTGGCCTGCATGGCTATTCCCCACCGTGTATATTGAAAGATATAGTAAAAAATGATGACCAGTCCAATAGCGCTACCAATAATAAACAGATCAAGAACAGATACAACAATATTACCGAATGTTACAGTACTGTCTCCAAATGGAGAAAATGGCATTAGACTTATGGGCCCAGCAATTATTGCTACTACAGCACGAAGAATTATTGCCAAACTAAGAGTAGCCATAATTATTGAAAATATTGGTTCATCTTTTAGTGGCTTATTAATTATAAAATCTAATATATAGCCAAATAATACAGAAAATATCATACTACCACCTAAAGCCACCAGGAATGTCCACGCGGTAGGTGTTCCCGCAGCAGATAGAAATGTAGTCACAAGGAAAAAATTTACATAGGCCCCTACCATCATAAGTTCACCTTGAGCAAAATTGACGACTTCAGTGGCCTTGTAAATCATGGTAAAACCCAAAGCTATTAGTCCATAGATAGAGCCCAACGCAATACCACTAATTATTTCTTGGGTTAATCCTGAAAAGAGATCAGTCATTTTAGTGTTGCTTTTCCTTTAAGCACTCTACCGCCATTTTGATTTTTCACACTTACAGAAACATCAGGTCCATTGGTAATACTATCAAAGACTAGCTCATCTTCCGGCATGACGGGATTCAGAAAACGCACTTTAATTGTGTCTAGTTGTGCGGGATCCCCATTATCAATAAGATGTTTAGCGGTTAATGCCATGGTGCACATGCCCTGTAGTATTATACCAGGCAGTCCATTAGCCTTAGCATAATCCTGATCAATATGGATAAGATTAAAATCCAGGCTGGCACCAGCATAATAGTATGGCATATATTTTCCAATTATTGATTTTGATTGTTTTTCCTTAGCCATCATTCCCCTCTAATTAATAACGTATAAAGACCGGTACAAACCAGTTTATTATTTTGATTAATTGAGGTGGTCTTGATCTCGAATATTCGATGGACTTTGCCGGCCTGGTTGGTTTTGGTATAATTATTATTTATGACTGCATTTGTATGAATTATATCTCCTACACGCACAGGTTCATGAAAATGATATTCCTGTTCGCCATGAACTAAACGTGGTACCAATTTTGAGAATTCAGGGTCGAAATAAAGATGTTCTAATGCTGGCTGACAATAAATCGCAGCAAATGTGGGGGGTGCGAATGGATGCCCACCATCAAGGGATTTTACAAATTCACGATCTGTATAATAGGGATTGTTATCATCCAATACACGCACATATTCTTTGACTTTTTCATAACCGACCTCATAGTCAGATGCATATTCACGTCCTATTATATTATCGCTTGACATATGATAATTTAGAAATAAGGATCAATTTACAAATCTATTACCATTAATTGAATGATCAAGCTGTGAAAATTAAATAGGGGTTTTACGAGCTATTTATACTTATTTAAAGTAGATAATTTTTCCGTAGCTTGAGCCATACCAACACAAGCTGTAGTGACACCCCCTTTTTCATGCGAAGTGAAAGTGACAGATACTGTGCACCAACCAACTTTTATATCTGGATGATGATTAACTTCTTCAGCTTTTTTCGCCAAACGGTTTACAAATCCTATACCATCCATATATGAATCGAAACTATAGGATCTTGTTATTGCATTATTTTTAAATACCCAACCATCCAGGTTACTAAGGTTATCCTGTATTTGCTCAATACTCAAAATGCTCATAGTGGTTTCCTTTATATTTTTTGTAGATTTTTCATTGCTGTTAACAACCAATAACAGGCAATGATAAATGCTACTCCCGTTGAAATCATCATGGAATACCAGACCCATTCTACTGGCTTATTCATTTGAAAAATAAATAAAAGTGCCAGCGGAGCCGATACACCAAGTACTCTGATAACAGTAATCACCAATACAGGTAATCCTTTACCCATCCCCTGTAGTACGCGGCCAGTTGTTATGCCTACTGCAATTAATGGGTAAACAAAGGCAAATAACCTCAGAAAATTAACAGCAACGGATATAATTTCCTCTTCATTGGTGAAGAGTCCTATAACATTTGGCGCAAATAAATAAAGTAGTACGGACGAAAATATTGTTATGACGAATGCTGAAGAAATACCATATCGAACTGTGTAACGAAGTACATCATATTCCTTTGCACCAAAAAACATACCCACGAGTGTCGTGAGAGCTGCAGCAATTGAAAATATTGGTAAAAATACAAGCATATCTATTCTGCCAGCTACTTGGTATGCTGCAACAGTATCAGCTGAGAAATGGATTAATATTTTATTAAAGACACCCTGGCCGACCGCCATTACGACCATTGATAGTGATGCTGGCAGTCCTACTTTTATAATATCCCATAATATTATTCGTGATGGATAAAAATCTTTTAAACGAAATGTTATATAGGAATGATCCTTAATAAATAACATATACATGAATATAAAAAAAACAATGCTCTGGCTGATAACAGTGGCTGCAGCTGCTCCTTGGACTCCCATTCCAAATCCAATACCACCGTAATGATCCAGATTAAAGATAAAGATCGGATCTAAAATTATATTTAGTATTGTGCCCAGTCCCGCCACTATCATTGGTAATTTCATATCGCCTTCACCAGCCAAAATTGAGCGAAAAAACCCCGAGAACACCATAAAAGGTAGGCCAATAGATATTACCCGGAGATAATCCCAAGCTATAGAAAGTATAAGGCCTTCAGCGCCAAAGAATGATAAGATTTCTTCACCAAAAAGAAAAACTAAAGAGGTTAAAACTAAACTTATAAAAAAAGCCATGACCACGGCATGTTCGGCACTATTATCTGCTTCAGCCTTATTATCTTTACCTATAAACCTGGCAATCGATGCCGTCACACCAGTTCCTAAACCCATTGTAAGACCCAGAACAAGAAAAAATAGGGGCATGTTAAAAGCTATACCTGCGATCTCTTCACCACCTAATCGACCGATGAATATCATATCTACAATGTTATACAATGTGTGTATACCCATACCAGCCATTATAGGGATAGCCAATGTCCACAATGCTTTTGATGGATTTTCTAGGAATTTATTAAGACGGGAAGTTTCTTTTTGACCAGAATCCATGAACACTAATTTAGGCTTTTTGTTCAAATGATAGATTAATAAAGGATTGCGTATTAACTAGGGTAAAGGGGTAAATGGCCACAGCATAGGTATGAGAATAACTGCCATCACCCATAAAGTAATTGACAATGGTAGTCCAACACGAATGTAGTCAGAAAATTTGTAACCTCCAGGACCATAAACCATCAAATTTGTTTGGTAACCAATGGGTGTAATGAAGGATGCAGATGCTGCATAACATATCGCAAAAATAAATGGACGTGGATCTAGGCCGAGATTTGCTGAAGCTGCCAGTGCGATCGGGGTCATGATGATAGCCGTAGCCGCATTTGAAGAAACTTCTGTGAGAATCATTGCAACTAAATATACCATTGCTAGAAGAAAGGTCGCCTGCTGATGCTCAGGTACAAATTGTAAAAGATTGACCATCGTATTGCCAATCATTATTGCTGTTCCACTGGACTGAATTGCAATACCTAGCGGAATCAGACATCCAATTAGAACTATTATTTGCCAATTAATAGAATTATATGCTTCTAATGGTGTAATTACTCTGGCAACAAGTAAAATGGCCAAACCAATTATTACACCTTTTAATATTGGTACAAGGGATAACGCTGCTAACAAAACAGCACCTATAATGACCAGAATGCTCAACCACCAAAAACGGTGTTTTCGTAATGATCTTTCTAGTTCTGTAAGTACAATAAACTCGCCGGAATCACGCATTTCTCTAATTTTTTCCCTTGATCCGTATACAAGAAGTGTATCAAAAGCGCGAAGGATAACATGGGCTATTTTCTTGCGTAGAATATCTCCCTCCCGCCTAATTGCAAGGACAAAACTGCCAAAACGACGACGAAAATTTGCTTCTTTTAATGATTGACCCATTAATTCTGATTGATTAGTTAGCAGGCACTCTACTAACAAATTTTCTTCTTTTGTTAATTCTTCCTGGTTCAATTTTTCATCTGTGAGCATGTATACTTGTTCAACTTCCTTCATGCGGAAGAAATTTTCCACAGAACCGCGGACCAAAAGAATGTCCCCTTTCTCTAATGGAGTTTCTCTTAAATTTGTGGATAGGAGCTTTTTATCTCTCTGAATACCTAATATAGTAACATCATAGTTTTGGCTTATCTGACGATCTAGGGTAGTCCCACCCAACAACGGTGAATCATCACCAATTTTTAATTCAGTTAAATAACCACCCATGTGATAACTTTTTGTTAAACTTGAGGTGACTGTCCGAGAAGGCAAGATACGGTACGCGACTACCACAACATATGTAAGGCCAACCGCCAAAAGGAAAATCCCATACCTTGAAAATTCAAACATACCCAATGGTGTATACGGTCCGCTATTAACAAAGATGGAATTCACCAGCAAATTTGTTGATGTTCCAATCAGCGTAAGCGTACCACCCAAAATAGCAGAATAACTTAGGGGCATTAAAACTTTGGATGGACTGATATGATATTTTTCTGCCATCCGAATTGTCACTGGCATGAAAATAGCAACGATGGCGGTATTGTTAACTAAGGCAGATGCTAGGGCAATGCATACCAAATAAACTGTCAGACCAATAACAAGTGACCTACTTACAAGTTGGTTTATTTTGATCACAAGGTATTCAAGCACTCCTGTTTTTTGCAGAGCATGACTTAATACAAAGAGTATAGCAATAGTAATTACAGCTGGATTGGAGAAACCAGAAATACCTTCGCTGGGAGTGAGTTGACCAGTAATAAGAAGCATACTAAGTACCGTTATGGCCACTACATCCATCGGCAATGCTTCACTTACAAAAAGTACGAAGGCCAATAGAATGATAAATAATACAATAATAATATCGATACTCATGGTATTTTACCTGGGGTATATCTAAGTAGAAAGCAACACAAATACTATAATTCTACTTCATCAATTTGTTCAGGATCTAAAAACTCTTCTGCGTATTTCAAGTATATTTTTTCCTTAACAAATACTTCGAATAATTCCGTATCGATGTGGGCGTCATTTTTCATGAAACCAAGTATTCGCATTGCTTGACTCAAAGTTTTCCCTTTTTTATATGGTCTATCGCGGGCAGTAAGTGCTTCGAAAATATCAGCAATGGCCATGATTTTCGCTTGAACTGACATTTCTGAATGGTTCAATCCTTTTGGGTAACCTGTCCCATCTAACTTTTCATGATGACCACCTGCAAATTCAGGTACATTTCGGAGATGCTTTGGATAAGGAAGTTGTTCTAGCATATCAATAGTGACAACTATATGATCATTAATGATCTTTCTTTCTTCTGGCGTAAGCGTTCCTCTACTAATACAAAGGTTGTATACCTCATCTTCAGTAAAAAATGGTTTTGGGCTGCCGTTATCCTTCCAACGATAGGATGCTATTTTATTGACTCTATCTTTGCGATCCTTTGACATGAATTCACCACCAACATTTGATTCCTCGATAAACGCCTTGTCATCAACCTGTTGCTTAATTCTTTTCAAATAAAGTGATCGTGCTTTTTTTAATGCATCTTTTTTTTCATCTTCTGACAATGAATTATCTTTTTGAATCTTGAGTTTCTTTTTGAGAAATTTTATTTCCTCGTCACGCTTTAGTACTTCAAATCGTGTTGCTACTGTATGGATCCGATCATAGATCGTTTCGAGTTTCGTGCCCTTATCGACCACGGCCTCTGGTGTTGCAACTTTACCACAATCATGAAGCCAGGCAGCAATTTTTAGTTCATACATTTCCTTATCTGTAAATTGGATACCGGCAAAAGGACCTTCATTTATATCGTTTACTGATTCTGCCAGCATCATGGTTATTTCAGGAACCCTAGAACAATGGCCACCTGTATAGGGCGATTTTGCATCAATGGCTGACGCAATTAATTTGATGAAGGACTCGAATAATACTTCAAGATCCTTAATTAAATTTTTATTAGTGATTGCTACTGCGGCCTGACTGGAAAGTGCTTCTACACTTTTTTGAACACCGTCTGAAAAAGGTATTACTTTTTTTGTTTTAATATCCTGAGCATTTAATAATTGTAATACACCAATAATTTCATCTTCATGATTCTTGAGAGGTACGGTTAAAAATGACTTTGACCGATAACCGGTTTTTTCATCAAAAGCCTTTGTACCTGAAAAATCAAATCCCTTTGCCTTATATGCATCAGGTATATTAATTGTGTCTCCTGTTAAACCGGCATTTGCAGCAATCATGGACTTATTTGGTTGGCCATCATCCATATACAATTTTACCGGGTAAAAAGGAATTTCTTTCCCGGATGTACCGCCCATATGGATATTGAGCGAATTAGTAATCATAATGGAAAATTTTAATCGCTGATCATCAATCATCATGTATAAAGTACCTCCATCAGCATTAGAAATACGTTTTGCTTCAAGCAAAATCATCTCAAGCAGTTTTTCCATATCCTTTTCTTTCGAAAGGGCAAGCCCAATAGCGGACATATTGGATATCTGATTTTGTAAACTATTAATGTAGGTACGTAGATTGGACGGCACTGACTCAAGCAGTTTACTGATCTCCGCTTGTGAGAACAGAACTGATTGTTGTTTCCCTTTTCCATTATTATTACTCATAGAATTCTCTCCAAAACAATTTCTTGTTAAACTTACATAAAGAGTGTCATTTCCTCAATGTGAATGTTTAATAAATCTATGTAGCTTTTCATAGATGCATTTATCAATTATTTATTCAAATTATTATAAATAGCTAAAGGAAACACCACTAAGATTGATATAATAGATTTTAGGGTCTTAAAGCAAGTCAATAGACTAACATATACAATCGGGCTTTAGTATTTCTGCATTATTCTAAAAAGGCATTCAATTAGAAGGCCTTTTTTTTTGATTTAAAAAACATATTAATATACACTAGATGAATAACCCGCAATCAGACCATTCTCAATACTTTGAATCCTTATTTGATCCTCAACCTACAGCTGATGATCTTTTTGAAAAAGCAAATCAGATAAAAGATTCAAACCCTAATCAGAAGGAACTGCACGATTTTCTAGAATTAGGACATTTAACGATTGTAAATAAAACTATTTCCGAAGCAAATAAAATAGACGAATGGTTCGATATAATTCACGAATTGATACTTGACTCTAAATTAACTGTTGGCCATTTGATAAATCAGCGAGCAAGATATTATGGAAATAAAACATGTTTCCAAGAAATTGATGGAAATCAAATTCGAAAATTCACTTACCAGGATATTTGGGACCAAATCATTCAAATTGGTCAGGCACTTTGCGCTATTAAATCAGTATCAGGGAATAATATAACGATTGGCATATTTACAGAGAATTCGATTCGTGGTGCGTTAATAGATTTAGCTTGCCTTTCATTTCATATAACGATAGTACCGATTCCAGTTACAGCCACTCCAGATCATCTGGCATTCATTATTGAGAATTCATCCATTACTCAATTATTTATTGGTGGAACATCGGTGCAAACTATTTTAAGAGAATCAAAGGTTGAACAAAAATTGTTGGATATATATCATCTGGATGACCCTGCAGAAGCCATTATCTTTGCTAAACCCTGGGAAGGTTTTATTTCACAAGCGGTTGATTTTGATGGTATAAATGTGCTAAAGCGTATCAACCAGTGTTCTATGCACGATCTTGCCACAGTAATGTATACCTCTGGTACAACTGATGAACCAAAAGGTATTGTTTTCACCCAAGAAAACATAATTACCAAACGTTTTGCCCGCGCATTGGCACTTCCCGAATTTTCATCTGAAGATATATTCCTTTGCTTTCTACCATTATACCATACATTTGGCAGATACTTTGAATTATTGGGGTCTATTTTTTGGGGCGCAACCTACACATTCGCTGAATCTCCATATTTTAAATCACTATTAAAGGACTTCCATCTGATCAAACCTTCCGTTTTTATCAGTGTACCAAAAAGATGGATACAATTGATGGAACATACAGATTCAATTAAACCTGTTGATGATGGAGATAATCAAGAAATCAATGATATCGTAAACCAAATAACAGGGGGAAATTTGAAATATGGACTTTCAGCGGCTGGTTATTTAGATCCTGATGTATTTCGTTTTTTTCAGGGTAATGGAATCAACCTCTTAAGTGGCTATGGTATGACCGAAGCAACTGGAGGCATCACCATGACGCCCACAGATGATTACCAACCTGATTCAGTAGGTGTACCATTACCCGGAATACAACTTACTTTAGCTGATGACAACGAATTACTGATCAATGGGCCCTATGTATCTTCAACATATTTTAGAGGGGGAAACGGCTCTACTCTAGTTGATGGTTGGTTTCATACAGGGGATATATTTAAAGAAAAACATGATCATTATTATATAATTGACCGTAAAAAAGAAATTTATAAAAATAGTCGCGGTCAGACTATCTCACCCCAAAAAATTGAAAACATGTTTCAAGAATTTGATGGAATCAAATCAGCATTTCTTGTGGGAGATGGTTTAGAATTTAATACTTTACTTATTTATTCAGAGCCAGATAGTCTGCCTATGGATATTTCCAATGCAAGCTTAGTTACGATTCGTGAATACTATAGTTCTCTAGTTCAATCAGTGAACAGTTTCCTTGCGCCATTTGAACGCGTAATCAATTTTGCAATTATTAAACGTGATTTTAATCCAAATGACGAATTGACACAAAAGGGAACGTATAAACGAAAACAAATTTTGAAGAATTTTCACGAGATAATTAACCCCATGTATGAGAAAAATCATATCACCTTATCATATAATAATTATCAAATCTATATCCCCAATTGGATCCTAAGGGAAAAAGGCGTTAGCAGAACTGATGTCAAATGGAATGGCTCAAAAATATCCATTAAGAATAATAAGACCCGTCTAAAGCTATCGTGGGATAATTCCAAACTGGTAATTGGTGATTTTACTTACCATACAATGGATGATAGTCTTGATATCCAAGATTTATTACTGAGTCCAGAATTATGGTTGGGCAATGATGCGTTCGCAAAATTCATCGGCAAGAGTGCGTTTCGGTTAACAAAATTTGAACCAGTAAAATTTATGCAGCTGGATTTACCAACAATGGGTGATAATACTTATAAAGATAAGAAAGATATTCAATATACTGCCAATTTGCCTGATCTTAGCGATCTGCATAAAGCAACCAGACAATTATATTCTGGACATTTAAATGGTTTTATACCATATAATACTCTACTGGAATCCAACCATGGTGACCTCACTCGAATTGCGTTCAATATTCTATTAAGCTTTAGAAATTGTACTGATCCATCTTTTCGAATGAAAGCTATGGAAGCAATGATGCCAGAATTATCAGGAATACTATTTTTTGAATTATTATCTGGAATTCATCACCAATATTATGAAGAAAAATTAAAAAATGGATTCACAGTAAACGTAGAATTATTAAAGGACAATCATTTTAATGCAATTTTGTCAAAACTTGGTCAATTCAGAAAAAGTATTAAAAGTATTACAAAAGAGCAATTATCGTTTGTACAGATATTATTGCCTATTGTTGCAGACTATGGCATTTACCATCCGACAAAATATATCTGGGCACGGTCAGAATTATATTGGTGGCAAATTACAGATTGCCCAAAAAGAATCATTTCATACGCTCAAAAGGAACAATATAATCTGGTAAATGGTTTTCGTTCCTGGATTGGACCGAACCGAAAGTTAGCCATCAACAGTAAAAATAGTACTGAGTATACTTGGAAAGATGTAATCGTATTTGATGAACTAGTAAAACCTGAACTAAGAGAATTATTAGTATCAGCGATAATCAATACAGCTGTTATCAGAGAATCGATATTTCTTTTTTATAATCATCGTCTAATAGAGTTGGATGATATTCAACAGGATGGTGTATGGATCACCTTTTTAGGTAAAAACCATGGAAAAAGCGTACTACGAATTTTGGTTCAAACCAAAGATGACGAATCATACAACTTTGCCATCAATATAAATGAAAAACATGAAAAGATATTCATGGAAGAAGAGATTAAATGGCTGGTAATAATGGGATCATCTATTCACGGACAAAATTTTGTTGAAGAATTCGGCAGTTATTGGCCAGAATATAATCTATATACCGAAGAATATATTCCAGGCGAAACTCTCTACCAATATCTCGAACGAAATAGAAGTGAAATTGAGGAAAATTTAACTCCAGATCGTTGGCAAATGCGTTGGCTTCATTTTATATGGAGTGGCGCAGCTGCTTACATCAATTTCTGGTGGCGTTCTGATAAAAAGGTTAGAATTGGTGATCCTTCTCCAAAAAACTTGATTATTCCTGAACACGATTACGCATCCGGAACGAGGTTGATTTCGATTTCTAATCGAGAAAATACAACGGGAATTTCAAAACTACTTTTCAGTATCTATGAAAATTTTATTGAAGACACAGAAAATCATTACCCCGGTCTAAAACGAATGGCTGATTGGGAATTGATCTTCTCAGTGATGTTGCAAGTGGCAAAAGTAAAATATGGAATACCTATAATTGCACAGTTTAAAGAAGAATTAAACAAAGACAAGACTAAACTAAGGAAAGCCAAAGAATATGGTTTAACCATTGATCGAATTGATGATTTTATCGATGAAGTCAATAGTGATGGAGTAATGACTAAACGGATGGTTTTCGCCGCATTGCGATACGAGCGTTGGCTTGATCTAAATCATAATGCAACATTACAAGCACGAACATCTATATTGCAGGAATTGTATGAGGATTATAACCTAGGTGACCTATTATTAGAATATCCTGAAACTCGGGTAAGATTTTTTCTTATGACCTGTTTGAAGGATTCACGCAATGAATTAAAGAATTTATTATGGGAATTACTGCGCGATTTGCGAGCTAGAAAAGTAACGGAAGATGATTTACAAAATAAACTTCATCACATCCATGAAAATTTAAAAGTGACAGATGAAGAGCAACATTTTCTTACTCACCTAGTTTTTAAGCATCTGGCGGCTGCAGATTTTATTGAACTAGTAAAAATGGATGAAGGGGAACGTGGTCGTATTGATCTAGTTATGTTGTGCGAAGATAATGATGGAAATGGTTATAGAATAAGGCCACCTTTTCATCCAAAGGAGATAGCCCGTTTCCATTCCTTATTAATTAAATCAAACCTTGAGCCTGTATTTCACGGGAATCATGAATTCCTGCTAATATTTGACATGAAAGATCGACTAGTTGGAGGCGTATATTGGAAAGAATCAGAAACAACGAACATTGTTCATTTTGAGTGGATCGTTATTCGCTCAAAATATAGAAATAAACATTTAAGTAACCAGCTTATGGATGAACTAATTAATAGGTTAAGGAACAAAGGTGTTCAATACGTTATTGTTGGTTTTTTCCAAGAAGAATTTTTCTATAAACATGGTTTCAAAATTGATAAAAATTTTGGTGGCTTGGTTAAAGATATTCAATTGGGCGTTCAAGAAACATCACCAGTATAACATAAAATAAATTATTACACCAGTTACAGATACATAAAGCCATAGGGGTAAAGTGATCCTGGCGATTGTTCTATGTTTACCTACATGATTATTCCACCCACGATATAAAGTGATAAGTGCTAACGGCACAATAATAGCAGCTAATAGAATGTGGGAAAATAAAATGAAGTAATATAATGTTGTCCAATCACCTGTATAAAACTTTGGACCACTTTTAAACCAATGGTAAATAACGTAACTAATTAAAAATGCCGTTGACGTACCAAAAGCTGACAACATAACGTTTTTATGCTGCTGATGCTTCTTTTGCCTAATTAAACTATATCCAACAATTAATAGAATAGTAGTTATTCCATTTAGAGTTGCATTTATTTTAGGAAGGACAGAAACATCTAGAGATCCTTCAATTCCTGCTGGTCTTGGACCAAGAATTAAAAACGCTACTGCACCTGATATTATAACAGAAATTATATATATTATTCTCAACCAGAAATTATCAGTGTTGGCAGTCAGCATATTAACGTATATCATTTATTAAAGTTTGAATATCGCGCGTCAAAATTTCATGTTTTGCTGGTTCTGTCCCAGAATAATATCCACGAAGATTCCCTTCATGATCAACCAAAGCAAAACGTGTACTATGAAAAACAATTTCTTCTGTATCTCCCATTTTAAAACCATCTGCAATTAATTCTTGGATTTGATCATACTTACCAGTCACAAAAGACCATGAACTAACATCCGCATCGAATCGTTGCGCATATTTTTTCAGTACTTCAGGTGTATCATAATCTGGATTAACAGTAAAAGAAACAAATTTTAGTTTTTCAATTTCAAGTAAATCATGTTGGACCATACCCATTCGTTCTGTCATAATTGGACACGGACCAGAACAGGTCGTAAAAATAAAATCTGCTAACCATACATTGCCTTCTAAATTTTCGAGAGTAAATTGTTTACTGTTTTGATCAACCAAGTCGAACGCTGGTATCTTACCAATAATTGGTAGTTCTTCTTCGGCGCCATCAGGTTGCATAACTGCTATTAAAGCTATTATTATAACAAAAGCAATTACATATACCCATGGTCTAAAAAACATGTTCAGATTCCTTTATCAATGATAATAATCACTATCAATAATGGTAAATAAAGAACAGACGCTTTGAGTATTCGGGAAGCATTCTTAGTCGACTTTTCCTTCAACATGGGAATTGCAGATAAAAAATACAACAATGTTAATATTGTTGTACCAAATAGATAAATGTTACCACTCATACCTATAATAAATGGTAAGAAACCTACTGGAAATAGAAGGGAAAGGTGCCAAAATATCTGACGGATCATTCGGGTACCATTAGGCTCAATTACCGGTAGCATTTTAAAACCTGCTTTTTCATATTCATCTTTACACATCCAAGCTATCGCAAAAAAATGCGGATGCTGCCATAAATAAAGAATAGCAAATAAAATCCATGCACCTGAATCAACATTACCAGTCGCAGCTACCCACCCACCTAGTGGAGGCAATGCACCTGGGATTGATCCTAATGATGTGTTCAGCCAAGTTAACTTTTTCATAGGTGTATAGATTAAAACATACATAAAAGCGGTTAATAACGATAGAAATCCAGTAAGGGTATTTATTTTCAAAACTAAAATTATACTACCTATAATTACAGCAGATATACCAAATAGTAACGCACTCTGAGGCTGTAAGATGCCAGCTGGAAGGGGCCTATTACATGTACGTTCCATCAATTTATCTTGTTCTCGCTCTAAATATTGGTTTAGTGCACTAGCACCACCTGCTGATAAGCCAGTACCCAATAATGTCCAGGTTAGCCTGATCCATGACATTGCGCCCTCATTGCCCAAATAATAACCTAAAAGAGTGGTGATGAGTACCATAATCAAAATACTTGGTTTTATAAGCTCTATATAGGCCCGAGTTATTAATAAGATATTGTTAAACCGCATATTCATCAAAATAAATCTACCACGATAGTTTTACTGGTGACACCCGCAAAATCATTAAAGTACTTACGCCCAGAATTACCGCACCATTAATAACGTGGATACTGGTTATAAAAGGTTCCTTAGCTGACCAAATTGTAAAAGCACCTAATGTGATTTGAATAATTAGGAGTATGATTAAATATCCTGCTAATTGGTATATTCTTTCATTGCTGATTTTGGATTGAATAATCTTCAATGTTAGCCAGCCAATTGAAATAGCAACAGCTAACGCGCCAATGCGATGAAAATAATGAATAATAATTTGATTCAATGTAACAAACGGTAATCCTGATTCAAATTGCATCGATTGAATTGTATTTAGCATTTCTTGGTTAAAAGCTGGGATTATATATCCACCAGATAACGGAAAATCAGGTATTGCTAATCCAGACTCAGTATGCCGCATTAAAGCTCCAATAATTAATTGTATAAATACAATACCTGTGACTAAGTATGTAGGGAATCTCAAAACCTTATAATCCATGTTTTCATTTAACATACGAACTGCTCTTTCTTTTGATAATCCATAGGAAATCAAAATCGTAACCATTAGAAATGTCTGGGCTAGGATAGCATGAATTACGGAAACAGGTGTCGGTAAAAATAACAGTACGGTTAACCCTCCAAAAAGTCCTTGTATGATCACTAAACCAAGGGCAAAGAAAGCTGTCTTTTTTAACCATAGCCTATTATCAGTATAATATAAAGTAAATGCTAAAACCATGGTCATAAGACCGACAACCGTTGCTATTAAACGGTGGCCATGTTCGTAAAAAATGCCACCAATCATATCGGTTAGAGGAAAAGAAAACATCTGGTAACCATAGGATGTAGGCCAATCTGGTACCGATAAACCAACCTCATGGCTTTTGACCAAGGCACCAGCGAAAATTAATAATAGAGTTGAAATCACTAATAATTTGGACAAGCGACGTACCCAAATGG
>Ga0208765_1001001_pt1 | contig 17918 bp, 14 predicted proteins | sample ETNtaG_2_FD_185783 | JGI IMG/M metagenome (GOLD analysis project Ga0208765, IMG submission 185783) | Marine microbial and viral communities from oxygen minimum zone, Eastern Pacific Ocean - ETNP201406SV203 (SPAdes) (version 2) | ecosystem: Environmental > Aquatic > Marine > Oceanic ...
GGAATTTCCTGGTTGAATGGTCGGCACATGTTTTGGGCCTGGATCAGCATGATATGGGTTGCTTTTGCAGATTATTATGTACGCATGGTATCTTCAGGTCAATGGATTGATTACGGAACCTGGGGTTTTTAATGTTGGATATATCTGAAATTCAAACCATAGAACACGATGTGCTGGTTGTGGGTGCTGGAGGCGCGGGATTAAGTGCTGCTATAGAATGTTCCAGTCAAGGATTGAGCACAGGTCTGATATGTAAGTCACTATTAGGTAAGGCGCATACGGTAATGGCTGAGGGTGGCGTCGCTGCAGCCTTAGGGAATGTGGATAACCGGGACCACTGGAAAGTCCATTTTCGTGATACGATGCGTGGTGGAAAATTTTTAAATGTGTGGCGCATGGCAGAACTCCATGCCAAACACGCCCCGGACCGGGTTCGGGAATTGGAAGAATGGGGTGCCGTTTTTGATCGAACAAAGAGAGGATTAATCAACCAGAGAAACTTTGGTGGGCACCGCTATCCCCGCTTAGCCCATGTTGGTGACCGGACCGGATTAGAGATCATCCGCACACTCCAGGATCATGGTATTCATCAGGGAATAGAAGTATATATGGAATGTACGGGCCTTGATCTTTTGAAGGATGGTGACAAAATTTCCGGGATGGTAGCCATGTGGCGCGAAACCGGACAATTTGTAATTTTTAAAGCTGGTGCTGTAATCTTTGCTACTGGCGGCGGCGGTAAAGCATGGAAAATTACTTCTAACTCATGGGAGTATACAGGTGATGGACATGCTATGGCTTACGAAGCTGGTGCAGAGCTCATGGATATGGAATTTACACAGTTTCATCCTACTGGAATGGTCTGGCCGCCATCTGTACGTGGCACCCTAGTCACTGAAGGTGTCAGGGGTGAAGGCGGCATTCTGGTAAATAGTAAGGGCCAACGGTTTATGTTTGAAAATATCCCTGAACGTTTTGCTTCTGAAACAGCAGATACAGAAGAAGAAGCTGCCCGGTGGTTAGCCGGAGATAAAGATGCCCGTCGCCCGCCAGAACTTTTGACTCGTGATGTAGTAGCTCGTGCAATTCGAAAAGAGGTAAAAGCTGGCAGAGGAAGCCCCCATGGTGGTGCTTTCCTCGATATTGCCAGCCAACGTAAAGCTGAGGATATCAAGAAAAAGCTACCTTCTATGTATCATCAGTTTAAAGTGCTCGCAGAGTTGGATATAACTACTGAACCAATGGAAGTTGGTCCGACCCTGCATTATATGATGGGAGGAATTCGGGTGGACGCAGATTCACAAATGTCACAGGTTTCTGGCCTGTTTGCCTGCGGGGAGTGTTCAGGTGGGATGCACGGGGCCAATCGTCTTGGGGGAAATTCATTATCTGATTTACTTGTATTTGGAAAGCTTGCCGGCATAGGAGCAGCCAAATATATTCGGGGGATTTCCAACCCGCCAAGTATTGTGGATGAACAAGCAAAAGCAATCATCCGCACTGCGACAGAAATTCTAAACAGGGAATCAGGTGAAAACCCCTATCTATTGCATGAAGACCTAGAGGAAAATATGCAAAGCAATGTGGGGATTGTTAGAAGTGCAGAGTTATTATTGGAAGGTATCACAAAACTAGAATCCTTGAAAAAATCTTATAAAGAAGTGAAAGCTAATGGTGCTTCCCAATATAATCCTGGCTGGCATGAGGCACTCGCTTTACGAAATTTGATGATTACAGCAGAATCAGTAGCTAGATCAGCTCTCATGCGGGAGGAAAGCCGCGGAGCACATACGAGGATTGATTTCCCAGGAGAACAGGATGAATGGTTGCAATCAAATGTGGTTATTCATAAAGGAAAAGACGGAAATATGATGGTTCGAAAAACAGATCGCCATCAAACCAACAGTGAACTAGAGAGAATTGCCAACTTATCCATTGATGAATTGGAAAAAGAAGTCAACAGTGAAGGATAAAATGACATGGCATTAAGAACATTTAAACTTTTTCGTGGTGATGCTTCAGGCGGAGAATTGTTGGACTACAAGATTGAAGTTGAGAAAGGTATGGTTGTTCTAGACGCTATTCATCGTATCCAAACTGAACAGGCCAATGACCTAGCTGTCCGTTGGAACTGCAAAGCAGGAAAATGTGGTTCCTGTAGTATGGAGATTAATGGTAAACCAAAGCTGGCCTGCATGACACGGATGAATGAATATGAATCCAATGAAATTATTTCTATACGTCCTATAAAAACATTCCCAGTAGTAAAAGATTTAACAGCAGATGTATCTTGGAACTTTGAACAGAATAAGCGGATAATTCCAATCAAACCTGACCCATTACAGAAAGACGAAAAAGGAAATTATAGGATGTACCAGGAAGATGTAGATAGAATTCAGGAATTTCGAAAATGTATCGAATGTTATCTATGCCAGAATGTATGTCATGTATTGCGAGATCATGATCAAAAAGACAACTTTGTAGGGCCAAGATTTATGATTCGTTTAGCCGGTTTGGATATGCACCCCTTGGATCAGGAAGATAGAATTCCAGCGATCAAGGAAGATTTTGGATCAGGAATGTGTAATATTACCCGTTGTTGTACAGATGTCTGTCCCGAGCATATTCAAATCACTGATAATGGTATTATTCCAATGAAAGAGCGTGTTGTTGACCGATTTTATGACCCCGTTATTTGGTTATGGAAAAAAGTATTTGGGAATTCAGACTGAAGATATATAGGAAATTAATAGAGTTCTTTATTTTAACTTAAAATTTACTGGGATAGATATCCAGACTCCTACAGCACGCTCACGTTGTTTGGCTGGTCGAAAACGCGTTTTCCGAATCGCTGCCATGGCAGCTTCATCTAGGCCAGTATTTGGTACACCCTTTAAGATCAGGGTTTCCTTCACACGGCCTTTTTCATCAATGAATGCTTGGACGACGACTACGCCTTCAATTCCCGCTTCTTGTGCAATTTCTGGATAAAGCGGTCTTATAGGCGACATAGCAACCGGCGGGTCATCATAAGGTATGAAGACCACCTTAGGCCCTGATGGCGGTGGCGGTGGCGCATCTAAATTAGAAAAATCATCAAAGTCCAACTCATCTAGAGTTAGATCTTCCGCAATATCCTCATCATCTGATGGAACAGGGATTGAAGGTCTTGCCGGCGGTGGGGTGTTGTCAATCTGCTGGGTTTGTGGAATATCAATATTCTCAATAATAATTTGTTCCACATCATCAAACTCCAAACTGTTCCCGAATCGTGGGAAAACCAGGAAATTCAGGATCACCAGACCAATTCCCATTAATGAAGTTAATCGGATTACAATCGGATATTTGGCTTTTAGAGGGTTTATAAATTCCATTAATCGACTAAGGTCTTGGTAGAATAATTCAATTTAAGAGCTTCTACCTCACGAAGGTTTTCATGTATATCTGAAACAAGACCCATTTCAGCTTCTTCATCGCCCTTTAGCGATACAACAATCAAGGGGTCAGAAACTCGTTTGTCGTACATAACCAAAGAAACGTCATCTACACCCATGAGACGGTCATCAATTGAAATTAATCCTTCCTTAGAGACCCATACCTGTACGGTATGACGCTTAGATTTAAGTTTTTCGATCCGTTTTGCCTTGGGAAGATTTACGGGCAAACCTGAATATTCCTTTAAGACAGTCGTAACCATGAAAAAAACCAGTAGCATAAAAATAATATCCGGCATTGACGCTGTTGGAATGTCACTAGATATTTTTGTTTTTCGGTTAAAATTCATCAGTTGCTGTTGGCGATGGATATTCGTTTTGCATCTGCCATTTTTAATTGATCAATCACCCTTACATAATCATTGTAAGCCGTTTTCGGATGTGCTTTTACCGAGACCACTAATTTATCATTTGCCCTTAGCCTTTCCCCTACAATGCGATGGATTTGTTCTACATTTGTTGGCTCATCATCCAGCAATACCTTACCTTGGGAGTTGATCAGGCAATTCAGGATGTTTTCTTTTCGGATTTCAATTTCCATATCACCAGGAGGTGGGAGCACAATTCCCAGCCCTTTATCTGTATCGATTGTGGTTGTAACCAGAAAAAATATTAATAGAAGGAAGGCAATGTCTGCCATAGAAGAGGTGGGAATTTCCCCGCCTTTGAATCTACGTTTTTTTGCCATGCAGCGATGCGCGGTTTATTTTTTAGTTTCTTGATCGTATAAATGATCCATGATTTTCACAGACTGTTCTTCCATGTCCAAAACAAGTTTGTCAATGCGGGATACGAAAACATTTTGAAACGTCTGAATGATCATTGCCACAATAAGACCAAATGCAGTAGTCAGTAGCGCTTGTGAAATCCCTCCTGCAACAACGGCCGGGGAAATATCGTTAGCAGCTTTGATTGCGTCAAAGGCGGCAATCATACCAACGACAGTACCCGTAAAGCCCAGCATGGGGGCAATAGTAATAACTGCGTTGAGCCAAATCATATTTTTTTCCAAAAAGGCCATTTCAATGGCTCCGGCATTCTGAATTGCTTTTTCCACTTCATTTAATCCGCGGTGCATCTTGGTTAATCCTGCGTGGAAAATTGCTGCTACGGGTCCGTCTGTTTCTTCACAGACTTGCACAGCTGCTTCAGGGCCGTTTTCATTGATGGATTGACTGATCTCATCAAAAAATGACTGCGAATCCACAGCAGACATCATCAGTGAATAGGCTCGCTCAATTACAAACCCGAGGCCAAAAATGAGCGTAATAAGGATAGGCCACATGAAAGCGCCCCCTTCTAAGAAATAATGGACCATTGAATTACTCCGTTTATGATCTAATTAATAAGAATTAAAAAGTTTATTTGAAAGGCACCAAATTTAATTTAATGATTCAATAAATGCATCTGCTTCATTAAAGTGTTTTAAAGCTTCAATTACCTGGTTATCTAAAAGGAGACGAATATTTGCACCTTCGTCTTTACCCCACAAAGAACCCGCTAACTCACTTTTGATTCTGTTGTGAATAAAACCAGCGTTCACCTGTATTGAATCTTGAACTACATCAATGGAATCCTTCTCTAAATGAGTTAAAAATTTATTAAAGAGAGCATCAGAAACCATCCATGTATCCCTGAAATCGGAGAATGAACTAAATTCATTCGGGTGGGTTGATGCGTATTCAGATGCAAAATTAAAAATAGGGCGCTTCGAATTTCTTAGGACCTTACCCGTTTCTGAATTAATTGTGCTTTTATAAGGAATATAAATATCCGGGGTTATCCCTCCTCCGCCATAGACAGTCCGTCCCGATTTTGTCTGATATTTTGGTCTCAATTCCTTGAGACTATCAATCTTTGCTTCCCGATCCTTCTCATAGAGCTCCCGGTAATACGCTAGGTCATTACCATCTTCGTAGGGACGCTGGATTAGTCGCCCCGATGGGGTGTAATACCGAGCGATAGTAACACGCACTGCGGCACCAGAATCCAAAGGTAATTGACGCTGTACCAATCCTTTTCCAAAACTGGTTTCTCCCACAACTAATCCACGGTCCAGATCCTGGATCGCCCCGGACACAATCTCAGCTGCGCTTGCTGATCCTCGGTTTATCATAATAATCAGGGAGAAATTATTATATCCTTTTTTAGAACTAGCGATAAACACCTGATTGGATTCTTTGATTTTGCCTTTGGTATAAACGAGTGTATCTGTTGTGGTAATGAATTGATCTGTTATAGCAGCCGCCTGTTCTAAAAAACCACCACTGTTTCCTCGTAAATCAAACAACAATCGCTCCATACCTTTTGCTAATAGTGTATCTAATGCGGCAGTTACTTCTTTTTCTGTTGTAGCTGAAAACCGCCTCAAGAAGATATACCCTGTTTTATCATCCAGCATGGTTGCGGCACCAACACTATAAATCGGGATATTGTCCCGAATGATTGTTACATCAAATGGTTTTGAAGCCCCGATCCGGCTGATGGTAACCACAACTTTTGTTCCTTTTCTACCTCTTAATTTCTTAAAGACCTCATCCTTGGTTATTTTATATGCATCTTCGCCATTAATGGCAATGATCTTATCACCGGGCATGAGCCCAACAATATCAGAAGGGCTGTCAGGAACCGGTGAAATCACTGTAATGAAACCTTCTAAGATATCGAATTCAATGCCAATTCCCTGGAATTTACCCTTGAATAGTTCGTTGATATTTTCCTGTTGTGTAGCAGGGATATAATTGGAATGAGGGTCTAATTCTTCCATCAAACCATGAAATGCACCATCCATAACTTTATCCATGTCCACAGTATCGAAGTAAAAATGATTCACATATGAAATTATTTGTTGAAGAACATTGATTTTTTCCCTTAATACTCGGTAAACGTTTTGATTGCTGGAGTATACCCTTGGAACGAAGAGAACAGTCGAAAGTAAAAAGCCTAGCGTGGCCGATAAGGCCAGGGGCCATATCGGGCGAAATTTATTAAACATAATTGCTTAAAAAGTTATAAACCGATATAAAGCATCGTTCGAAACGACACGCCAGCAAGTGCAGATGTAGGGGAATCATCAATGCTGGTTCTGCCATTCAATTTCCAACTGCCTGCATTGACAGTTCCCTTATTAAACCCAACACTGATTCGTAAGCCAAGCCGTTCTAAAAACTGCCATTTAACCGCAACATAAGGCTGGAAATTAAAAAAGGTTGCACTCACATCGCGCAACAGACCTGGCACCACCCCAGGTAGAATTGTGGGGTCATCGTAGTCTTCCGCATCTACACCGTAGTATAAAGTACCGGTGGAATCCATTGTCCCGTATACATTTGTAAAAACTTTGTCCCAGCGAGGATTGCCACTTTGCTGGTCTAGAGCCATACTTACTCGACCAAGACCCATGAGCGCACCGGCAGATAATTCCAGATCCTGTAATAGGGGCATGACATACTCAACCGATGCTGCGCCTAAAAGAAATGAAAATTTTGCTTTTATAGAAGGATTAAAGTCTTCAGTATAGGGCTTGGAAAGCTCACCGTCATCCAAAATATCATCATTATCTGTATCACTGAACACAATAATATCTGGTATCGTGCTGACGGTGGTAGCACCCATACCGGCATAACCTCCAATGCGCCAGCGACCTGTAACATGGGCAAATCCCTCACCTCCATGAATTACAAATGGGTCATCAAATTCCTGTGGGTTTAGTCCAAGGTTTGTGAGGTATGATGCTCCTGGTATTGAATCAAGTTTGATGTACATGGGGCTGTAGCCAATGCCACCGCCGAGAAAATCTTCAGCAGGATAACTGAATTGTCCAAACAATATAGATAAATTCAGTGCCGAGAATAAAATAATGTTTTTCATGTTAATGGGATTCTCCGCATGGTAGAATCTATCAAATTAAGATTCATGGTCCAATTTAGAAAGAAAATATAGGTGAAAATTTAATAATTTGGTTAAAAAGACATATGGGGGCTTTTTCTTGTAAAAATAGTAGCATTATCCTATATTTTTCGAAGAGTAAACGAGGTAAGGGAGATCAAAACGTGATTTGCCTCCCGAATAGTTGTATCCAATTTTGGTTTAGACCATGAGGTTAAGTACGTTCAAAGGAGCTAAAATGCGCTTCCTAAAAGAAATATTTCTTGGAGTCCTGCTTCTGTCTGGTCTCACAGGCAGGGGGACATTCCATATTCACGGATCCTATGATCTGGATGAAGATGGCAAAGTGGAAACACTGGTCCTGAATACCCGTACGTCTTCAGCAATCTGGGTTGAGGTTACTACATCGACGACAATTGACACCCTATGGTCTTTCACATTACCAAACGGTGGCAAATTTTCAGATGTTGAAATTGCGGACATTAACGCTGATGGGTATAATGAAATAATAGCTATTCCTGATCTTTTTGCATCCATAGGCGATCAGGCATGGCTTTATGTTTTTCCCGGCACTGCGACCGGGTTCTTAAATGAACCTCTTATATGTACAGATTCTCCACTTGAATTAACTACCATACGTCCATCCAATCTTGCGCTTGTTCCGGGAGAATCACCCCAATTAGCGGTAGCCTTTGGTGCCCCGGTTCGGTTTGGAATGATCTTTGATCTTGATATCTCTGATGGCACTGTTTCCTTAATAAATAGTCAACGGCTTTCCGCCCCAATTATTAACAATGGTCATGGAGTAGTATATATAGGTGGGTTTACAAGTGGCGGTGGACATTATATGGCCATTGTATCCCCCGAAGAAAATAGGCTCAAAACAGCAATTTTTGATATCGGCCAGAATTTTAATCTGATTCATTCCAATCTAATGATATTAGATGAAGCTAGGTATCTCCTAGGAGCTGATATCCAGCCGTACAGATCAAAACAATCTAACAAAAACGGTTTGCTGGTTCCCTTTGGTTCTGATGATGTTTTCCTGTTAAGTCTCACAGAAGAAAATGCTATTTTATCCACCACGAGTCTTTCAGGTCAGCGAGCTTTCCCAATGGTTGATGATGGTGATTTAGCAACGATTTTACAAAATAGACTGAATGCAGATATTTATGAAGCACAGCCATTTATAGCTGATTATCTTCCATCAAGGATTGAGAAAGGCTATCTCCCCCCTCCGGCTTCCCCATTATCAGCAGAGGAATCTACTACACTAAATTCCATTCCCATGAGCTATGACCAGGACGTAACCAGTATACCAGCTGGACAAGGTGAAGTTTATGGCATAAAAGATTCAGAAACTGGGCAGAAAAAAGATTACAGTTTATTGAGTCCTACGCTGGGGGATTTCTTAGCTAGCGTAAAAGATGAAACAAAAGAATACAAAACTGAAAAAGAAAAAGTTACTGTTCCGAAGATGAATGTAGAGATGGAAAGTGTGAACTGGGCTGATGAAGCAGGATTTACCCAATTGAATCTTGGTGAATATATTTCAGAACCCACCGATTCTGTTTCCGCAGTATCGCCCATCCCGGTAAAAGACACGGGCATTACAACCTTTACAACAGAAGTTCAACAAGCTTTAGTTCCGAATATTGATGATGAAGATACAGTGCTCGGTATGCAGTCAGAAAATAAAATTGATTTATATTATGTATTAGCCATGACCCCGGCATCTGATACACGAGACCGCTATGTCTTTGATGGAGAAGCTCCATTTGGCGTAGCAGTTAATCAGGTCCCGCCTATGGGTGAAGCCACGCACTTTCAGCATGGGATATCAGCAAATCTGTTAAACCTTAAGCGAGGTGAAACATTTGACTTTGCCTATTCCCTCAGAGATGCCCGATTGGATAGTATTACTACATTAACCATGGTTCATGATATGCAGACCAATGTGGTTTTCATGTCCATATCGCCAACAGATGATTCATTATCTCAGTCCTATCAACCGGAAGCATTTGATCCAAAATTGTTCGAATTCCCTGATTATTTTTTTGAAGGATTCCCAACCTCATTGAATATGGATTTTACAGAAAAACTGATACGTTTCAGTTTCCATGGTGAAGAAGATTCTACCTATCATGGGATCTACCTTTCATCTACAACCCCATCGAATCCATCCCAATCTTTAGCGGTATTTATGGATGAAGGGACATTACAGGCTGTGCGTGGGGAAGTCGTGGTTCGGGCCAATGGCTCAAAAAAGGTTACAACAGAATTTGATTTAGTTGGGAAGGTTGAACCAGCGGTTATGTTTTCCCGCTTGATCCAAGAATTATTTCCTGAAGAATTGAAAATAAAACTTCTTCAAGGCGCATCGCTAGAAGAACCTTTATTTGGACCCAGCGGTAAATTACCAAAAATAACCAGGGAACCCCGTTTACCTGAAGCCCAACCTGATCAGACCGAACCCGAAATTCCTGTGGAGCCTAAGCAAAGCAATGTTCCTGAGAAAAATGATGAAACTGTAGAAAGAAAATCTGACCTGCCCCTGGAGATGCCAGAAACACAGGATGATGAGTTAACTCCTTCTGTTCCAGATGTTGAGAAAAAGGGACATGAAATACCATCCCCTTCTGATTCTTTGCAATTGGAACAGGCGAAAGAACCTACTCAACCTGTGGAAGAGAAAACTCCATCAGCGCCAGAGGAATCCCAGTCCAATCCTGATACTGAAAAAGATCAAGGGAACGATGATCATTGATCACCAGAGCTTTGCAATGAAACATTCTCCCATCATCTATAAGATCGTTTTCTTAATATTCTCCGTGGCGGTCGGATTTGGACAAAAAATCGTACATATGAATGGCACGTATGATTTGGATGGAGATCAATTACTGGAGTTTATTGCTCTAGAACTGGATCCGAATCAAGATGTGTTTCCAACTGCAGTACGCTACTATGAAATTGATGCAGACGGATACCAGACCCTGGTTTGGGAGTTCACCCCACCCATTGCGCTGAAAGGTGAATTTGTAGATGCTAAAATCGGGGATGTGGATGGGGATGGTTCCCCGGAACTTATTTTGGTTATGAACCTGTCAAGATTTGGCGATAACTCAACCCCCCATGTTTTTGTAGCTACCTATGCTTGGGACGGCACCCATTTTTCAGAGATTCCTTCTGCTACCTTGGATGTGGGAAAAGAGAACCGTTCTTTAAGATGTAATAATTTTCAATTGTTAGATCAGGATTCAGATGGAGATCAGGAGATTGTATTGGCCCTTGGAAGCCCGTTCCGCGGATTTGCCATAGTGAATTCATCTGTTTCTGGATTATCCTTAACGAAAAAAGTCAGACCGGATCAGTTATTAGTTGGCTCAGGCTTGTTGTACGTAGGGGTGGTAGACTACGATGGTGACGGATACGATGATGTAATGGCGCTGAGCCAGGATGGGCATACTATCAAGGCACAACCATTTTATAATATAGGCGGGGTGTTTGATTCAGGCCATCTGGTCCGCAAAAAAATTGACGGATTAAGTGGGATATTACCCTATTCTATAGAATTAACCGATTGGGACTCCGATGGTTTCTTTGATATTCTGGTTTCTTTTCATTCAGGCGATATCGTGGCATTTACACTGACACCGGCGACATTGGTTATTGAAGAAATTCCTGTAAATACAGGTCCTTTATCTCAGATTGCGTTGGAAGATTTCAACCAGGATACATATGAAGATATTTTAACTCTGTCCTCTGATATTAATGCTCTAACCTTAATTTCTGGTGAAGATGGTGGTCTAGAAGGTGTTCAGAATGCCATGAAGAATATTCCATCTGATATGCAGGTTTTTGCAATGGTTCCCATGACTAAAGCAGGGCTATACAGTGGTAGTGTTCTTGTTTCGGGTTGGAATGGCACAGAAAACTCTACATATGTTATTCATCTTGGAAATAAATCGGACCGGTTGGACCAAGGATATTTGATTACATCTGATTTCATTCAAAAGCAATTACCAAACCTGTTATCCAATGTACAGGATATCCAACCAGAGATTCCGGAAGTATATGTTGAAGTGTTGCCTGATGATAAAGAGCCCTTAGAGCCTCAGCAAGAAGAAAAAATAATTACAGACCTGGGACAATCTCCTGGAAGTTATATACCCAATACACTTTTTCCAGATCAGCAGGAAGGCAAAGTATTGCGTGAGCAACCTAAAATGTCCATTCCAAGAAAGGTTGTACGAACACTGGAAGGACCAAAGAAACCCCGTCCAAAAGAATCTCTGGGGCAACGGCTCCCCAAACATATTCTTCCCAAGTATGTTTTGAGGCCTGGTCAACCGTTTCTCTATGAGATTCCAAAGGATAGTTCTGATGAGTTTTATAGTTTTCGATGGGAGAACCAGCCACCGAAGGGCATGTATTTCCTTTATGAGAGTAAAGCAATTAATTGGGTGCCTACTGATAAACAATTAGACGCGTTTCCCATCTCTTACATGGTCAGAATGAAAGTAGATGAAATTATGGAGGCGATCACAGGATCGAATGATGATGAACAGATTTTTAAGGCAACCCCTGTTTTGGAAAGCAGAGATGAAAGTCTCTGGATTTACGTGAATGATCCTCCACGGTTTCTAACACAGCCTACTATAACAGAATTTATTGCTGGGTCAACGTTTCGTTATGAACCAGTCGTTCAAGATCGCAATAAAGATGCATCAATAAAATACGAACTGGAAGTATCCCCTGACGGGATGGTCGTAGAGAATGGTGTGGTAACCTGGAAGACAGATAGCGCTCATGTTGAAGTGTATGATGTGAGAATGGTTGCAACAGATGGTTTTGAACGAACCGCCCAGGAATTTCAATTATTTTCAAGGGCTGGTGTAAAAATCCTTTCAAAAGCATCAGAAAATGCCAGTGTGGGAAGCCCCTATACTTATCCCGTAAAAGTATGGCGTCAGAAACCAGATGAGAAAATAAATTATAAATTGTTTTATAGTCCTGATGGTATGATACTACAGCCAGACGGAACTATTTCATGGACACCAAATCCTGTTCAGGTAGATACAATAAAGTATGCAGTGATTGCAAGCCATGGTGTTGCAACGGATACTCAGTTTGTTAATTTGTTTGTTAATCATCCGCCTATTATCAAATCCGCGCCCATGATGATGAATACAATCAATGTTGGAGGTATCTGGGATTTTGAACTTGAAGTGGAAGAGCCCAATAAAAAGGATAGGTTGGTCTATACGGCTCATAAGTTGCCCCAGGGCATGCGTATGGATCCTCATACAGGGTTCTTGCGCTGGGAGCCTACAATGAATGAATTGGATTTTCATGAATTGCAGATAGAAGTCTCAGATGGACATGAATCAAGAATGATTGAAGCAGACTTTTTTGTTAATGCGCCAATTAAGATTGTTTCCGTCCCATCTATGTCTGCGATAGTTGGAGAAGAATATGCATACAGGCTAATGATAAATGATAAAAATAAAGGTGCATTACTCCCCTTTAAACGCGTTGTAAAAATTCATGATATTTCTACTATCCGAATGTATTCAATTAACATTACGGACGATGTTGCATTATCTAATGTAGATCGATTCTTAGGCGATTGGCATAATGCTGAAGCTATTTATTATGTAGATCCTAAATACCCTGCCGATTCTCTTGTCTCGAGGCTGAACCTGAAACGGTATACACATTCAGTATTTTTTGAGGATGACAGACTTTGGGTCCTTTTAGACACTCGTGATGGAAGAACAATAAAAATAAAAGATTTTCTTTGGGAATTTTTTCATGGTGACAAAGGGAAACCTCCCCGCGTTATCGTTGAACGAGTAAATCCGGTCCGGTTTTCCATGCTTGATTTTCCAGAGGGAATGGTGGTAGAAGGCTCATCAGGGACTTTGCGCTGGACCCCTTCTGTAGAACAGGCGGATGCTCATCGTATTACAGTAGTGGCATCAGATGGGTATACAAAAGATGAACAGACGTATGAGGTATATGCAAACCACCTCCCAACCATCGTATCTAATCCTCCCCACATGGGACTCGTAGGTGAATTATTTAAATACCAGGTTCGAGTGGATGATAAGAATGAAAATTCAACACTTGAGTACACATTGTTAAAAGGGCCTCATGGAATGCAGATGGATCGCTATGGAAAAATTTTATGGGTTCCAAAAGCAGCACAAATTAATAATAATACATTTGAAGTTGCTGTTAGTGATGGATATGGTACAGATGTGCAGCTGAGAAAGATTTTTGTAAACAATGCCCCTACGGTCATGTCCAATCCGAAACCGGTTGGATTAACAGGCCATTCCTGGCGCTACAAAATTGCCACTGAGGATTTGAACGGAGATAAGGTCGCCTACAGAGCCGTCAGACTGCCAAAATATGCCAGGTTTGATAAAAAGAAAGCAATCGTGGAATGGACTCCAAGAAAGAGCCAACTGGGCATGAATGATTTTATTTTAATGGCCGTAGATGAACATGGCGCTACTTCCACTCATGAATTTCAGGTTCATGTATTTCATGACCCAAGTTCCAAACAATTAGTCAATACTGGTTGGCCTCTGATGCTGACTTTTGTTGGAGTAGTGTTTGCCTGGGGCATGGCTCAGATATAGATTATTTTATCACAGAACTCAAGAGTGCCTCCAACTGATTTTTCTGTTGGATCGTAATATTTAAATCTACAACTACAATAGGAAAGTTTATCTTTAGGCCTTCTAGTTTAACCCAATCTTTTTCTGTTGTAATAATATAGTCTGCATGGGACCGAATGGCTTCCCTCTCAATCTCATTAAGCATAGTCTGTGTATAAATAAAATGATCTGGTAATGATTTATAACCAAGCATTTTGCAGCCCGATTGCTCTATTACTCTATGGAAACTTTTTGTATCACCAATTCCAGATAATAGAAAAACATCTTTATCCATCAATTTTAGATTTTTATCATTCCTTTCTATGGGCATTTTTGAAACAGTAATTTTTGATTTTGAATGCAAAACTGTAAGGGATGTTTCTCGAATTTTTCTGATGAGGAAAGGTCGAGGACTATTAAGATTAGTTTTTGTTACTATGAGAGCATCTGCCCGTTTAATGTTTAACCAAGGTTCTCGTAATAACCCATAGGGTAATAGTTTATGGTCAATGGCTTTATCTCCACCATTTACTAATACAAGATCTAAATCCCGTTCTATAGCCCGGTGCTGGAATGCGTCATCCATTAAAATGATGTCGGGGTTAAATTTTTCTATAAGGAGCAACCCTCCCCTGAAGCGGTCCTCATCAACAATAATAGGGACATTTTTAAGTTTACGGGCCATCAGGTGAGGTTCATCGCCTGTTTCCTGCCATGTCCCTTGTGCACCATTACCGTTAGATGCTATAATGGTTCCTTTTGTACTTCTTCCATAACCTCGACTCAAGACAGCTACACGGAACCCTTTTTCCTGCAAGTACTGGCAAAGATAAATAACAGTGGGGGTTTTCCCAGTGCCCCCGGTGGTCATATTTCCAATACTGATAACCTTACAAGGTAACTTGCGTGAGATAAAAAATCCAAATCGGTAGAAATAATTACGCCAGTATATCACTCCCCAGTAAAATAACGCTAGAGGGAATAAAAGATATGCTTGATATTTTTTAGCCACTTTCATTATTTGTATATTGCAAATTACTATGTTCTACCTGATCCATTGCTTGAATTAAAGTTTCAGCACAGGTTTCAAAGTCTGCATGTTGATCAAATACAATGGGCTCTCCATATTCTATAAAGATCTTACCAAACGGTTTTTCCAAATAGAATGTATCCCAATTTGTAAATCCCCACCTGTGCGTAGAATGAACGCTCGTTGGAATAATTACAGAGTTTGTGGCCTGTGCTGCGCGGATGATCCCAGGTTTTGGAATCCGGGCAGGGCCCGTTGGGCCATCTGGTGTTATAAAAACTAATTCCCCAGAGTTTTTTAAAATTCGAACCATTTCCTTATAAGCCACCTCTCCTTTTTCCTTGCTTGAGCCTCTCATCATGTGCCATCCCCATCTTGTTGCAATCTGTGAAATTATTTCAGCGTCTTTGTGTGTCCCTGCGACTGCATTTACAGGTTCATTACGAAGATCGTAGAAAATTGAGAGTAATTGACCGTGCCAGACTGATAGAATAACCGATCTGTTATTTTGAATCATATTTCTATAATGTTTACGTCCTCGGATATCTTTTTTATTTGTGCCGTAAAGTATTTTCAGGAGGAGACTACCCAAATGTATTTTTAGTTTTAACGAAAAAGACTTAATCATTTCCGTATTTTGTTTTTGTTATAATTGCCTCTGCCGCTCGATCATATACTCCCGGTATTCCCAGACTTTTTCTTACTTTATCAAACCTATTTAGCATCGTTTCTCTTTTTTTAGATTTAGTATCTAATAGAGGTGTGAGCGCTATAGCTATAATTTTCGGTTTCATTTCATTTTGCAGAAATTCTGGTACAAGTTCCTCATTTGCTATAAGGTTCACCATAGATGAATAATTTACATTGATCATGGATTTAGCCACCAACCATGACATATAAGATAATTTGTAACATACAACCATTGGTGTTCTTTCAACTGCACATTCTAAAGTAGCGGTTCCTGAAGAGACCAGGGCAGCTGTTCCTACGATCATGGCTTTTCGAGCATTTTCTTCAACTTTAAAGAAATCAGGTACATTTAACAGTTTAACATTAGGAGCCTTTCCTACTATTATTTGAAGGTTAGGAATAAAGCCCATCAAAATTGCAACAGTCTTTAGAAAAATAGGCCAATGTCGATCGACCTCCTGTTGCCTGCTCCCTGGAAGCAGGACCAAAATGGGATGTTTTATAGTAAGTTGATGCCTTTGGTAAAAGGATTTTGAAGATTCATCAACATGCTGGTGCTCTGCAAACGGGTGTCCCACATATGTGGTCGGCAATCCTTTTAAATTATACCATTCTTCTTCGAAAGGAAAAATAGAAAGAGCCTGATCTAGCATTGCTTTCATGGTTTCAACTCGTTTCTCTTTCCAGGCCCAGGCCTGGGGCAAAATGAAATATGTAATTGGGATACCTAGGCGGAAAATATTTTTTGCTAATCTGAGATTAAATCCGGGATAATCAATTAAAATGATTCTATCAGGTTTAGCATTGGATATGGTTTTTACAGTTTTATCCATTATTTTTATCATTCGTGGTAAATGTTTTAATACTTCCAGAAATCCCATAATGGCTAATCTATCAGAATGCTCGATGATATTCATTCCCGCATCTCGCATGGTATTACCACCATGACCCATAAAAGATGAGTTAGGCTCTATATTTTTTATTGAATGTATCAAACTACCTCCATGGAGGTCACCGGAGGGCTCCCCCGCGACAAGGAAAAATTTCAATGGTTCAGCCATTATGTTTTCCCAATTGGGGATTATAGAGAAAAGCCGTAATAATTTTTTACACCAATTAAGATAATAATAATAATAATATTCTGTAGCGTTCGTTTTTCTGTTTTCAGCGTTTGTATGATAGTTAGAGGGACTCTTTTATCATTTCCAAGCCACGGACTTATTCTTGGTAAGAGCTTGGGGACACTTTCACGGTACAATTGATACTCATTTCCAAATAATTTAACCAGGGTTTCCTCTTCAATGGAAATAATCATAGAATATTGAAGCGAAAAAAAGACGAATACAATGAATAATAGATGCCACAAGAACTGCCCCCCGGCCATAAGAACCACACCACAATAAATAATCATGTTACCTAAATATAAAGGATTTCTGCATCTGGAATAAGGGCCACTTGTGCATAGTGACGGGGCACCGACTTCCCTTGTCCGTGTTGCACCACCAGCAAACCGTACACCATAGATTCGTATAGACTCCCCAACCATGATTAGGCCTATTCCAATAATAAAATAGGGATAGGATAAAGATGACATATATAAAATAGCCAACACAAGTGGGATTGGAGTAAAACTTCTATTTGAAAATAAAAAATATCTCAGATCCATTAATGTATATCTTGTATGATCATTTTCTGGATTTCGATAGCAATCTTAAGAGCATCCCGGCCCGCTTCACCCGATACAATAGGAGTTTCTTTACCCTGTACAGATTTAATGAAATTATGCAATTCCATCCTCAAAGCATCCTGTTCTGACATTGCAGGCTTGTCATAGGCAATAAATCGTTTAGCACCATTATATTCAAAAGGAACAGTCCTTAAAGCGTCTGGAGTATCCTTTGGGTTACTCACAATTTTGTAGACTTCTGTCATCCCCAAATAAAGATCAATAGTGGCATATAAGTTCTTTTGAAATAACTTAACCTTTCTGACTTCGTCCTTTGCAACTCGGCTTGACATTATACTGGCTACGGTCCCATTTCCAAACCGAATGCGAGCATGGGCAATATCCAAAGAATCGGTAAGAATTGAAAGCCCAGTAGCTTGGATGGTTTGTACTGGAGCATCAACCAGAGATAATACAATATC
>Ga0208765_1001003_pt1 | contig 17909 bp, 14 predicted proteins | sample ETNtaG_2_FD_185783 | JGI IMG/M metagenome (GOLD analysis project Ga0208765, IMG submission 185783) | Marine microbial and viral communities from oxygen minimum zone, Eastern Pacific Ocean - ETNP201406SV203 (SPAdes) (version 2) | ecosystem: Environmental > Aquatic > Marine > Oceanic ...
CCCTGTTTGTGGGGTATGGAATCTTAGATAAGAATATGTTCCGGCTTCAAAATCAGCAATACTATCAAACTGAACTTCACCGTTGTATCGTGCAATAAACAGATTATAAACTGCACTTTCATCTCGATCTATCCCTGCTGAGAGGACATGGTCCCCTAAGTCATAAGTTGCTTTAAAGCTTAAGAAGTCAGAATCAATGTCAATAAAATTGGCACCGCGATATCGATCACCACCTAGATAGACATTATCACAATCACCACTATCGCAAACTTCAATGTTCACTTCTGGCATAAATGGATCACCTATAGAGGCATCATCTTCTGTTAATTGATAATGAGAATATCTAATTTTGGTTGACAATCGATCATTCCAATCACTGTAAAGAGTGAATGATTCACGGTCGATAATAGGAGGCTTCGCATACCAGTTATTACTAAAGACTGTTGAACCCCTGTTGTATTTTCTCGGGTACAAATCTTCATCCCGTTGGACCATAACCACAGCTCGATGAATATCTGAAATGTTGGCATTCAACTTAAGAATCATTTTTTCGCTGGTTTCAGGGGTTGTAAAGTTTGAAATTTCCCCTGGATCATAGTTGTATCGATTCATGGCAATACTTTTAATTTGATCGGCCATGGCTGTCGTAAGAGCATCAGCTTTAATTGGGGCGTTACTGTCTGTAGTTCCATATAAAGCAGGGCTGGCTGATTCAAATTCTTCATAACCAACAAAGAAAAAGAGCTTATCTTTTATGATTGGTCCACTAAAAGTAAAGCCCATAGTTTCTTCGCTAAATTCTGGGAATTCAGTACCGTCAGGTGAATCACCCACATTGCTTTCATCTCGTTCAATAAAGAAAACACTTCCATGGAATTCATTGGTTCCTGATTTTGTTACTGTCGCGATAGACCCACCTGTGGTGTTGCCTCTTGAGGCATCAAAGGGGGTTACATCTACCGACATTTGATCTACAAATTCCATACCGATTGGGTTACGCATGCTACCAAAGCCATTAGCATTCAAACCAAAGGGATCATTAAAGCTAACGCCATCAATTGTAAAGTCATTGAATCTGTTGTTTTGTCCCATCACTGAAATTTCAGAATACCTACTGGAACCAGAGCTTATTGTTACTCTTGGATCAATTTTGGCAATATCAGCAATTGATCTATTGACTGTTGGAATCCCATCAATTGCATCTCGATCAAGAAATGTACCTGATCCCATTCTAATAGATCCCTGATTTGCTGCAGCAGTAACTGTAATTTCCTCTAAGTTATCTGATACCAAAGTAACATCAAGATTAGTGGTTTCATTTAAAACCAAATAAACATCACTGATACTTTGAGTTCCATAACCTGGCGCTGAAACAGTTATATCATATGGTCCGCCAATTAATAGATTGGATAAATAGAACCCTCCATCTGTGGCAGTTTTGGATTTTGTTGAACCCGTTGGGGTATGTGTTGCTGATATTACTGCACCTGAAACATTAACTTCACCTCTGATTGAAGAAGTTGTTTCAACTTCTGCAAAAGTGGATGTAGTAAATATGAACAAGGCAGATAATACAGTTGCGTATATCTTTTTAGACATCGTGTCCCTCATTAATTAGATAGTTTAAAAATCATGTTTTAAGGTAAATAAACCTTAAAAACAAATCCTAAACTATTCTTTGATTTTTACAAGATGATTACAAAAGCTATCAAACAATGATTAATTTAAATTTGTCATTAAAAACTTCAAGAAGAAATGAAAGAAGTCTCTTTAATTACAGGATTTTAAAAGAAATTCTTTGTACTCTTATATATTACATATAAATAATATTTTCTAATATTTTTTACACCCTTAGACCAAATGTTTTTTCTTAACAACAAAAATAAGCCGGAAAATGATTAATTGAGAAGTTTTATAGATGAATACTGAAATTTGACTTTGAGTCCTCTGCTGATAACCCTGCTAACCTGGATAAGCTTGAATAATTTTTGACCGCATATATGATACTGATATGAAAACAAACAATGAAATCAGATCAGCAGGTCTAAAAGTTACTCATGCGAGAAAATCTATACTATCAATCCTAGAAAACAGTAACAATAGTCATCTTAGTGCTGATGATATCAATAAAATTCTTTTAAAAAAGAATGATGAAGTTGGTATTGCAACCATTTATAGAGTATTAAATCAGTTTGTCGATGCTGGAATTTGTATAAAGCATCATTTTGATTCTGGGCAGGCTGTTTTTGAATTAACTCCTATAGGTCATCATGATCATATGGTTTGTGTCAAAACTGGAAAAGTCATTGAATTTGAAGATGAATCAATTGAACAAAGACAACACGCAATCGCTAAGAAAAGTGGTTACAAGATTGTCGATCATACTCTGGTTCTATACGTTGAACCAATCGATTAACCAACCTCTAAAACAAGCCCTGGATTAAACCTTCATCATCTATATCGATGCCCTCTGATGCTGGTATTTTAGGTAATCCTGGCATTGTCATAATTTCACCACAAACAACTACAATAAATTCTGCGCCAGCAGACAATCTTACTTCTCTAATAGGAACATCATGTCCTGATGGAGCACCCATCAATGTTGGATCTGTTGAAAAGCTATATTGAGTCTTTGCCATGCATATTGGGTATTCACCAAATCCATCTTCTTCTAACTTCTTAAACTGATTTCTTACCTTTTTATCTGCAATTATTTCTGAGGCACCATAAATATTTTGTGCTATGTATTGGGTTTTATCCCACAAAGAGAGTTTATTATCATATAAAGGTTTAAATTTAGAAGAATTAGAATCAGCAATTTTTGCAACCTCTTCTGCTAGATCTGATGCGCCTTTGCCTCCTTTTTCCCAGTGAGAAGAAATTTTGCACTCGACACCAATTTCTTTACAGTAATTAATTATTGCAGCATGTTCTTCTTTTGTATCAGTTACATAGTCATTTATTGCAACAATGACTGGAACTCCAAATTTTGTAATATTTTCAATATGTCTTTTAAGGTTCTTGCAACCTTTATTTACTGCATGTACGTTTTCTGCACCAAGATTATCCTTTGTAATACCGCCATGCATTTTTAAAGCTTTTGTAGTCGCAACTAAAACAACTGCATCTGGTTTTAGGCCTGATTTTCTGCATTTGATATCAAAAAATTTCTCAGCACCTAGATCAGCTCCAAATCCAGCCTCTGTAACAACATAATCAGCAAGTTTTAATGCAAGCTTTGTTGAAACAACTGAATTACAGCCATGTGCAATATTAGCGAAAGGCCCACCGTGAATGAATGCCGGATTATTCTCAAGAGTTTGTGCTAAGTTTGGTTGGAAGGCATCTTTTAGTAAGACAGTTATTGCTCCATCAGCATTAAGCTGTTTTGCTCTTATGGGTTCATTGGATCTTGAATAGCCTATAACCATATTCCCAATCCTCTTTTTTAGATCCTCAATATCTGATGCTAGACAAAACACAGCCATAATTTCAGAAGCAACTGTAATATCAAAACCACTCTGTCTAGGTATACCATTACCAATCCCACCAAGACCGCAAGTAATATCCCTTAAAGATCTATCATTCATGTCAACCACTCTCTTCCAAGTAATTCTTCTAGGGTCAATATTTAACTGATTATCCCAATGAATATGATTATCGATAAGTGCCGAAAGAAGATTATGAGCTGCTCCAATGGCATGAAAATCACCTGTAAAATGTAAGTTAATATCTGTCATAGGTATAACTTGAGCGTATCCTCCTCCTGCTGCACCACCTTTCATTCCGAAGCATGGCCCTAAACTCGGCTCTCTCAGACAAATCATTGCATTTTTACCAATATGGCAAAGCCCATCGACTAGGCCAACACTTGTGGTGGTTTTACCTTCTCCTGCAGGAGTAGGAGATATAGCGGTAACTAAAATTAATTTACCGTTCTTAGAATCCTTAAGTTTTTCATCATTAATTGAGAGGTCAACCTTAGACTTGAATTTACCATAGCGCTCAAGATATTCCTCTGCAATGCCTAACTTGTTTGCAATCTTATCAATAGTTTTAGGCTCTGCCTCTCTTGCTATTTCTATATCTGTTTTCAAAATAACCTCTCAATATTTAAATTTAAGACAGACAAGACTATATATTATTTTTAAAGATTACAATAATTTTTGGGTCGTATAGGAATCGAACCTATAACCAATGGATTAAGAGTCCACTGCTCTACCTGATTGAGCTAACGACCCGGAAAATAATGGGGTGGACGATGGGACTTGAACCCACGACCACCTGGACCACAACCAGGGGCTCTACCAACTGAGCTACGCCCACCATTGTTTCTAGCTAGAAGAAACCATTTTGCCTTAGCTACGATACTAGTCAAATAAAGTTTTCTATTCAGCCTGCTCTATAGTTACAGACAATATTTTATCACCTTGCTCAATAGAATTAACTATATCTATATTGACAGTATGCCCAAAAACGGTGTGCACACCATCTAAATGAGGTTGAGGGCCATGACAAATAAAAAATTGACTGCCTCCTGTGTTTTTACCTGCATGAGCCATAGATAAGGTTCCTGCTTGATGTTTATTATCATTAATCTCACAATCAATTTGATAACCCGGACCACCTGTGCCTGTCCCTTGTGGGCAACCACCTTGAATAACAAAATTTGGGATTACTCTGTGAAAAGTTAAACCATCGTAGTAGCCTTTCTCTATAAGATCTGTGAAATTTTTTACGGTATTAGGAGCATCCTCTTGAAATAAATCAATGTGAATCTCCCCTTTCTCTGTTGTCATCTTTACTTTACTCATATTTGCCTCTTAGAAAAATTAGTTATTAACCTAACTCTGAAATGTAAATGAAATCGTCTTGAAAAATACTCTCTTCAAAATTGATGAATAAATCATATTCCTTAACCTCATCATGATTATTCTCAGTAATTATATTGTTTGGTTTTGTAGTAATGTCATCCCCTGCAAAGTTTTCTAACAAAAACATCAGGTCATTATCTACAGGATCAGAAATCAAAAGATCAGACAATCCTGCATCATCAAGTGCGGTACTTTTCTGAATTTCAAAATCACTAATCTCAGGTAGAAGAATGGAATAATCAAGTGCATGTTCTACTATCAAAAGATCTGATGTCATATCTAAATGATTAGAAGTATTGGTCAATGAGAGTGTGTTGACATCAGATTTCGAGCTTGCTGTATCTTTTGAAGCACATAAGGCACAGCCACAGACAAATCTAAAAGGGTCAGAATTGATTGGTTCATTGATAGGTTCAGTGACAGGAATATTAATATTGCTATCATCAACCTCTATTATTGGGTTCTTATTTTCAACAATGATCGTCTCATCATTGGATCGATCGGGGCTAATTTTTTCTGTTCCCCCTGATTGATTGATATAGGTCACAGTCGTCCCTGTATTGACAGCAAACCATATATCAGCGGTGAATAATGTACCGCTCAATAAATAATAATCATAACCAGCATAGACATTATCTCCAGTATCAACAGGGATGGTCAAAGACCACCCTTCATCATTAACTTGGACTTCATCTAAATCAGCATCGGCGTATATATAGCAAACAAATTCCAGAATGCCATCCCCGTCCATATCCCTTAAATAACTTCCTTCTAAATTTCTTAATGCCAGAGCAGAAATTTTTAAAATTGAGGCTTTGCCATCATCAATGTATATATCTTCAATGTTCGTTATTTGATTATCAGTAAAAGCTCTTAAATCAATGGTTGAACCACTGTATAAGCCATGAAAATAGAGTCCATCGCCCTCACCGCCTGTTACATCTGTTCCAACCCCACCATCAATGAGATTAAAATCAAAGGAGTTGATGTAAAAATTATCATAGCCATGCCCACCCAGGACGATGTCTCCTGTGCCTATAAGCAGAACATCATCATTTCCTGAGCCGCAAGTAATTGTGTTTATGGCTGCATTGCAAGTGATGGTATCATCGCCACTCCCGGTTACAGCATTCTCAATAACAGTGTTTTCTTCAATGCCCAATGGGAACCCTGAGTAAACGAATTCATATTGCCCACTTCCGTTACCGTAAGGGACTTCCAATTCCAACTCATCGGTACCTATATAAGAAACAGACCCACCTCTTAGGTCTAAAGTTGTATCGACTGAATAACTTGATAGATCTATGGTATCTGTCCCTCCGGTATCATAAATCGTGGTGTAAATTGGTCCAGAGAATTTGTAAGTGGTATTACCCAGATTGGACTCTGGCCTCATACCATAAAGATATTGTATGGCAGCTATATCATTAATTGCTGGGCTTTCAACACGCAACCAATCACCTGCATAGAAACCATCATCAGCCCAGTCATTAACGACAACCCCCCATCCAATGTAGGACATAACAGAATAGATGTTGGTGTTGTCTTGAACCGAAGAATAATATCCATTGTCATGAGTATGGGCTAAACCCAGTGCATGACCAATCTCATGAATCAATATCATTGGGCCATATATAGATCCATAAACCTCTGGGTCATATTGTTTCCTAATCCAAATATCATTGGCCGAACTATTGTTTTCACCTTGATAATAATAAGGCACATTAGCCCAGCCCCCGGCTCCACCAAAATTCCCTGTGGACAGACCTATTCTAATATCCCCACACATACTCGCGTTATCATCAACCTTAAGGAATGTAATGCCTGAAACTTCTCCCCAATAGGCAAACGCTTGATCAACCATAGCTTCCCATTCTTCTGAATAATCACTCGTGTTGTTATAAACATCTTGGTCATAGCCGTCGTCGTAATTGTCACCCAAAACTGAATCAGCATGAATCAGACTGTAGGTTATAATTAACGGGGTATTAGGGTCATTATCATGCTGGAAAATAAGACTATTGTCTCCATTACCGCCATAAGTCCATTGAAGCCCCCTGACGTCACCATCGTCAGATATAGGGGCCACAAAGGCACTAGTAACTTCACTATGATAAGGGTTTCCGTAATACACATCATTGACATTGATATTAAATGTCTGAACTGTACTTAAACCCCCTTGGTCTATAACTCTGATTGAAATGGAGTATTCGCTTTTTGTTTCGTAATCAAGCCAAGTCCCACTTTTAACTCTTAGCTCACCACCAACCACTTCAAAATTGGATGCACCTTCACCACTCAAGATATAAGTAAAATCATCATTGGTGTTTGGATCCACAACTGTAATAACACCCACCACGCTGCCAACATAATTCTCATCAACATTACTGCTGCTAAGATTAATGAAAGTTGGTGCAACATTAACTTCAACAGTGTAATTCTCACTGATTGACGCCCCAGCAATATCTGTGGAGGTAACAGTTACACTGTAAGTGCTCTTCATTATATAATCGGCTTTAATGTTGTCTTTGAGTTTTAATTGCCCATTGACTATTTCAAAACTAGCCGCATTCGGTCCAGATAAAGTATAAGTGTGACTGTCTACTGCGTCTTCATCTTCGGTGGTTATATCACCCACCACACCACCGGTTGTGCCATCGTTTACATAAAGACTGCCTGAAATATTTATCGCCGTGGGTGCATCATTAATATCATTGATGGTGATGGCATAATCAGAAGAAATTGATAGGCCGCCGCTATCGGTGGCTGTGACTGTCACATTATAAGTATTTTTCTCTTCATAGTTAGCGCTGACACCGTCTTTAAGTTTGAGTTGGCCATTAACTATCTCAAAATGCTCTGCGTCATCACCTGTCAAAGTATAGGTGTGAGTGTCATTAGCATCTTCATCTGTGGTCGTTAAAGTACCTACTATTGCACCAGCATCATTCTCGTTAATTGCAGTTGCAGAAATTGTGGTGGCGGTGGGTGCATCATTAACATCGGTAACAGCGAAAGCATAGGTCGTTGATTTTTCATGGCCTGCATCATCAGTAGCAGTTATGGTAATCTGATAAGTACTCAACACCTCGTAATTAGCACTGAAAGAGTCTTTTAATTTTAACTGACCATTAACCACTTCAAAATTCTCTGAACCTTCTCCTGATAGGGTGTAAGTGATGGCTCCACTAAAATTAGTATCAATAACAGATAAATCGCCAATAATGGCGCCCAGTGCATTTTCTTCAAATTCGATAGAAGTTATTTGGACCGTTCCAACCTTTAATATGTATTCTTCTTGATAGGTCAAGCCACCCTTATCTGTGGTAGTTACCGTGATGGTTAATCTTGGCTCACTAAGACTATCAATTGTTACTCCTGATTTAAGTTTCAAAACTCCATCAACCACTTCAAAACGATCATCACTCACGGTATAGGTATGATTTTCTCCAGCATCTTCATCGACTGTACTTAAAGTGCCAACAACTGCAGCATCAGTGTTATCCATTAATACAGTTCTGGTTATACCGATGTCAGTTGGTGCCTCGTTGATGTCATTTACAGTGATAGTAAAATCATTAGACGTTGATAGTCCGCCGCTATCAGTGGCGGTAACCGTGACGCTGTAGGAGTTTTTTTCCTCGTAATTAAAGCTCACCCCATCTTTAAGTTTTAATTGGCCATCAATTACTTCAAACTTATCAGCGTCATCACCCGAGAGAGCATAAGTGTATTCATGGGTGGCATTAAGGTCATCAATGGCTGCCGTTAAGTCTCCAACCACGGCACCGCTTAAGTTCTCATCAATACTGGAATTAGAAATGCTTATGCCGGTGACCACATCGCTGACAACGATATTGAAAGTTTGTGTGGCAGAACCGCCATTACCGTCATCAATAGTAATCTCAACAATATAAGTATTATCCTGATCACTATCTTGAGCATTTTCAAAATCCGGTCGATCAACAAATGTGAGCGCCCCTGTGGCCGCATCAATAGTAAAGAAAGTTTGGTCAGTGCCGCCACTAATGGAATAAGTGAGGGCATCATTATCGATATCAGTTGCAGTGAAACCAGTCACATCTGAGTGGTTTTCTTCAATGCTTATATCAGGGCCTGAGGTAAACTCTGGAACATCATTCACTGGGGTGACTGAAATATTAACTGTGCCTGTTGAAGTTAGACTTCCATCAGAAACACTGTAAGTAAAAGAACCAAAGTCAGTGTTACTGTCATTGAGATTTGCATCAGGTGTAAAAATAAGTCCCGTGAGCTGAGAAATGCTTAAGGTCATATTATTAGTGACTTCAGTGCCATCAGCTGTGGTTAAGGTTCCACCTGTAGGTAACCCAGTTACGGTAATGGTTAAGCTGTCTCCATCGGCATCGCTAGGGGTGGCAATACCCAGAGCGACATCAGATGAATCTTCATCCAAGGTTAAAGTAGTGGTGCCACCTGTTGTTGGCGCCCTATTGGTAGGTGCTGGTGGAGTTATTAAAGCACCGCCACCACCGCCACCGCCACAGGCGGCTAGAGTCAGAGAGGCAAGCGCAGGAAATGTTAGAGTTTTTTTATTTTTTAGAAGATCAGATGTGATTGTTGGATTTTCTTTCATAATATGTGTGCTTTTATAACATGAATATTGTTAGAAAAATATCTAATATTTGTATAAAAAATTAACCATAAAAATAATGATTAGTGTTATCGGTTATTTATGGGGTTTTTTTTTAGCGTTTTCTATTAAGATGAAACAAGAATATGAAGTTTTCTAGAAAAAAAATAATCACTTTATTACAGCTTTTCATTCTCAATCAGTTTGCAGTTGCCCAACCAATTGTGATTGATAAGTTTGAAATGAATCAACAAGAGCAGGAGGCTTTTGTAAATTCACTACTGTTTTCTATTAAAGAGCATCCTATTTTTTTACAGACCTTAACTATTGTTGAAACAAGCAAAGCCTCTCTTGATATCTCAAAATCAAGCAATAAACCTCAGATACAACTACAAGCAAATTCTAGGAACAGCCTCAAACAAAAATTTGAGGATCCACTGAGTGCCCTTACAGAGAGCACTAAAGATGAACATAGAGCAGATTCCAGTTTAATTTTGCAACAGTCTATTTTTGACAAAGCGGTTGAAGAAGAAATCAATAAACAAGAATATATGCTGCAGGCAGATTATTTTGATAAACAACAAAGAATCTCTGAGTTGACTCTAGAAATGGCTTTGGTTTGCCAAGATACAGCAGCCTATAAAATAATTTCTGATCTCATTGAGATTTCAATTGATAGTCATTCAGAAATTGTTAACCGGATACAAATGAGAGTTGAGAGTGGACGAGCAGCTCAAGCAGAAATGACCAGAGCTAAGGCCAGATTAGCAGAAGCTAGAGCAAAAAAAATGACCATTGAACTTAAACTATCAACTGCTAAAGCTCAATTTCAACAATTGATGTCGGATGGCAAACCATGTGAGAAATTCATTACGATTGACCCTGAAGAATTAATTATTAATACAAAAAAAGTTCACGATGAAATTGAGAATAATTTTTCTGTAATGCGAGCAAGTGAGCTAATTAAAGCGTCTGAAAGGGAGTTAGAGAAAGCTAAGGCTGGCTTCAGACCAAAAATTAATCTTGAACTTAGAGGGGACAGGTACGATCTCACAGGAGATAAAAATTATGACATTTATGCAGGAGTGAACTTTAATGTAGATATTTACACTGGTGGGAAAAGAACAGCATTAATTCGATTAGCTAATGAACAACTCAAAACCGCAAAATTAAATAAAGAAATCTTAATTAAAGATTTAAGAATAAAATCAGGAGCAAACTTGGCAGAACTAAATAACAGTAATGACAGATTAATGATATTTAATACCGCTTATGAGGCTTACATGGAGAGCAGAGACAAACTAAGTCTTCAGTTTGAATCTTCCAATGTGTCCTTATTAGAGCTGTTGCAGGCTGAACGAGATTTTATTGAGTCTTCAGAATTATTATTGCTCAATAAAAAAGAAATTATTTCATCTCAAATAAGACAACTTTATCTTTTAGGAAAAATTACTGACTATTTTGAAAAAGAACTTTGAAAATATTAATTTGATAAACAAATAATGATCACCCAAATAAAAACTACTCACTGGTTCAAGGTAGCATTTAGTGAAAACAAGAACCTATATTCCAGGGTACTCTTAGCCTCGATAATGATTAATCTCTTATCGGTAGCAAGCTCTGTCTTTATTATGGTTGTTTATGACAGAGTGATTCCCAATGCAGCCTATTCATCTTTATTTGCTCTAACAACAGGCATGGTCATAGTTGTTGTTTTTGACTTCATCTTAAAAAATCTTAGGTCATGGTATATAGATCTGGCTGGTGAAGATTTAGATCTTGGGATTGGAGAGGATATTTATTATCGTTTACTTCATGCCCCTATTGACAGGATGAATAACTCAGTTGGAAACCTTGCTAATACCTTTAAAGAATTTGATGCTTTGAAACAATTTTTTGCTTCAGCCACAATTGCGTTATTAATAGACTTGCCATTTGTGTTTTTATTCATCCTAGTTATTTATCTCATTTCTGGGCCATTAGCATTTATCCCATTAACGGTGGTCCCTCTCATCTTAATTATTGGCATAGCTGTTCAGCCTTTCATTGCAAAACATAGTCAGTCAGTTTCTGAAATGAACCAAAATAAATACAGTCTTTTGGTAGAAAGTTTAGGGGGTTTGGATGCTATACAAACGAATAATAGCTCTTCACTATTTGTTGATCGATATCGAGACAGTATAAAGGATGGCTCAAGCTCTTCGAGAAAATCAAAAGTCCTGTCTCAACTTGCAACCAATTCAGCGTCCAGCGCTCAGCTTATTAGTCTTGTTGGAATTATTTTTTATGGAACCTATTTAATAGACTCTGGGGAAGTCTCTATGGGTGCTATGGTTGCTGCAGTTCTCCTTTCATCAAGAGCTTTATCTCCTATGGCACAAGTAGCGAACCTATTCGGCAGACTAAATCACGCCAGGACTGCTTATAAGAAAATCGATCAATTGATGGACTTAATATCAGATCAAGGGGTAGACAATAAAGGCATTAAAGCTGAAAGTCTTGGTAACCTGGAATTTAAAGGTTTGGGTTTTACATATCTTGAATCATCAACGCCAACGATAAACCAACTCACAACACAAATCAAAGAAGGAGAAAAAGTTGCCATAATGGGCAAAAATGGTTCAGGTAAAACCACACTAATTAAACTGATTTCAGGAATATATACACCCTCTCAAGGAGCTTTGACATTTAATCACTTGCCTCCCGATCAAATAGACCATAAAACTTTTAGAAGAAAATTAGCTGTGGTACTCCAAGATTTCAAACTGTTCTCAGGGTCGATAAGAAATAACATTGTTATGGGGAGAGAATGGATTAACGATGAAGCTATTCAAAGCTCAATAAAATTAAGCGGTCTCAATGATTTTCTTCATACAATTCCTGGTGGGTTAGAGCATATCCTTTCAGATAACGGTAAATCATTATCTAAAGGACAAATGCAATCAATTGCATTAGCTAGAGCCATGGCAGGACATCCTGAGATTTTATTACTAGATGAATCATCGGCGTCTCTTGATATGAATGCAGAAAAAGCTCTTATTGAAAGTCTTAATAATGAAATGTTTAAAACTTTAATCATAGTAACGCATAGAATACCAATGCTGGAATTAGTGGATCGCATTATTGTTATGTCGCAAGGCTCCATAGTATTAGATGGCAAAAAAGACGACGTTCTCAAAAAACTCAGACAAAATAATGATTGAAGAAAAACAACTTAGAAGTGCAAACATAATTTTATATTCAATATGTCTTTTTTGGGTAATCATCTTTATTTGGGCAAGTTATGCGACCTTGGAAGAAGTTACAAAAACAGTAGGGAGGGTCGTTGCCTCTTCCAAAGTACAGGTTATTCAGAACTTAGAGGGTGGAATCATAAAGGAAATCCTTATAAAAACTGGAGCAACAGTCTCTTCTGGAGATCCTCTAATAATATTTGAAAGCACTAAATTTGAGTCTGAATTATCAGCCTTAAAAAAAGAAAAACAAGCAGCAGAAAAGAATCTTAATTTACTTGATGAGGAACTGGATATATTAGAACCTCTTGTTAGTCAGGGTGTTGAATCTAGAATGGAATTGATACGTTTACTTCAACGTATCTCAGATGCAGAAGCAGGTTTAATGAAATCAGAAGAAACTCTTCCAATACTCGAGGATAGACTACTTAGAAGCACTGTGATTGCCCCAGTTGATGGAATTGTCAATCGACTCCTAGTTAATACAACTGGAGGAGTAGTACAACCCGGAGAACCATTGCTTGAAATTGTACCCATAGATGATGAACTGATTATTGAGGTCGAAATTAACCCCAAAGACATCGCCTATGTTCTTCCAGGGCAAGAAGCGATCATTAAACTCACTGCTTTTGATTTTTCTAAATTTGGCTCTCTCAAAGGTAAAGTCATAAACGTTGGGGTGGATACAATTCAAAAAGAAGACGGAAGCATTTGGTACATATGTCAAATAGCTGTTGATGGAAATGGATTTACGTCCATAGGGAAAACCATAAAAATCCTTCCAGGAATGGTTGCAGAAGCAGACATCGTTAGTGGTGAGAAAACTGTTTTAAAATACCTGTTACAACCCGTGACAAAAATTGCTAACGAAGCCTTTAGAGAAAGGTAGTTATGAGATTATTGCCTTAATCATCTAAAACCGCGAACCCCCAATAGTTATAACCAAGGATCTTGGGTGTCTTAGGCAGATACATAGTTTCCAACTGACTTATGCTTAAGCCTGAAGATTCTATGATTAATGGGATATTTTTATTGATATTGCACCCACCTGAAATTTTTGACCAAACGTTATTTAATCTATTTTGCCATTTATATACTTGTGGCTCAGGTGACGTTCCATGTTCACAAAATACTAGTCGTCCATCCGTTTTCATAACACGTTTAATCTCAGAAAGTGCTTGATTTAAATTTGGGATTGTACACATGGTGTAGGTGATTATTACTGTGTCAAAAAAATTGTCATCCAATCCTATGGATTCTGCAGAAGCATTGATAAATTGAACGTCCATGCCTTCAGCGTTAGCCTTTTGTTTCGCCATTAACAAGAGTTCTTCCGATGGGTCTAAACCCCAAATTTCTTTAATATTGTCTTTTTGATAATAAGGAAGGTTTAGACCAGAACCGATTCCAACTTCCAGCACCCTACCTCTGGCTAAGGGGATGACTTTCTCCCTTTGATGTATAAATGGTTTAGAGCTGCATGAACAATTCAATAGATGGGGCAGAATATATTTGTCATAAAGACTCCTAGTTATCATTTCGCCCTAATGACTGAAGATGCAGGTACCCAAAAATTAACACCAGAAAGAAATTCTTAATTCTCTGATCTTTAATTTTGTTAAAAAACACAAAAAACTCTAACACATGTGTAACGACTAGAAATATTAAGAGATAATTAATATAGGCTGATATCGGAAAAACCAAATTCAAAAGACAGATAAGCCATACAAATAAAAGCGAATATTTAATAAGGTTAATTTTTTTCATAATAAAATCCTAACAAATCTATTCAGGATCAAAAAGGCTAAAAAAAATAAAGATGAAGAATAATTACAAGTAAAGTTAAAAACCTTAAATGTCTCTTATGGCTCTTATTGTTTTTCTTTTTTGTTTAAGAGTGACTCTCTCTTGAAGTGTTCTCTTCTCCCTAAGCTTTTTAGGGTTATGGAATAACCATGTAAAATTGAAGCTAACGGTTATGGGTTGCATGCCCATTTCATAATCGATTCTCTGTGGAGCATAAGGGCCCATAATAGTTTTATGGAGCTCTGTAACAGAAGCACCGGATGATGTTTTTAGTTTTCTGACATCAAGATTTAAACTAATTTTTTCATTTACCACATAGTCAAAACCAGTCTGAAATATTGGATCTAAAGACTTTTTAAGCTTGAAATTAGCACCGGATAGGATGCCGAGAGATTTTTCTTTATGGAAGGATGAGTATATTAAACCTAAACCAACATAGGGTCTAAAATCAGAATCTTTTGGTTTGAAGTAATATTGCATCGTCGCATTAGGAGACAGCGAAATAAAGGATGCAATTTTAGCTTCTTCTCCCATAGATTTATTATAAATATCAATTTCTGAGGGGAGTCCTGTCAAGAATTCAATCCCTATATTATCAGTCATGAGGTAGCTAAAAGAAAAAGTCGGCATTCCAAAACGTGCCATCCCTATCTGACTGTCATTACTAAATTGGGGCAATAAAAAGGTATAGCCTGATCTTAAGATCCAATCACCTTTATTGATTTCAGAATTATAACCCCACGAGTTTGTTGAAAGCAGAGCTACGAAGAATATTAGTAATTTATTCATAATAGATATACTAGGGTAACAATGTGTTTTGAATATGAAGATCATAGATAATTTACACTTAAATCCATTACTTCTATGCCGACGAATACCATCACCAACATAAATAATTACTGATCACTAACATGAAAAAATTACTTATAATGCTATATTAAAATCTAACTATTGCAGATAAGGCATTACTCTTTCAGCTATTAACTCCATTGATTCTTTTGGATCCTTGTATAGCCTTATAGCAAACTCATCTAATCCTGCTTTCTTGAATTGTTTGAGCTCGTCAATAATTCTCTCTATATCATCATTGTCACCGGTAAATGTAAGATTATTTACAAGCTTTTCAACAATAGCATCTGGAACTCCCTTAATGATGTCGCTGTTTTGAGCGTAGGCTTGAGCGAATGCTTGGAGGTTTTCTTCAACGATTTGAGCTTCATCTTGATCTAAGAATGTTGATATATACCAGTTATCTAGCATCCCACGGACAAATAGTTTAGCCCTTGCTTCTGCTTTAGCTTCACCCTTATCCCCTTTTATATGCCATGAAAATAGGTTACTGATTGAAAAATGTTTTCTGTCACGACCATTATTCTTTAACCCTTGATTGATAAGATCTAAGCATTCGTCTATTCGTGCCAACGTTACATCACTCATGATCAAACCGTCGGCCATTTCAGTAGCCATTGCTAACATTTTAGGTTTAGTTGCACCAACATAAATTTCAGGGCTAGGTTGATCTATCCACTCTGGTTTGGGTGCTGTGATCTGAAAAATTTCTTTATTGAATACAATTGGTTCACTGGAAGATAAACTTTTTAAAAATTCAATACATTCTCTGACACCTAGAATCATATTAGGGTGCATGGTTCGACGATCAGGTTTTAGACCCATTGAGATTAATGTTCCTCCACCGCCGCCAATTATAATCTTTGCCCTGCCCTTAGACAGCTGATTTAAACCGAATAGAAGATTAGATAGCTTCAAAGGGTGTGTTTCGAAAGGACTGATTGCCACTGGGCCCATACTGATTTTTTCAGTCTCTTTTGCAAGGACGGAAAAATTAATAAAAGGGTCAATTGCTGATGGATAATTTGCTGTCAGAACAGCATTAAATCCTAATTTCTCTGCAATAATTCCCAACTCTAGAAACTCTTCTGTTGTGTGAGTTGGGTCAATTATTATGTCAATCTTCATTCTTTAATTGCCCCGGTGAAATCCTATCCTAAAATCTCAGTTTATGGCACTACAGACAAAAACAGGAATATTTCTTGTTGTTTTTTGTCGGTATTCTTCATAAAAGGGGCATGCTTCGATAATGGTTGGCCAGATGTTATTTTTTTCTTTGTCAGACAACATCCTAGCGTGTGCAGTGAATGTCTTTGAGTTGACTGTCATTTCTATTCTTGGGTCATTAATTAAATTATAGCACCACGCCGGATGTGCTGGTGAGCCGCCACTTGAAGCAACCAATATATAGTCATCTTTATAGGGAATGGTCAACAAAGGAATGGTTCTAAGGCTCCCTGATTTTCGGCCGACAGTGGTAATCATACAAATTGGATTACCAAGGAAAGTACCAAGAAATCTACCGCCAAATTTGTTATACAGCAGTGTATGCAGTTTTGTTAAACCCTGCATAATGGGCTTTACAAATTTATGCGTGTTCATTTATGTGTTTAGACGATTAAACCGCTGTTATATCAAAAATTCTTATTGATGGTCCTTCATCACATAGAGAGCCAATTAACTCCACTGTTCCATCCTCAGTTCTAAACGCAAGGTAGCGCTCATAATGCTCTTTTGATTCCCATGTTTCAGTCATCACAAAATTATTTTTATTTTCTACGTTAAGCGTCAGATTAATTCCATGACAACCATCATAAGCCCTAGTAACTTTATAGGCCTCTTCGCATAGTGCAGTAAAATTTTCCACTTCACCGTCTTTTAAAACACCTTCCAATAAAACACTTACTTTCATACTAACCTCCTGTATTTAAATTAAATTTATAGATCTTATTTAACTGAATAAAATTTCATCTCCACACTATCAGTGGTTAAATTCATTTCAGTTAGACAGAGATAGAAATTGCCATCAGTCACATCATCTAATGAGTAAAAAGAAATAATATTTCCTTCACGTTCCCAAACCCCTTGGCGACTTGCAGCATTTCGAGCACCTTCATCATTGATCGCAGTAGCCCTTCCTGAAAAAGATCCTTGCGTCCTATGGTTTGGATTATCAAGTTTTAAATTATATGTGAGCCAAACCTTTCCATAATCACCTGTGTTTCCGACAACATTAATGACTCCTCCACTATCAGTCAAAGTGACTGATGTAATGTTTCCAGAAAACAAATTTGCATCTCCATGAATATCTATACTGTGAGCACTGAAAGAACTCATTATTAGTATTAAAGATAATATTATTTTTTTCATTATTTACTCCTTTTTATAATGTTTTTTTAAAAATTAAGCTGCATTTTTTGATGGCCCGTATTTACTAGAGTAATACCATAGCAACATCCCTGAAAGGACTGTTAGTAAGCCAAGAATTGCGAAGACCCTAATTAAACCATGTGAAAAATCATCTCGTTCTCTATA
>Ga0208765_1001010_pt1 | contig 17843 bp, 17 predicted proteins | sample ETNtaG_2_FD_185783 | JGI IMG/M metagenome (GOLD analysis project Ga0208765, IMG submission 185783) | Marine microbial and viral communities from oxygen minimum zone, Eastern Pacific Ocean - ETNP201406SV203 (SPAdes) (version 2) | ecosystem: Environmental > Aquatic > Marine > Oceanic ...
GATCTGTTAAATGCAATCATCTGCATGATAAGAACTCCGCACCAGCGAACCCGATTTTACTATATCAAACCCCAGTTCAAGACCAATACTTTCGTAGTCCATAAATTCCTGATCTTCTACATATCGATCTACAGGCAGATGGTTTTTTGTAGGTTGTAAATATTGCCCTATCGTAAAAATCTTCACACCAAGACCAATGACCTGGTTCATTGTTTCTACCACTTCATTAAAATTTTCTCCGAGACCAACCATAATACTGGTTTTGGTCCGCAACCCGTTCTCTACAGAATATTTCAAAACATTCATGCTACGCTGCCAATTTGCTTGATTTCGCACCTGTTTACTGATTCTCTCAACACACTCTACGTTATGGCTGAATATTTCCGGCTTCGAATTGAATACTTTTTTTAGTAACGATTTATGACCTTTAAAATCCGGCGTTAGAACTTCCACATTACAACTGGGGACATGGCAATGTATCTGATCAATTGTCTTAGCCCAAATGGTTGCACCATAATCTTCTTTAATATCATCCCGGTCCACCGATGTAATAACCACGTGTTTGAGATTCATTTTCTTGACCGCCATTGCAGTACGATAGGGTTCCAATGGATCATTCCAAATAGGCTTTCCTGTCTTCACTGAACAGAACCCGCAGGCCCGAGTGCAAATATCTCCTAGAATCATAATCGTTGCTGTACGACGGTCCCAGCATTCATATATATTGGGGCACCGTGCTTCTTCACATACAGTATGAAGTCTGTTGGTTTGAACCACGGTATTCACAAACAGGTAACCATCTGTCATTTGAAGACGTATTTTAGGTTTATAAGGCTTTGTAATTATATCAGACATTATCTTTTATGAAATAAATAGATCATGTATTTCCGATATTTTCTGAATTGCTGGCTATCTAGCAAGTCCAATTGATCTTTTTTCTGATCCCATTTTGGACCAATTATTTTACCAACCATGATAGACATTTTGGGGAAATTTTTCCTCGCAGAATAAACACCATACTCTATCGATGGATTTACAAAACGTTCTAAAAAATATTTCGCATAATCCAGCGTAGGCATGGTATTGTCAGTCTGATCATATTCTTTAATCAAATCAAATCCATTTTCCTTCGCTGTGGAGAGATATTTTTCCAATGGATGGGATGATCTTAAATGTGGATTTTTTGAACCATCCTTGTAATGTACAAAATAATCAGATGCCAGTAAGTAGCCTCCATTCAACAATGTTTCCCGCGCCTTTTTAAAGCCTGCATCCATGTTTATATAGCAGGCACTTTCACTTTCAAGAACCAGATCATATGATTTTTGAGGGATGAAATTTTCAAATTTTACATGGTGAAACACCATTTCACCATTAAACTTTTCATGTATTACACCTCTCTGATAATTGTCTGGAGATAATGTTTCAATATTATATCCTTTTTTTAAAAGATACTCCGCATTACCCCCAATTCCACACCCCACATCCAGAATAGACTGTACTGTTTCAGGAATGAAAGAAGTTAGATATTCAATATATCGTATTTGTGCGTCTTTAATATGCTGTAAGGTTATCTTATCCAAATCTACGGTGGTTGGGTCATCCCAAAATCCGTAATGGAGATAGGGCGAACGGATCGTTTCCGAATACAGTTTTAAAACGTGGTCAATAGACATTAAAAAACCGTATTCAGATCCATGGTTTCAAGATTATATTTTACCTGACTGATAAATTTTGCACCGCCGGCACCATCAACGATCCTATGATCGAATCCTAATGAAAGCATCATCATGCTTCGAATCGCAATTGCATCACCTTCAGTGGATTCCACAACAATGGGCTGTTTCTTGATCGCTCCAACACCCAGGATCCCAACATTGGGTTGATTAATGATTGGAGTACCAATCGAAACACCAAATACCCCAAAATTTGTAATGCTGAAAGTAGAACCGGACAATTCATCTGCAGAAATAGTGTTACTTCGGGTTCTCTTGGCAACATCATTTACGGATCGGCAAAGTCCAAGAAAATTTTTCTCTTCACAATTGGCCATGGATGGAACCATGAGACCATTTTCAACTGCAACGGCTAATCCGATATTTATATTCCTATGGTATGTGATAGATGTTCCCGAAATAGACGCATTCATTTCAGGATAATCCTGCAAGGATTTAACCACTGCATCCACTATGAAAGGTGTATAAGTCAGGTTAAACCCTTCCTTCTGGCAGAAAGAGTCATCCTTTGATTCTACAAAATCCACGATAGTAGTCATATCCACTTCTGTCATCACATAAACATGGGCCGATGTTTCAATGCTTTCTTTCATATGTTTTGCAATGAGTTTTCGCATGTGATGCATTTCTTCCGTACTTCCTGGTATAACAGATGAAACAGGAGCAGGTCGTTCCTGCATTGATCCAAAACCTTCGATGTAAGCTAGAATATCTTTTTTCGTTACCCGTCCACCACGGCCAGTCCCGGAAATCGTTTCTAACTCACTTAATGGTAGACCTTTTTCTGCAGCGATCTTCATCACCACGGGAGTATAAAACTTCTTTACTCCAGTTTTAGCTGAAATTGGAGAAGGTGAACCAGGTTTTGTTTTTTCTTCCTTTTGCGGGTCAGGTAAGGGCTCTGGAGTTGACGTTGAACTTGGATCTTTATAAGACTGTTGTTTAGCGCCACTCCCATCTGTATCAATTCGGGCAATCACAACACCGACCTCTTTTATATCATTTGGATTTGCTAGTATTTCCACCACAGTTCCTGCAGCAGAAGATGGAATTTCTGAGTCAACTTTATCTGTGCCAATCTCAAGTAGAATTTCATCCAAGTCAACCGGATCACCTACTTTTTTACGCCATTCCAATATTGTTCCTTCGGTTATGGATTCACCCATTTTTGGCATAACAACATCAACAATCATTTAATACTCCAGCAATTCTTGAATAACTGTAGACACATCTTCAGTTTGCGGAAGGATTTTTTCTTCTAAGAACCAGTTAAATGGAACTGGGGAATCCTTTGCAGCAACACGGCGTACAGGCCCATCGAGTAATTCAAAAAATTGATCAGCGATCAGAGCAGAAATTTCAGCACCAGGCCCGTTTGTCAAATTATCCTCATAAACAACTAAGACCTTACCTGTTTTCTCAAGAGAAGCCTCAATCATATCCAAGTCCAAGGGATTTAAAGTACGAAGATCAATAATCTCCACCACTCCATCTGCCAGGTCCAATGACTTTATTCCTTCAATAGATTTTTGAACCATGGCACCCCATGTAACAATGGTAAGCTCATTCCCTTGGCAAACAATTCGTCCCTTACCAAAAGGTAGTACATAATTATCCCCAGGTTCTTCTGTTGCAGCATAGCCTTGTCGGTAAAGTCCTTTATGTTCCATATAGATGACAGGATCATCCATTCTGCAGGCCATTTTTAACAATCCTTTTGCATCCGCTGCGTTAGATGGATACGCCAAGTAAATGCCCGGCATATGAATGAAATATCCATCAATGGACTGACTGTGATACAAGGCACCGTGTATATATCCTCCAACGGGTACCCGGACGACTAATGGACATTTCCAAGCATTATTTGATCGGTAACGTAACGTGGAAACTTCATTCCGCAACTGCATCATGGCTGTCCAGATATAATCACCAAACTGAATTTCTACGACTGGTTTGTAACCGGCAACTGCCATCCCAACAGCTGTGCCTACAATTGATGATTCTGCTAGAGGAGAGTTAAATACCCGGTCTTGTCCAAATTCATCAGAAAGCCCTCTAGTGGCTGTAAAAACACCGCCTTTGGGATCAGCAATATCTTGTCCGTAAATGACCATTTTATCGTTTCGGGTCATTTCTTCTTTCAATCCATGATTGATGGCATCCACAATTACAACTTTATCTGCTACAGCATCATAACTCGGTTCATTCATAGGCATGTCACCGCTATAGATGTGATCCAATGCTGTATCTCCATCGGGATGCTCCTGTCCTTCTGCCCATTTAGTGTCTGCATCTACCTGTGCTTCAACTTTGGTGCGAATTTTTTTAATTTCTTTGGCTGAAATCAATTTTTCCCGAATACATTGTTCTTCCAGAATGGTCAATGGGTCTCTTTTCCTATCTGCATCTAATGCTTTTGGGGTGCGATATTTTCGTTGATCATCAGAGCTAGAGTGGGGCAGCAAACGCACCACATTTGACACAATCAAAGATGGACCCTTCCCTCTCCTCGCTCGCTCAACTGCCTGTTTAAATGCAAGATTTGTTTCAAAAAAGTTGGTGCCGTCAACATCATATCTTGAGAGATTTTTAAAACCGGCCGTCATGGTATAAACCGAATCAGCCGTTTGCTCGGATTTATGGGTAGAAATGGCATACTCATTATCTTGGATATGAAAAATAACTGCTGCTTTTGCTTTACTCGCCCAGTTTAATGCTTCGTGGAAGTCACCCTGACTTGTGGTCCCTTCGCCGGAAGACACATAAACCACTTCTTTTGTTTTTTCCATTTTTCTGGCAATTGCAGTTCCTACAGCCTGTAAAAATTGGGTTCCAGTTGGGCTGGATTGACTTACAATACGGAGATCCTTATGTCCATAATGTTGAGGCATCTGGCGACCGCCTGAATTAGGATCATCAGCCCTGGACAGAAAACAGAGTAATTGTTCCCGAGCCGTCATTCCTAGTCCAATACAGTAAGCACCATCCCTGTAATAAGGATAGGACCAGTCTTCACCTTGACGAATTAAAACAGCTGCGGCCAGTTGGGCTGCTTCATGTCCTGAAGCCCCGATATGAAAAAAACTTTTTCCCTGTCTCAGTAGAATAAGCATTTTCTCATCTAACCTTCTGGACAAGGCCATTTTAGTGTAAACATCTAGTATCTGTTCTTTTGTAAATCCGTGCAACCGGGCCATAGAATTATACTCTTAAAAAATAATGGTTAAATTTTTCAATTATAGTTTTTTTTACTTCTTCCATATCTTGTTTTTTACCCAATAATTGTTCCATGGAAGTCACACCGCAATGAAAAATACCGCAGGGAATAATACCATCATAAAATGAAAGATCAGGATTTACATTTAATGCAAATCCGTGCATGGTGACCCACCGACTGATTCGTACACCCTGTGCAGCAATTTTTTCATCACCAACCCATACACCCGTTAATCCTTTGGTCCGTTTTGCCTTGATTCCATATTCTTTCAGGGCATCAATTGTAATGCGCTCCAGGGTACGCATGTACCAACTCACACTTTTTTTATAATTGGATAAATCTAAAATTGGATAGCCTACCATTTGCCCTGGGCCATGAAAGGTAATGCCTCCACCCCGTTCAATATTAAAAACATCCACAGATTTATTCCGGCTTTGGAGTAAATGATCTTCATCTGCATTTTTCCCCAAAGTGTATACAGGATCATGCTCTACCAGGATTAATGTATCATCTATTGCGTCATGTATCCGTTTTAACTGCATTTTTTTCTGGAGTTGCCAGACATCCCAGTAGGGTTGAAGCCCTAAATCCTTAACCTGTATTTGATCTAATTTTGTTTCAATCATGATTGCTACTGATGGATTGCCAATCCAAATGCATCCATGGCCGCTTCCATTACAGCTTCGGATAAAGTAGGGTGGGCATGAACTGTCATGGCAATATCTTCCCATGTAGTTTCCAATGCTTTTGCTACCCCAAGTTCTGCAATAAGCTCAGTTGCTTCTGAACCCACAATATGAGCTCCCAGTAAATCACCATATTTCCCATCAAAAACCAGTTTTACAAAACCAGTGGTATTCCCCACCGCCATGGCTTTCCCACTGGCCTGGAATGAGAATTTTCCAACTTTTACATCATGCCCTTTTTCTTTAGCCTGAGCTTCCGTCATGCCTAAGGATCCCACTTGCGGCTGGCAATAGGTACAACCTGGTATGTTCGAATAATCTACCGGTTTTGTTTCGTGTCCTGCTGCATGATCTGCCGCCACATGTCCCTGAGCAGATGCTAAGTGGGCCAGCCAGGGTGGGCCGGACACATCACCAATGGCATAAATGTTTTGAATATTGGTTTGATTGAATTCATTAATTTGAATGGCACCATTAGCAGTTGTTATTCCAAGATTTTCAAGACCAATATTTTCAATATTCCCAGTTACACCCACCGCCAAAAGCGCCAAATCACCTTCCAAGATTTCTTTTTTATCATCTTTTTCTGTGTGGACTTTCACTTTTGTTTTTAAGCTTTCAATCTGGGATACTTTGGTTCCAAGTGAAATCTTAATTCCGGATTTTTTAAAATTCCTTGCCACTTCCTTGGAAACATCTTCATCCTCAACAGGCAGGACCCGGTCCATCATTTCCACCAAGTGAACTTCCGTCCCGAATTCATTGTAATAATAAGCAAATTCGCTACCGATTGCACCTGAACCAATGATAATCATTTTTTTGGGTGGTGTATTTAGCATCATGGCTTCTTTCGAACTGATTACCCGTTTCCCATCGATTTCCATCCCGGGGAAAGATCTCGGGCGAGCCCCTGTAGCAATGATGATCTTTTTGGCATTAACCTTTACTTTCTTTTTACTATTGTTCGTCTCAATAGTCGTCTTCGATGTGAGCTTCCCCATGCCATAGATATGGGTAATCTCATTTTTCTTCATGAGAAATTCAATACCCTTGCTCAGTCGGTTTGACACATCTCTGCTGCGCTTAATGTTTGCAGGAAAATCCACGGCAATTTTGTCCACCTTGATCCCATATTTATACGCATTCTTTATCGTGTTGTAAACTTCTGCGTTCTTCAAAAGTGCCTTGGTTGGAATACATCCCCAATTGAGGCAAATACCGCCTAATTTATCTTTTTCAATAATGCATGTTTTTAGACCCAGTTGTGCTCCGCGGATCGCTGCAACATATCCGCCAGGGCCGCCACCTAAGATTGCCAAGTCATAGTTTACCATTTATACCACTGTCCTATTTATGATTGATAAAAATTCAGATCTTGTTTCAGAAGACTTACGGAATTGCCCGAGCATAGCACTGGTTGATGCAAAGCTGTTTTGTTTCTCCACTCCCCGCATCTGCATGCACATGTGGCGACCTTCCATGACTACCGCAACACCCAGTGGATCAATAGCATTCATAATTGCATCTGCAATTTGATGGGTTAAGCGTTCCTGGACTTGGAGTCTTCTGGAAAACATATCGATAATCCGGGGTATTTTTGACAAACCAACAATTTTTCCGCTTGGGATATATCCCACATGAGCCTTGCCGAAAAAAGGCAATAAATGGTGTTCACACAAGGAGAAGAATTCTACATCGCGAACAATGATCATGTCTTTGGCATCTTCTTCAAAAATGGCATTATTTATAATATCTTCCAAATTTTGGTTATAGCCTTTGGAAAATAATTCCCAGGTCTTTGCCACACGGTACGGGGTTTTCAACAGGCCTTCCCGATCTGGGTTTTCACCAATTTCTTTTAACAAATTTCTAGTTATTTGTTCTAGTGTATCATGATTTGTCATTTAATCATCCTTCATCATAGTGTGCAATGTCAATTTTGCCTTTTAATGCATAGATCACCCCGTAGATAACCGGAGTATCAATTAAGGCCACCAGGACCTTAAACAAAAATCCGTTTTCTAGTAGAAGCCAGAATCTATCCCACTCAATTACACCCGCTGAGCATAATAATATCAAGACAGCTGCAGTATCAACAAACTGGCTTATAATTGTTGAACCATTATTTCGCAACCACAGGTGTTTTCCCTTGGTCAATTTTTTCCAGAAATGAAAAATCCTTACATCAATAAACTGAGCCGAGAGATAAGCAATCATAGACGCAAAAACAGCCATACCCTGGAGTCCAAAAACTTTTTGGAAAAGATCGTCACCAACTGGGGACCAAACTGTACTTGGAGCAGCATTTGCAATAAGAACAATAATCATAACAAAGACACTGGCGATCAATCCAGAGATCACAACCTGGTCTGCTTTTTTCTTACCGTAAAGTTCAGAAATCAGATCAGTCGCTAAAAATGTTATGGGATATGGTAGGATTCCGACGGATATTTCGAAGGTATAAATACCAAATGGTGTCCAAGTAAAAAACTTCTGAAAAATCAGATTACAACTAACCAAGGAAGCAATAAAGATTCCCGCCAATATCAAATAAAACCGATCCTTGAAATTCATTATTGTTCAGGTCCGTAATAATCCGTGTAGATTGAATGGGTTTCTACAAGTCGAAGCCGATGTAGTGTCCCTTGTTCCATCCTTGGAGCGATCTCACTCCATGCCCAGGTCAATATATTTTCCGATGACGGTTGCTTACCTTTGAACCATTCTATATCTTCTTCAATCTGAGAATGATCTAAAATATTCACTACATTATTTTTCACGATTTGACCCAATTTTTTCAAGTCAACCAGCCATCCTGATCCCTGATCAATGGATCCGGTAACAGACACTTCTAAAATATAATTATGCCCATGTGTGTTATAATCTTTGCCAAACACTTCCCAATTTTTTTCTTCTGACCAGTCTGCATTTCCATATTTATGGGACGCGCTAAAATGATATTTTTTTGTAATAATCGGATTCGACATAGTTGTATGTTGCAAATAATATTTGAATTAAAAATTACTGTTCTAAAAATTTACAAACAAAGATTTAGACTAAAGATGATGGGCAAAATTCTCCTAAGACACATTCATTACATTTTGGCCGCCTAGCGATACAGATTGCTCTCCCGTGATCGATGATCATATGGGTTAATTTAATCCAATGCCCTTCTTGAAAAATATCCATCATCTCAAACTCGATTTTTTTCGCATCTCTTATTTTTGTAAAACCTAGCAGTCCCATAATACGAACCATATGTGTATCAATGACCATGGAAGGCACATTATAAATTTCACCTAAAACACAATTGGCAGTTTTGCGACCTACTCCAGGTAATTTAATTAATTCTTCTAGAGTCTGCGGAACCTTTCCATCATACTCTTCCACTATTTTCAGACTGGCCCCTTGAAGGCTTCTTGCTTTTTGATTATGATATCCACAGGAATGAACGTCCTTTGCCAGTTTTCCCAAATCGCTATAAGCAAAGTCAGCTGGCTTTTGATATGTTAAAAAGAGATTTTTTGTAACCATATTCACACGGTGATCGGTGCATTGTGCCGACAGGATAGTTGCCATCAATAATTCATGGGCAGACGAGTAATTTAGTGAACATTTTGAGTTTGGATACTCTAAAAACAGACGGCTTATAATCTCAGATGCCCGTACTATTTTTTTTGCTTTGGATTCTCTCAATCGAGCAATTCGGACATTAAGCTTGGCATATTTTTAACCAAACTTGACCTTGGTACAATAATATCACACCCTGCAGATCGGAGTTTAGACCGATCACGATTGTTGATTTGTTTCATGGTCCCTACTACTTTTAATCCGCGCCTTTTTAATTCAGAAACAAGCCCAACGGATGAAAAAACAATTTCATCCATATCCACCACAGCCATTTTCACATCTTCCGGAAATACAGTTGGATCTGTATTTTCATCAGAAAATTCAACCTGCCGATCTTGATCAATACACGTTGATGAAAGTTTGGACCCTAACTCAAAATCTTTAACAAATAACAATATTTCAGGCATGTCTACTCCAGGGTGGGAACCATATCCCAGTTAAAATCTTTTGGTTGTTTCAACCCATTGTAACTGAATCTCACTTTTTCAATTTGGTTTAATAATAGATTAACACGTATACCCCGATGTACTCCAGAGAATCCCTGAAATTTTTCTTTACACTTCCTTAGCAAATTTTTTGCACCGATCATATTCCCATTTCCCAAGTGAACAAAACTTACTGCCAATTGGATCAAGCCCTGGAGAAATATTCGATCTTCCAGATAATAACCAGACCAGAGATCTTCCCATGCTTCATGGGCTTCAAAATAGTCCATTGTTTTATAATGCTTCATCCCTTCCTGGAATAATGATTCTTTTGTATCTTCTTCATTCACTGATAATTACCGTTTCATTCATTCTAAAATGCTTATCAAATCGGTCCACAGTGCAGGCCTGAATATTAGGATCGTGTTCAAAAAAAAGAACCCAGCCTTCTTCCCGCATTTTAATAAGGAGTTCTTCTTTTTCCTGCATGGTAACCACGGGCTGCACATCGTAAGACATGACCCATGGCACAGGAATATGGGCTGACAATGGGAATATATCTGCTCCATAAAAAAGAGTTTGCACCCCATCTGATATAATCGGGTGCATCAGACCTTTGGTGTGTCCATATGTGAGATAGGTATCAATCCCCTCAATAAAGGATTCATGTCCATCTACAATTTCCACCATTCCATTCTCTGACAATACCTTCCAATCATCTTCCATAAAGCTTCCAGCATCTTTCTGGCTAGGATGATTAGCAAGATCCCAGTTTTCTTTTGAAACCCAGTATTTTGCATTTGGGAAGGTAGGAACAATTTTTCCATTTTCTATTTTTGTATTCCCTCCAACATGGTCAAAATGAAGGTGGGTACAGATCACATCCGTGATATCTTCCGTAGAAAAACCATATTTGCCCAGTGATGACTCAATGCTGTAACGATCCATATCAATATTATATATCTTTTTGTATTTTTCTTCCCATTTAGTTCCGTTTCCCGTATCAATCAAAATATTAAGGTCATCACAGGTAAGCAATAAAGAACGTGTTACCATTTGAATACGGTTCAAATCATCACTGGGAGCCTGTTTTTCCCAAATGGGTTTTGGGATAATTCCAAACATAGCACCGCCATCTAAACCAAATTCAGATGTTTCAATACTGTAGAGATTAAAGTTCCCAATTTTCATGATAAAAGTTGGTTCAATCTAGAACCTAAAATTCTAATCTGTTGTTCATTGGCATTTTTTGAAAGATACCGTACAGCCTCCAAAGTTACCAATTCAGTTGCTTTTTCTTTTTGTGTTTTTTCATTCATTACAATTCTTTCTGCGCATGAAATAAACTTTGTTGAATCATGATCAGTCAACCAATGACTTGGACTGGGCTTAATCTCTTCTTTTTCTACCATCGTGAACTGGGATACCCAATAACTCAATTCTCGCTGGTATCCACGAATCCTCACATAATCACCTTTCCATAATCTTTCGATAGCAGAAAACAAAGGGATATCACCCCATTTAATCATCGCTTCCCAAATTTCTTCCGGGTTTTGATCTTCAGGAACATGAGCATCCTTCAGTTCATCTCCGGCTAACTGATCTAAAAGGCATTTTGTGAATACCCAGGTATCTTTTTTCAATTCTTGGAAATGATAGGCCCGCAATATGTGAAATACAAATAAACTATTTCTATCCACATCCTGCAAAGCAAGTTCTGTCAATGCATCCATGGTCCCTCTTGATTGGTCTGATGCTAAAAAGATTTTTGCAGCTAGGGATTCCGCTTCATTCCAAGTCCCGGATTGACAAGCATTTTCCAAGTCTCCTAAAAATGCAGTCTGGCCAATCCCATCTTGCAACGTTTCATCTAAAATAGACTGATCATTTTTCCTGAAATCATATTTGAATAAATAATTAACAGCAAACTCAAGGAGTACTTTGGATGGGTGATCCCGGTCATCACTAACAAAGTTCTTTATCGAATTTATGACACAGACCGGATGAATTCCTGCAGCCGGGTTCTTAATAGTTGAAACGCTGGCAAAGATTAAATCATTCAAGAACTGGACTAATTGGGGACCTGTTATTTTATAAGAAATAATATTTTGACAGGTATGCCTGTCTTTTTGAAAAAGGGCAGACCGGAAGGATAGATCAGCCATGTATAAAAGATTATTTTTTCTTCTTTTTAGTTGGCCCTAAATACAAAAAAAGCTGCATGGAGAATCCAGTACCCCTGGAAAATTGAGTTGGCCATTTTTTATATTGATGAGGGTAATCAGAATTATTAGGATCAAAACCAGCCTTCATATCATGAAAATAACCGGTTTCAAATCCCCATCTATAACTCAGCCTTCTACCATATAAGAATCCATATCGAATACTTTCAGGATCTTCTATTTCTTTATACCTTCCACTAGGTATAATCATACACCTGAAACCAGTCCATCCAATATTAAATGGGTTTTGTTTATCTTTCCTTTCACTCCCCTTGAACCTGTAATAGGTAAAATCAAAACTGGAATTTGGAGCAATGTTGTAACCAATATTTAGCACATCCCATCTTCGATCTTTTTTCATGAGAATACGGTTTATATCAACCCCTGTTCCGGAAAGCGGGATTCCTAATCGATATCCAATATCCGTATATTTATTTATACCATATCGCCACCATATTACAGGAATAACATTTTCAGTTGAAAAAGAAAAACCCATATTGGTTTCACCTTCTTTAGGTGTTTGGGGGAGCACTGGCGGATGGGATGCACAACCAGCCCCCCAGAGAATGATCACCATTAATAGAAGGATGAGATTCCGCATCGTCATATCGACGAGGAAAATACAGAAATCTCTTGAGAGATTAAAACGGAAAAGAATGATACTATTTTAGATAGATCATTTTACGGCTCAATACCGCTGGAGGGATTTGATCAACCTGAGCTTGAAGAGTAATAAAGTAAATCCCTGTTGATCGACCTTCCCCATCCCACATGTAATTGTAGGTTCCTGATATAATGAATTCTTCTTCTATTAATTTATCGTGTATTCGGCCTGATGCATCTGTGATATACAATGTTACGGTAGCATCCTCAAGCAGGTCAAACGTTATCCGTGTCTGACCATTAAAAGGATTGGGATAATTTTGGTACAGTACAAAAAGTTCAGGAACCAGGTCCGTAACATAATAGTCTTCTATGGGTTCATTGGTTGAACCAAGAGTGATTGATTCCGTATAATGCCATGAATCTCCATCCGGTATCCTGCTGATTGCGAAGGGTAAGGTATCTAAAACAATATATTCCAATGTGATTAATTCATCATCGCTTGACAGTTCAAGTGAAATAACCGTTGGTAAAACAAGATCATCTCCTAAAACGAAAGAAGAGTCAATAAATTGTATCTCAAATCCAACTTCTGATTCTATGTCCCAAAAAGGCTCATTTTGGTTTACCACAAAGTACTGATAATCATAGTCTGGTTTTCCCGCCGCTTCAAGATACAAGGTTTTAGAAAATGGGTTCCAGGTCAATTCATTAAGCCAGATGGATGATTCATTCCTAGTGACCTTAATAAGGTTAGCAGTATCCCTATCCATGGGAATGATATCACCATGAATAGAATAAATCACAGATTCATTTATGATTAAGGGACAGGTTTGGATAAAAATATCATCCATCATCAAATCTACATAGGTCCAATGGCTTGGTATCGGTACAGTAATTAAATAATCATTTGATTCTCTAAACTTTCCCAGATCTATGTATTCATCTCCTGAAAGAAGGTATAATTCATTAGTGGAAAGCTGCTCGGGATGAAAAAAATATAGTTTCAATACTGTTTCAATCTCCCCACTGTGCTCACAGCCAACAATTCGCATGGGTGCTATGCTATCAAACATTTCGACAGCTGTAGGATATTCAGCATACAAGAGGTTCCAATCCTTACGAATATCAATTATTGCTTCTTCAACCCTCTTTAACCAGACATCCGGAGATAAGAATAAATGATTTCTGTACATGGATTCGTATTCCATGATTCTATTGAAAAGTGTTTCATTTTGGATGATATCATCTATGACTTCCACGCTGGAAGCAGAAGGTTTGAGTAATTCCAAGGGGAACCTTTCGAACCAATTATGATTTATCACAATGTTTGATTGTAATAATTGTAGGATCGGTTGAATACTAGTATAGGAATCAATTATTTCAAACTCATCTTGGATATGCAACCGTACCAGATCAAAAACGGATTGGATTTTTTCATTAAAAATAAAGGAATCTTCCATTTTGGCACATGTGCCAAAAGAAGGCCTTTGAGTGTCGCTGTTAAAAATATTCCCAAAAATATCTTTTACTTCAATTTTATAAAAATACCGTTCGTTTGGTTCACAGTTGGTATCAAGATAATTTGAATGATCTGATGTTAACACAGATATTAATTCAAACTCTGGCTGACCAAATTTTTGCATAAAAACCTTGATATTTTGTACATCGATTGAATCAGGATAGGACCAAGTAACCAATAAAGATCCCTGCCCATCATAAACGGAAACATCGACCGGATAAGACAGAATAGTATTTTCCTGCGGCTCTGTTGCCCCAATAAAACAAAAGACAAGAATGGCTTTTGTAAGTATATGTTTAAGTATGCATCTCATAAAGAAATCACTCAGGCGAGACTCAATTTCGAGATAAAATGAAACGGAGGCAAGCAATTCCTCCACCGAAAAAACTATTTTATGAATGTCACTTTTTTAAACTGTTCCTTCCCACTTACACTTGAGCATATAAAGTAAATACCACTGGGGATATTTTCTGGTTTCCAGTTCAATGTTTGAACTTTGGTGAACTGTTTTCCACTGTAAAGATTAGCAATGAATCTTCCATCATAGGAGAAGACATCTACACTCAGATTAGCACCTGGTCGCGTAGATACCTGAATAGTTAGTGATGGGTTAAATGGATTGGGATAGGTATTTAATAAATTATAACGTTCTGGGAAAAAATTTGTTTGGTCTATCGCAGAAGTTGTTTCATACTCTACAGCTGCCATTGCGTTCATAATACCATAGCCATAAGTATTGTTGGCACTGTCTGCCATTGAAGCGGTCATTATGATCGCTTCACGCACTTCCATTGCCGTCCAATCCGGTTTGGCCTGTCTTATTAAAGCAGCTGCACCACCAACAAGCGGGCAAGAAAGGGATGTACCGCTCATTTGTGAATAATTTGTTGTAGTGTTAGGACTAATACACCATGTTTGTCTCCCTCGCGCACACACTTCAGGTTTAATTCTCCCATCTACAGTTGGACCATGTGAGCTAAAACTTGCTATCTCACCGCTTTCCTCTACTGCCCCAACTGAGATGACTGAATCAGCATCAGCCGGAGCAATAATATAATACCAGTCATCATTTCCTTCATTCCCAGCAGCAGTTACACAAACCATACCAAGTCCCACAGCAATATCAATGCCATTGGTTGTGACCGCGGTATTTCCATCAAGATCAGAATATTCATACCAGTCAAGATAACCAAGAGAAGTAGAAACTACATCTGCGCCATTTGCTTCCCCCCATTCTAATCCAGAGACATAATCATCTTCTTCTTGCTGGACTTCTTGGGATGTATCTTCAGTTTTAGCTAAAAGAAATTCTGCATCAAATGCAACTCCAATCAATTCACCTGGGGCATTGGCTGCAATAGTAGAAAGAACTGCTGTGCCGTGGTAATCCTGGTTATTATTATCTTCTTCTTCTGTTTCATTTGCTGTTTCACTGTCATCATTAATCACATCCCATTGAGCAATCACATTTATACCATCTAATGCACTATGAGACAGGTCAAACCCTGTATCTAACAATAATATTCGAATCCCTTCACCCGTATAGCCCTGGTTATGGAGCTCATGGACATTGATCTGCTCTATCTGAGCCTGAGCGTTTCCATAATCAAAGTCCCGTGAATCAGGAGAAATATCTCCATGAAATTGAATGGGTGGTTTTTTATAACCGAGCACCGGTGCAATCTTATCTACGAATGGCAGTGCACTTAGTCTATCTAAATCCGGTTTAGAACAAATAACAGATATTGCATTGAGCCAGCGGCTCTCATTTTTAGTCGTTAATCCCAGTAATGCTATTTCATTTTGATAAATCGGGGACACCTTAAGATCATACCAAAGATGATTTGATAAAACATCATTCTTATTTCTTCTTTCAATTGCTTTTTGACTAACTGTAACTGTTTCAGACCCATCTTTATCCGTGAAATAAATCCATACCCTATACTCATTCCCCCTTTTTCCATGCTCAATTTTTTGTGGATCGTATTTTTGTGAAAACGATAAAACCGGTAAAAGAATAAAAAACAAATATCTCATGATCATACCCCTAAAATTAGATCTGATAAGTAGATGAGATCCATAACGTCCAGTATCCCACTTCCATCGAGATCACAAAAGAAAAGCTGTGTATCAGATGGCTCATCACCAAATAATAGCAAATCTGCAAGAGAAAGAAGATCAAAGATATCAACAGACATATCTGAATTAAAATCTCCCATCGCTCCTAATGGAAAACCTGTAATAGAAAAATCGTCTACGGTGAATCCGTCTGCTTCTACAAAATCATCCGATGTTTGTACAAAACGGAATCCTGATACTTCTACACCATCCAGTTGATCTAAATATATAATTTCATCTACCCAGTTGTCCTGCGTACCATCATAGCCATGCTCGTCGAATGGCTGCGCCGGCTGACCCGTACCCGGTTCGGTATACAACCCTTCCAAACTGACCCACCCTGAATCTATAATGTGGGCCTGGAATCGAACAAAATCCCAGTTTGATTCTATATCCCACTTGGCACTAAAGGTAACCATGGGGGCCAAAAAATAACCAAGATTAATACCTGTAGTAAGTTCTGCAATAGTTTCCTGTCCTGGTTGGTAATCACCATCAGGGCTATCCGACATAGCAAAAGATCCTGTTGCAGCATCATTCGTAAGCCCCCAGTCTCCATCTACAACCCAGTATATAAGTTCATTCTCAAACCCATCATAAAATACAGTTTCAGGTTGGCCGATTAAAAACTTAATTGTGTCCTGCCTGGAAAAACTATTATCACTATCCAAGTTAACAATCACCCCGGAATAACTTCCCGGTAATGCTGCATCATCCACAATGAAAGAAAGTGAGAAATCATCCGAGTCTCTTGCATCCATTTCACTCATGGTATAGGATTCAGTATCTAGTGAAATCAAATTATTAAGCGATGATAAATACATCTCAATATCACCATCAGAATCACTGAGCCCACGGTTCTGGATTACAATTTCAAGATCTATTTCTTCACCCGGTAAAATAAATTCTTCTGACAGTTCATAGGAATGCATCACCATATCTGAACCGGCAACAAAAGAAAAAACCTTGTTTGAATGCAGTTGGTCTGAACACAATTGCGTTACTTCATCTTCTGAAGGCCAAAAGCCTTGAGATGAAGACCCTACCTCAGGAACATATGATATTATATCTTCGCTTCCATAGGTCCAATCCACTGCATCACCATTAACAGTATAACCAATTGTTGCAAATCCAGTACCCACAACATAGCCGTTATATCTAGCCATTTCTTCACCAATTTCCATTAGAGTAGTCAAATCTGGTTCGTCAGGCAATGATCCATCACCAAACGCATGTATATACACATTTGAATAGGTATGATAATGCAAAACGTCCTTGAATTCATGGCTAAGTATAAAATCACGAACTGCCTGTGTTTCCGGTTCTGAAAATTCTGATTCGCCTCTGTATGTTGTGGCACAGGGGTTGGGTGATGAACCTGTGTCATTCGCTCCCCAGCCATAGCCAAAATTCCTGTTCAGATCAACTCCGCGATTAGTGCCATCGCCACAATTGGTATCCCTCCTATTTTTCCGATGCATACCGCCGCCATTGGGTTGGATCGATTCATTATACACATAACCATCCGGGTTTATAACGGGTAGAAACCACATTTCTCGGTTATTCACCAGATAGGTCAGTTCAGAATCATTTCCATACTCTTCTGCCAGCATTTGGACAAAGTAAAAAAGATTCATCATGCTCACAGGCTCTCTTGCATGAGTCAGAGCCGTATACAATACTT
>Ga0208765_1001016_pt1 | contig 17792 bp, 9 predicted proteins | sample ETNtaG_2_FD_185783 | JGI IMG/M metagenome (GOLD analysis project Ga0208765, IMG submission 185783) | Marine microbial and viral communities from oxygen minimum zone, Eastern Pacific Ocean - ETNP201406SV203 (SPAdes) (version 2) | ecosystem: Environmental > Aquatic > Marine > Oceanic ...
AATTCATTTTCTCAATCCGATCCATATACTCCTTATCTTGATATAGAAACATCTGTTGATTCTATAAATACTGATACTTCAGACAAACTTATAGAAGATCTATTTAGTATTTCATTAAGCGATGATGAATTAAATGATGATACTTCAGCATCTGATAATATTTCAGGACTATTAAATTCTTCTATGGATGTATTTTATAGAACGGCAGCTTATGAGTTTAGCCCTTCATTTTTTAAGGTTAGAGGATTAGATTCAGATAATGCTAATGTTCTAATTAATGGAATTAATATGAACAAGATGTATAATGGAAGGCCTCAATGGAGTAATTGGGGAGGTTTAAATGATGTCTTAAGAAATCAAGAACTTTCTAACGGCATAAGTGCTTCTATATATAATTTTGGAGGTATTTTAGGTTCTAGTAATATAAATATCAGAGCATCAGAATATTCTCAAGGAGGCAGAATTACATATTCTTCTTCAAACAGGAGCTATACAAATAGATTGATGGCAACATACTCATCTGGTTTGAATGATAAAGGATGGGCATATTCTATTTCAATGGGAAGAAGATGGGGAAATGAGGGATATCAAGATGCATCATTTTATGACTCAAATTCATTATTTGTTTCTGTAGAAAAAATATTAAATAATAAGCATAGTTTTAATCTTGCAGCAGTATACGCTCCTAATAGAAGAGGAAAATCATCTCCAAATACTCAGGAAGTTTATGATTTGCAGGATACAAGATATAATGAATATTGGGGATGGCATGATGGAGAAAAAAGAAACTCTCGTGTAAAAAGAGTTGTAGAACCTATTGTTATTTTTAATCATTATTGGACAATTGACGCGACTTCATCACTTCAAACTAATCTTGGTTTTCAGTTTGGAGAATTGGGGAATAGTCGCTTAGATTATGGAGGTGGAGCTAACCCAAGTCCTGCATATTATCAAGGGCTGCCTAGTTATTTTTTAGCCGATAATGATGGGCCAGACTATGAAGGAGCTTATTTAGCACAAGAAAATTTTGTTAATAATGGTCAAATAGATTGGAATAGAATATATGATGCAAATCTTACAAACAACATTGCCAATGTAAACGCAGCTTATGTTCTATATGAAGACAGAAGTGATGATACACAAATTACCATAAATTCAATATATACAAATGAGTTTAATGAAAATATTTCTTTTAGCTCATCATTGAATTATAGGAAATTAATTTCAGATAATTTTGCCGAGATCACTGATATGTTTGGAAGCCATACAGGGTATCTAAATGTAGACTCATTTGATAATCTACAATATGATTTACAAAATCCAAATTTAGTAGTGGGAAATGGAGATATATTTAAATACAACTATACTATACATGCCGATGAATTGACTGCTTATAGCAAAGTATTATTTAAATATGATAAATTAGATATTTTTCTAGCAGGCAGCTATACTAATACCCAATATCAAAGAGAAGGACTATATGATAATGAAGCAAATACTGGAAATTCACTTGGTATGGGAGATAAAATAAGCTTTACAGGGTATGGATTAAAAACTGGGCTAACATACAAGATGTCTGGAAAGCATATTTTTGAGTTTAACTCTGCATACCTTCAAAAAGCACCATCAATTAGGAATACTTTTACTAACTCTAGAGCTAATCATAATGTTGTTGGAAGTGATGCTAATGGATTAATAAATAATAACCCTATAAGTGAGGAGAAGATAATGGCATTTGATGCAAATTATATATTTAGATCTTCTGTGATTAATGGTAGACTAACGGGATTTTATACAACTATAAAAGATGCAAATGAAATATCATTTTATTATGCTGATGGAGTAGTTGGATTTGAGGATACAAGAGAATTTATACAAGAAATACTTCAAGGAATTGATAAAAAATATTTTGGACTTGAATTAGGAATTGAAGCTCAAATTATTTCCAGCGTTAAACTAAAAGGAGCTGCTTCAATAGGCCAATATACATATGAGAATAATCCATATTTATATTTAGGAGCTGATAATAATACTGTTCCTATTGGTAGCTCAAATTTGAAGAACTATAAATTAGCTGGAGGACCTCAAAGAGCTTATTCGGTAGGATTTGAATATAGAGATCCTAATTATTGGTGGATGGGATTAACTACAAATTTCTTCACCAATACATATGTTGATATAAGCCCCCTTACAAGAAGTCAAAATTTTTATTTAGCACAAGATGGACTCCCTTTTTCAGATTATAATTCAAATATTGCTAGAGATTTATTAAAGCAAGAAAAATTTGATGACTATATGGTTGTTAATCTTATTGGTGGAAAATCATGGAAGATTGACGATTATTATGTTGGATTTTTTGCAAGCATTAATAATATTTTAAACCAGGAATATAAAACAGGAGGGTTTGAGCAAGGCAGAAATGCAAATTATCATGAATTATTAGAGGATGTAAATAATCCTAAACGTGTTTTTGGTCCTAAATACTGGTATGGTAGAGGAACCAACTATTTTTTAAACTTATATTTTAGATTTTAAACGATACATTATGAAACTAATTAAAGCAATTATCTTAATAACCTTTTTAACGGCAGCTAATTTTTCCTGTGTTCAGGATGATGATTTTTCAATTCCAGAAAGTATTGGATTAGAGGAGAATCAGGATTTAACTGAACTGTTAACTCAAATTAATAATGGGGCACTTGACTTAATGACTATTTCTCAAGTAAAATCATTTTTTGTTGATGGAGAAGTAACATTAATTGAATCAAATATTGCAGTTAAGGGATATGTAGTATCATCTGATATGACTGGAAATTTTTATAAGGAATTTTATATGCAGGATGAACCTGAGAATCCAACTGCAGGTATTAAGGTAGTTTTGAATCAGGTAGATTCATATAATCAATTTAATATAGGGAGAGAAGTTTATATTAAACTTCAAAATCTTTATATTGGAGAAACAAATTCTGGAGATGGTGTAACAACCATAGGAGGAAGTGTTAATCAATACGGCGATGAGGTTGAGGAAATTACTGAAAATATGGCTGTATCTTCTATATTAAGATCTTCAAATACTTCTGCTATTGTACCTCTTAGCTTAAATTTAAGTGAAATTAATGATTCGCATATAGGAATGTTTGTAAGTGCGCAGAGTGTTCAATTTCCTAATACACTTTCCGGACTAACATATGTAAATCCAAATGATGATTATGATACTCAAAGAGATTTAGAAAGTTGTGTAGATTCAGGAGCTATTAAAGTTGAGACTAGTGCATATGCTAGCTTTCAAGATAATTTATTACCTACTCAAGGAAGTGGAACATTATCAGCAGTAGTAACCAGAAGCTATGATGGAGATGATAGAGTTATGATGTTGAATTCTGTAGATGATGCAATGTTCAATTCTGAAAGATGTGACCCTTTATTTTATGATAATTTTGCAGGTAATAACTTAAACAATTGGCATGTTAAAAATGTTCAAGGTGAACAGCTCTGGGAAACTACTCCTTATGGTAACCCAGCACCAAGTGCAAAAATGTCAGGATTTAGTGGTGGTAGTAATCCTAATGAGGATTGGCTAATTACTAAGGTTATTGATCTTAGTAGTGTAACTACTGCAAATTTAACTTTTCAAAGTGTTGTAAGGTATAATGGTCCTGCTCTTTCTGTACACATGTCTACAGACTATAATGAGGGAGATCCAACATCAGATGGAAATTGGACAGAATTATCAGTTACTTTAGATACAGACACAGATAGTTGGTCTTCTTGGACAGATTCCGGAAGTATAGATTTATCTTCTGTTACAGGAGGCAATGTTTACATTGCTTTTAAGTATGTTTCAACAACTTCAGGATCTGCGACTTATGAGATAGATAATGTTCTTGTCATGGGAGAATAGTACCTTATAGGTTTCTTCGTTTTGTAAAGTAATTTTCTTTTCTTCTTCTTGAGTATTCTTTAAAAGAAAGGATATTGGCAATGCCAGAAAGAAAAATAGCAATAACTGATTTTTTCCTCTTTTTCATACCTACAATTTACCTTGATACTATTATAAACTCTGATCTTCTGTTTTGAGCATGCTCTTCTTTAGAACATCCTTGGCTACAATCAACATTAGGTTCTTCTTCACCTTTTCCAACTCCACTTATTCTCTCTTCACTTATTCCCTTGGAGATAACATATTGCGCTGTAGACTTAGCTCTTCTATCAGAAAGCCCTTTATTATATGAAGCTGGTCCACGAGAATCTGTGTGAGATTCTGCTCTAATAATCATATCGGGATATTTTTCCATTATAGCAACAAGTTTATCTAATTCAAATGCTGCTTTATTTGTGATATTTGATTTATCAAAATCAAAATATATTGGATTTAGAATTATTTTCTCTTCTACTATCATTTCTTCAATAGGATCTAAATACACATCTAATACTGGAGGATCGATATCAGAAAACTTCAGGTCCAGCATTTTACTTTCATAGCCTGTTTTGCTAACCATTAATTGGATTTCATCTTCACATTCAAGCATAAATTCAGCCAATCCTTTTTCAGATGTCATTTTAGTATTATCAATAATTCCTGTATTATCTGAAATTGAAGTTTTTGCTGATGATATTGGGTCTTTTGTTTTGGAGTCCATAATATTAGTAGTAAATAGAATGTCGCATAGGGGTAATAATTTTTTTACTGCATAAATATCATCACTTCCTTTTCCACCGGATCTATTTGATGAAACAAATCCATCTTCACATTCTTCAGTAAGTATAAATGCAAAATCATCTGCATTACTATTAACAGGAATTCCAACATTTCTTGGATTGGTCCATTTACCGTCTATTTGTTTTGTATAAAATACATCAAGCCCCCCTAGACCTAAATGTGCATCAGATGAAAAATATAATATCTTGTCACAGCAAACGTAAGGGAACATCTCTTGACCTTCAGTATTAATTTTTTGTCCTAGGTTTTTTATATTATTCACATTCCCTAGGCTGTCAAGCTCTCCTTTGTATATATCAAAATTCCCATAACCGCCAGGCATATCAGATGAAAAGTATATTAATTCACCATCACAGCTAACAGTTGGATTTTTAATTGAGTAATTGGCGCTATTGATTTCTAAACGAGTAACATTACTCCATGAATGTGAAAATTGACATTTCCCATTATTCTTCCATGTAATATGTTTTTTGGTACAGCGGGTAGCTTTATAGAGATGAATTACCCCAATTTGATTATTGGTAAGAGAGTCTTTATAAAATGATTTATCAAAAAAGCTCTCTCTAGTAAAATACATAGTAGTTCCATCAGGGCTAAATGCTACGATGCCTTCATGGTATTTTGTGTTTATTACATTATCAAGGATTTCTTCATTTATGTAAGACCCTTCATCAACATTAAATTTGTAGATATCTAAGAAAGGTTCATCATTCCATCCATATTTCTTCCTTTTATCATTTCTCGCTGATGTTACATATATTTGGTCTTCAAAAAGGACTCCCCCAAAATCAGAGTATTCACTATTAATGTCTAGATTCTGAACGTTAAATCTCTTCCCTTTATTAATTATTTTAGATAGATAATTTGGATCCTTAAGAAAGGCAGTGGATCTATTATCATATGGTCTGAGATCTGTAAACTTTCTCATCCATTCATTGGATAATTTATATTTTCCATTAGCCTTTAACATTTGTGCATACTTGTAAATTACTTCAGGATCTGAAGATGAATCAACAATTTTACTATACCATTTTTCAGCTTCAACGCTATTAAATATATTATAATATGATTCTGCCAATTGACTAATCACATAATCTCCTGAATTTCCTTTGTTAATTAATTCTAAGTATTCCTGAGTAGCTTTTACAAATTCTAATCTTGAAAAGTGTTTGTCTGCCTTTTTAGTACTATTGTTTTGACTATAAATAGTGGTAATACTTAAAAAAGTTAAAGTAAAAAGTGTTAAAATATTTTTCATGTTAATTCTAGCTTATATGATTAAAAATATCTAGGAGATCTGGAAACTTTAGTTCTAAAACTAATGTCAAAATTTATAAAGATCTCGTGAGATGATTTTGTATAATAATTTAATTCTGATTGAGTGTTATCGTAAGCATATCCAATTCTAATAGAAGGGCTTACTTGAAAATTGATCATTGCAGTAATTGCATCTTCCAACCTATATCCAACACCAATCTCAACTAAATCATACATAAATAGATTAGCATTTACATCAATACTGGCAGGGCTATCAAATGCATATTTTAAAAACACATGAGGTTTCAGCTTAAAGTCCTCTGAAATATCATAAACATAACCTGCTGCTGCAAAAAGATGTTGGGTTTCAGAGCCAATATTATACTCATCAGCATCTAGATGAACAGAATTTAAAATATTTGGCATTGAGACCGAAACATAATATTGATTTGGATTATAGAAATAAATACCAGCGCCAATATTAGGGGTTGTTTCATTAATATTGTTTGCAAAGAAGGGATCATTTGGGTGAATAATATCTAGCCCTATTAACCCAATGTCATGTGTTGTAAATCCAGCTTTTAATCCAAAAGCTAAGTTATTATTATTTGAAAGGTTTAGTGTATATGAAAAATCAGCATAAATATTGGTTTCTTTAACAGGGCCAATATCATCAGATATTACAGAAACTCCTAGCCCAACATTTTTACCAATAGCTGAATGAATATTGATTGTTCCGGTTGTAGGAGCTCCCTCCAATCCTTCCCATTGATTTCTGTAAAGCATGCCAATACCAATTCCCTCTACAGATCCAGCATAAGCTGGATTAATCACATTCATATTATACATGTATTGAGTGTATTGAGGATCTTGTTGAGCATTAGCTGATAATGCAAACAGAAAAATTAACAGGATAATAATATTTTTTTTCATTTTTTTTACTTCTTGACTTGTTAATAATTTAAATATATCCAACTTGTTATAGGCTCTTTATCTGAGTTAAAATATATAATATAAAAATATGTTCCAACTGGCAATTCTTCATTGTCTTGATCGGTTCCACACCATTGATCTATGTATTCATTTAACTCATATACTTTTGTTCCATATCTATTAAATACTTCTATTTTATTGATATCTTCTCTGTCTTCTAGATGGTCAAGAATTAAGCAATCATTATATCCATCACCATTTGGAGATAGACCTTGCGGAAGGTCAATGCAATAACTATTTTCATAGAAATCAACATTAATACTTGTTTGACCCCAACAATATGTTACATCATCAAATACAGTTATAATAAATTCGCCAGATTCTTCAGCAATTTCATTTAAACTATATGTATTGTCAGGCCCCCATTGTAAATCCACACCATCTAATGACCATATATATGTTAACGAATTCATTTGAGTACTATTGGCTACCTCTACTTCAAGCGTATAAGATTCATTTGCACATTTTAATATAGTATCTTCAACAGCAGAGATATTTGGAGTTGGGAAGAATTCTATTAAAATTTCATCTGAATAGGCGCAATCAGTATTATCTATAGTTATTGTTGCACTATAAAATGCTGTTTCACTTACTGTCAGATTAACCCCATTTTCACCTTCGATTAAATTGCCATCCATATACCACGCAATTGTCGAGTTATTTGGAAGTGCACCTGCATTTAATACCATCTCTTGACCATGGCATAATGCATTTCCAGATGTCAGCAAAATATCGTCACCAAGATCTAAAGTTCCAATATCAAAACTTCCTGCATCAATAAATACAGCAGAATCATACAGAGTATCTGCATCATCTGCTACAATTAGCTTTATATGGTATAATTCATTTGGCACAACATCAGCTTCAGCAGTCATCGCAACAGTATGACCAATAAAATTTGTAGGGCTTGTAAGCGCGGGAAGACCTCCTGGGCCATAATAATTAGCAAAGAATTCTTCATTTACTGAAGGACAACCGGCATTCCACTGACCATCTCTAACAGAAAGGACAGAAATGGGATCAGTTGTTCCAGGGACAATAGCAAGATTTGTAGTAACTCCAGCTGTATCTGTCAATAGGAATGCAAATGCATCAGTAAATGTACACTGAAATGTTCCGTATTCTTCTGCAGCAAATATAAAGTCAAAACTCATATGATCAGTTACTGGAACAAAGTCAAATTCTATTATTGAAGCATTGTTGGTATCACCAGCATTTAATCCTGGAATAGCAGCTTCTAAATCACCATCTCCTACCCAAGCATAGGTCCCGTCACTAATTACACCAGCCTCAGGTCCTGGAGCATTTGCAATATCACCTGAGGTCATAATTAAACCACTTTCAAACGGCCATGAGGATCCATTTGCCTCAAAATAACCAATACCATTAGTACTTCCAAAATCAGTTCCGGTAGTATAGGTAACATTAAATGCTTGATTACACTCAGAGTTTATTAAGACCTCTGTAACTAATTCTTCTACTGTGTATTCAGTTGCACTAGTTGTTATTGGTGGAGGCACAGTGAAAACACATATATCAAATGTTAAATAATCTAGCTGATTAGCAGTATATGAATAAACTCTTATACTGTATGTGTTTCCTATTGTTAGTCCATTAGCTACACTATCATCAGCATCACTACAATAAATTTGAGTTAAGCTATCACACTGACTTCCTTCATATAATACATGGTATAAATCTTGCGTATTACCTACAATATTGTATATGCTTATTGCATGATTTTCTGAAGTAGCTGTAAATTCAAACCATACATCATCATCAGCAGATCCACCACAAGTGTTTGGTTCTGGTGATGGAGTTGCACCAACCAAAGTGCCTGATGCTGATTCTGTACATGAAGAATCGGTATTAGGCGTTATTTCCGTTGCTTGGCCGCAATTATCATTTGCAGGCGGACAAGCATTTACTTGTATAGGAGCACTATTAATTACACAATTAACATCTTGATCATTTGAAATGGTTATTACTATACCGGTTAGGAATGGATAGGGGCCCATTTGCACAATTCCAGTTTGTGTAGCTTGTCCAGTGGCTGTCCCATAATTGTCTGATATTGTTAAGGATCCTGCATCTCCCATGCTTGTTATATTTACATCAATTAAGAATTGATCTCCATTGGCACAATCATCAATAACTGTATATTCAGCTGAAGGGTTTGTACATGTAGCACAAGCTATAGTATAATCAATCCCTCCAGAGTATGCTGCACTTGATTGACAGCTAATAGAGCTGTCTGTTAGTACACCAAAATAAATTGTATCTCCACTTGATTGGAATGTTAATCCTGTTAGATCACCACCATTATCACCAAAGAAAAGCTGGGTAGTACCATCTGAATCTAGAATTAATAATGCATCCCATCCTGTTTCTATTAATCCTGAATCTATTGTTAGGTTTAATGGAGATCCATCAGAACTTACATATTCAAATTGAGTGGTATCACTATTTCCATAGCAATATGAGGTTGAAATTGGGCCTGCTGCACAGTCAACAAGAGTTACTGCACAAAATTCTTGAGTGATTGAGCCACTATTTGCAAAGCAGTTGGCATCATCATCATTTAATACATTAATTTGTACATCAGTATTATTGGCATAAGGTCCTAATTGGTATGTTCCAGTATTTGAGGCACTAACATTAGCACTTCCTTGATTGTCAGAAATTGTAAGACTTCCTGCAGATCCTAAATTTGTAACATCTACATCTACATAGAATTGAGGAGCATTCAAGCAATCACTAACCATGTCAAAATCAACAGTTGGATTTACACAAGTAGCACAAGATACGGTTAAGGTTATAGGATCTATACTAGAGCTTGAAACGCAGCTAATGCTACTATCTTCTTGAACAACAATTGTTATATTATCACCAGAGGATTGGAATGTTAATCCTGAAAGATCTCCTCCATTGCCATAAAAAGGTTGTGCAGGAGTTAATTCAGTCACACCGTCTGAGTCATACACAAAAAATTCATCCCAACCATTTTCTACTTCCCCAGAATCAATAACTAGGTTCAATGGCCCACCATCATTACTAATAAAAGAGTATGAATTGTCTAAACCTGTATCGTAGCAGAATGTAGTAGTAACTGGACCACCATTACAATCAACCGTTGTATTTGGATCTGCTAGAGTAGTAAAACTGTATGAGGTACAACTATCTGTAGCTGATCCAGAACTATTATATGGTAATAGAGTAATATAATAAGTTGTACTATAACTAAGACCACTTAAAGCATAAGTGTTAACATTCCCTAGATCTACAGCATCCATAATATCATTTCCACCACTAGAGGTTCCTAATGAAAAATAATAGCCATCAGGAAATCCACCAGCTGAATTCCAATTTACTGTAGGATTAACTCCAACACCTGTTTCTCCATCAGCAGGAGATGTTACTACTGCATCACAATTTGGCACTGACCCCCCACTTGAAATTAAACTAACATTGTTAATACACCAACCCCATTGCCAACCATCGGCATCATCATATGAAAAACGATATTTAAAATTTGATAATTGATTAGCACTAAAGCTGCCAATATCAAATCCAGTTTCAAAAAGGACTAGTGTTCCACCACACCAATTTGAAAGATCACTGGAAGTATCTCCTAACTCTAGTACAGAGATCCAACTAGAAGCATCTGCATCCCAATAATCTACTGAAAGAGTCCCACCAATGTCATTGTGATTATAATTACCGCTAATTACTATTTGATTTTCACTACCATTATATGCTGGGGTTAAATCAATAATTGGAGACTCTGAAGCAATATCATCATCTGATGTGCTACCAGTGGCATCATCATCAAAACTAAACGAACTATCAGTGGTGGGATCAGCCAATAAACCTGCAGCACCGTAATTTCCTGATGTGGTCCAATCTGTATTTGGCCAATTTGCAGGCTCATTAATTATTTGAGCAATAGAAAATTGAGTGAAAGCTAATAATAAAATAAGCAGTGTAATTTTTTTCATAGTCATTAACAGAATATATTCGAGGCCAACACAAAATAATTGAACGATTAAACAATCGGCATTGAATCAGTTAGTTTTAATAAAACTAGTATATATTTTAGTAACAGCCAAATGGATATCTGAGTAATCTAATAGTTTAGATATACCCATCCAGTTTTTTGTAAATTATCATCATAAATCATATGATAAAAATATGTTCCAACTGGCAGTTTTTTTCCTTCGTTTGATTGTCCTGCCCAATCATTATTATAATTAGTTGTATTGTACACTACTTTTCCATACCTGTTATATATATACAAAGTATTAACATTATAGCCATTGAGAATAAATGTATCATTATATCCATCTCCATTTGGAGATATGCCTTCAGGGATTTGACAAACTGCTAAATCAAAACTAGTTATGCTATAACAGTCATAAGCTTGATTGCTTTCTACTCTAGCATAAATAGTTTGTGGATTAGTTGAATTTTCAATAATTAGATCTAAAGGATTATTTGAATTTAAAGCATCTTCTTCAGATAAATAATAGGAGATGTCAAATAATTCAGAATCCTGACCATTCAATATAACATCATTTTGAGCAGCAAGATTAAAGACTTCAATTCCGTCTTCACTTTGATCCGTACACACTATAATTTCTCCTGGTGATAATGCATCTGGCGTTGGCCCAGAAATAACTAAATCAAAACTGGTAGTTGCAAAACAACCAGAACTTGAACCTACTGCATTTACATGTTCAACTCTAGCATAAACAGTTTGTGGATTTGAAACGTTGGTATAAGGAGATGCAATGGGACTTATATTATTTTGAGCATCACTTATGCTTAGGAAATATGTAACAACAAACTCAGAACTATCTTGATCTCCTAGGATATCATTTGTAACTACATTAAGATCAAAATCTTCAACTCCATCTGCACTTGAGTCATCACAAGTTATTAGATCTTCAACTTGATTTGCAGTAGCTTCATTATAAAAATTAATTGTAACAGAATCTTCTGCAGTTGCACTACACTGTTGATCGTATACAATAACAGTATAATTTGCAGTATCAGTAACTTGAATAGTAGGCTCATTAGCATCTGAAATTATTACCCCATCTTGATACCATTCATAATAATCTGCAAAAGGAGAATTTGCATTTAATTCATAATTAGGATATCCACATAAGTCCTGATCTCCTCCTAGATCTACTTCAATACTTGCAATTGTTGAACCTGCTCCAGTCTCTCCAGCATTTGTTTGTTCAATTTGGATTATTCCTGAATTATTAGAATAGTTTGTTACAAGCAACACATATATTTCACCACTTACCGCATTTTCAATTGTTAGATTTTCTACGCTATATATTGAATAGCTACAATCCACAATATTTCCATAAGGATAAAAATTAGGATTGGAAGTGTTATTAGGGCAATTGAAAGGATCTGGACATCCTTGGTCTAAGATTCCAGGCTCACAGAAATCTTCATTAGAATCAAATGGACCCCATAAAACAAAATCTACATCTAATCCAGCGCCAGTAGCATTTCCATTATCATCAAATTGTGTGTTTTGAACAATTTGTATATCTATAGTACCAGATTCACCGATTTGAAGAATATTCCATGATGGATTTGGAGTTGTATACAAACATGCAATTTGACCTATACTTGGAAAATCAAAAATATTAGAACCGTATAAAGCACCTCCTTCACCACAAAAGTTAGATGCATTTTCACATGCTGTATTATCAGGAGCATCTTTAACACATAACTCAAAATCTACATTTTCATTATTTGTGCCATTCGAAAAAACTCTAACATAATATGTTATCCCTGGGGTAAGATCTGGAGTTATACTTGAAGTATCACTACTGCAATAAAGCTCGGTTAATGTATTACAGTCTACATCTCCAGTACCAACATATAGCGCATGTCCTAAACTGTTTGTTGATCCTGTGATATCTACAATTGAAATTAACTGAACTTCACTTAAAGCAACAAAATCAAACCATACATCATCATCAGCACTCGCCAAACATGCACTAGCATTTCCTGAAGGAGAAGCACCAGACAATGTCCCTGAGGTAGTAAGTAGACAGGACTGATCTGTATTTACTACTGCCTCGATAGATCCACTACAATTATCATTTGACGGTGGACAAGCATATAGTTGTATAGGGTCGCTATTAATTACACAATTAACATCTTGATCATTTGAAATGGTTATTACTATATCGGTTAAGAATGGATAGGGTCCCATTTGCACAATTCCAGTTTGTGTAGCTTGTCCTGTTGCTGTTCCATAATTATCGGATATTGTTAGGGATCCTGCATCTCCCATACTTGTTATATTTACATCAATTAGGAATTGATCTCCATTGGCACAATCATCAATTACTGTATATTCAGCTGCAGGATTAGTACATGTAGCACAAGCCACAGTATAGTCAATACCACCAGAATATGTTGCACTTGTTTGACAGTTTATAGAACCATCTGTTTGTACACCAAAATATATTGTATCTCCACTTGATTGGAATGTTAATCCTGTTAGGGTACCCCCATTGTCTCCTTGAAAAAGAATACTCCCGTCAGAATCCGTAATTATTATGATGTCCCATCCTGCCTCTATTAATCCAGAGTCTATTGTTAGGTTTAATGGAGATCCATCGGAGCTCACGTATTCAAATTGAGTGGTATCATTATTGCCATAGCAATATGAGGATGATATTGGACCTGCTGCACAGTCAACAAGAGTTACTGCACAATAATCTTGAGTCATTGAGGCACTATTTGCAAAGCAGTTAGCATCATCATCATTTGCTACATTAATTTGTACATCAGTATTATTTGCATAAGGTCCAAGTTGATATATCCCAGTAGTTGATGCGCTTACATTAGCACTTCCTTGATTATCAGAAATTGTAAGACTTCCAGCTGAGCCTAAATCTGAAACATCTACATCTACATAGAATTGAGGAGCATTCAAGCAATCACTAACCATTTCAAAATTCACACTTGGGTTTACACAAGTTGCACATGAAACGGTCATAGTTATAGGATCTATAGAAGCACTTGAAACACAACTAATACTTCCATCTTCATCTACAACAAGCGTTATATTATCACCAGAGGATTGAAAACTTATTCCAGTAATATTTCCAGCATTACCATATCCATTATAGAGTTCAGTTCCATCGGAATCTAATATTATTAGTTCATCCCAACCATTTTCTACTTCACCAGAATCAATGGTTAGATTTAATGGACCACCATTATTACTAGTAAATAAATATGAATTGTCTGCACCTGTATCGTAGCAGAATGTAGAGGTAATAGGACCAGCGTTACAATCAACTATTGTGGTTTCTTGGGCTTTTCCAGTTAGTGAGTAAATCAAAAAAAATAATGAAAATAGTATTGTCTTCTTCATGAATAAATAAATATACAAATGCAAAATTAAAATAATCATATTTTTGAGTATATTTTTATGTAATCATTTTTATGAGATTTGTAAATTTGTAAACTTTAGTAATTAGGAAAAAATAGAATTTGGAAAACACGATTTTAGTTGGGATAGTTACACAAGATCAAGGGATTGAAAAATCAAAAGACTACTTGGATGAGTTAGATTTTTTAACAATAACTGCAGGAGGAAAAGTCCTAAAGAGATTTGTGCAGAAAATGAATATGCCTAACCCAAAGACTTTTATTGGGAGTGGAAAAATTTCAGAAATTAAGAGGTATATAGAAGCCAATGATATTAATACGGCAATCTTTGATGATGAATTATCTCCAACTCAAGAGAGAAATATTAGTAAAATCTTTAATTGTAAGGTTCTTGATAGAACTAATTTGATATTAGATATTTTTGCCCAACGTGCCACTACAAGTTATGCAAAAACACAAGTTGAGCTGGCTCAGTGTCAGTATCTTTTACCAAGACTTAAAGGAATGTGGACGCATTTAGAAAGGCAAAAAGGAGGCATTGGAATGAGGGGCCCTGGTGAAACTGAAATAGAAACTGACAGAAGAATTGTACGTAATAAAATATCTCTTCTAAAGGAAAAAATTAAATCTATTGACAAGCAAATGCATGTTCAAAGAGGAAATAGAGGCAAGTTAATTAGAGTTGCTATTGTTGGATACACAAATGTGGGAAAATCTACGCTAATGAATTTGCTAAGTAAATCCAAGGTTTTTGCAGAGGATAAATTGTTTGCTACTTTGGATACAACAGTGAGAAAAATTGTCATAAGGAATCTTCCTTTTCTTCTAAGTGATACAGTTGGGTTTATTAGAAAACTTCCAACACAATTAATTGAGTCTTTTAAAAGTACTCTTGATGAAGTTAGAGAGGCAGACTTGCTTTTACATGTAGTTGATATTTCTCATTCTAATTTTGAAGAGCATATTGGTGCTGTTGAAAAGACATTAGATGAAATAAAATCTTTAGAAAAACCATCTATAATGGTGTTTAACAAAATAGATAATTATGAACCTGTCAATTATAACAAAGATGATTTAATAGTAGAGAGAGATAAGAGTAATTTTTCCATTGAAGAATGGGAGCAAACGTGGATGAATAAGCTTGGTGATAAAGTGAAATTTATTTCTGCAATAAACAAAACTAATATTGAAGAGTTAAAAGATTCTCTGTATAATGAAGTTAGAAAAATTCATATAACAAGATTTCCTTATAACGACTTTCTGTATCCTGAAATCAACTAGGATCTTTTTTTAAATACTGGCACTGAAGAGCATGCCTCACCATACATTATACTCTTAGCTATAGGAAGGAGCTTAGAACACAGATTATAATATGTTGACATAGGCACTTTATTATTTGAACATCCTTTAATAACAACTGACTTATCTTGGTAAAGAGACAAGTCAATTTTTTGAATTTGTTCTTCAAAATTTTTTCTCTCCAAATCATTTAAATTTCCAATAACAGTTTTCTTGGTATTATTTGATAGTTGTGTAGAAATTAACATATATGCCCACGGCGGGATGATAGCTTGACTTGTACAATTTATTGCAACAAAAGCATCTTTGTACTGAATCCAATTATGATTTTTTACAGCCTTTCTAAATTCTTTTTCCTTAAGATATAGACTGTCAACTAGCCAGTCTTTTATATCAAGTTCATATCTTTTTCCAGGCAAATAATAGTCTCCAAGATCAATTGAAATTAGCTTGCTGTTTTCTACTCTATTAATGATTTCTTTGGACATTATAGTTTTAAGTCTATAAGATTCCTAATTCAAGTTTTGCTTCTTCGCTCATAAGGTCTTGTGTCCATGGTGGATCAAAGGTTATTTCAACTTCTACACTTTTAGTCCCCTTGATAGTTTTTACTTTATCTTCTACATCAACAGGTAGAGTCTCTGCTACTGGACAATTTGGAGTGGTTAATGTCATTAATATCTTGACATCAAAATTTTCGTTTACCATTACATCATAGATTAACCCAAGCTCATAAATATCAACAGGAATTTCTGGGTCATAAATTGTTTTTATAACATCTATTATTTTTTCTCCTATTTCGCTTGGATTAAATGCTTCTTTACTCATTTTTATTTATTTAAATAACCAACAGCATATAACTTAATTTGTTTTATCATGCTTGAGAGTCCATTTGCTCTTGTTTGAGATAGATGCTGCTTTAATCCAATTTCTTCAATAAAATCTGCTTTAGCATCAACTATATCTTTAGGGGATTGATTTGAAAAAACCCTAATTAAGATAGCTATAATTCCTTTTGTAATTATAGCATCGCTGTCAGCTGTAAATATAAGTTTATTATTAATATATTCTGCATAAAGCCATACTTTGCTTTGACATCCTTTAATTGTATTATCTGAAGTTTTAAATGTATCATTTATGACTGGCAAACTTTTCCCAAGGTCAATAATATATTCATACTTCTCAGTCCAATCATTAAACATGTCAAACTCGGAAATAATCTCGTTTTGTATTTGATCTATAGTCAATTTGTTTTTTTGTAAAAATACAACAACTTATGAAAGCATTTTTTTAGCTATTAGTATTGCATTAATTAAAGAATCAATTTCTTCTTTAGTATTGTAAAAACTTAGAGATACTCTGATTGTTCCAGGGATATTATAATAATCCATTATAGGTTGTGCGCAATGATGACCAGTCCTAACAGCAATCCCTTCATTATCAATTATAGAACCAATGTCATAATGATGAATATTTCCTAAATTAAAAGAAATAACAGAAGTTTTATTATCAGTGTTACCATAGATTTTTATTCCATCAATTTGAAGAAGTTTATCAGTAGCGTATTTAAGTAATACATCCTCATGCATTGCTATATTTTTCAATCCAAGATTATTGAGATATTCTAAAGCTATACCAGAAGCAATTACTCCTGATATATTAGGAGTACCAGCCTCAAATTTATTTGGGAGTTTGGCATAGGTAGTTTTTTCAAATGTTACCTCATCAATCATTTCTCCACCCCCTTGATAAGGAGGAAGTTTATTTAACCATTTCTCTTTTCCATATAGAATTCCAACTCCTGTTGGTCCATAGAATTTATGTGCTGAGGCAACATAAAAATCAGCATCTAAATCTTTGACATCTACCTCAAAGTGAGGAAGTGCTTGTGCGCCATCAATTAATACTGCTGCTCCAAATTCATGTGCTTTATTAATAATTTCTTTTACTGGATTTATTGTGCCTAATGCATTTGAAACGTGGTTTATAAATACAACTTTAGTTCTATTAGAGAGTAATTTTTGATATTCTGAAAAAACTAATTCCCCATCATGATTCATAGGAATAACTTTCATTATTGCATCAGTTT
>Ga0208765_1001017_pt1 | contig 17761 bp, 15 predicted proteins | sample ETNtaG_2_FD_185783 | JGI IMG/M metagenome (GOLD analysis project Ga0208765, IMG submission 185783) | Marine microbial and viral communities from oxygen minimum zone, Eastern Pacific Ocean - ETNP201406SV203 (SPAdes) (version 2) | ecosystem: Environmental > Aquatic > Marine > Oceanic ...
CATTAACGAAATGGATCTTCGAGAGAAACTCGCTTGCACAAATTGCAAGAAAGATCTTAAGGATCGTAGTTATCTTGATTTTCTTGAATACCTTATGACCAATGGAATCGTAGAAAATCTCGACTTTTTTGATACGGCTGTTTACAGTGAGGATATTGAACGGTTTGACCATGAAGACGAAGATGATGTAGAGATCACGGAGCATGAAAAAAGAAAAGACACTTTCAATCTATACGAAAATGAAATGGTTAAGCAACAGGAAGAAGAAGAATTAGACTATAAAGATTTTGAGGGTTTGGATGAAGATTGGGAAGATTTCAATAGTACATAAGTAATATTTTGGAGTAACATAATGGAAGAAAAGAAAAAAGTTCAACAGATAAATATTGAATTGGATGAAAATGTCAGCAGCGGTGAATATGCTAATTTTGTTGTAGTAACACATTCACCAGCAGAAATAGTGATGGATTTTACTAGATTGCTGCCTGGCGTAGCAAAAGCAAAAGTGCATTCAAGAATCATCATGGCGCCACCCCATGCAAAAGCCTATTTAATGGCGTTAACTGATAATATAAAGAAATTTGAATCCAAGTACGGTGAAATCAAATCACCAGGGCAGGAAGGATTTACAGATTTTGGAGTAAAGCCTCCAGAAGATTCGCTGCCAAATTGATCTATACTACCTGGTAAATATTAACTGTAGCGCACCCAGGTTCGGCCCCGTTTTAATTCACGCATTTTCAGTAATACCCACAAAGTAATTACTAGCCAGGCCATTCCATACCCAAATAATCCACCAAACAATACATCTCCAGGATAATGCACTCCCACGTATACGCGGCTTAGAGCGACCGAAAAAGCCAGAAACAATAGGGGCTTTTCCCATTGTTTATAGAAGTAAGATAAGACTGTAGTCGCTGCGAATATGTTTGCTGCGTGAGCGGATACAAATCCATATCTCCCACCTTTAGAAACCAATAGATTTATTGTATCCCCTAATGCGTGTGAGGGTCTTAGGCGACCAATTGCTGGTTTAATGATTTGGGCTATTGTTGCATCGCTTGCACTTGCAGCAATTAGAACCAGCACCGCCGCAATTCTTTCTCTTTTACCACCTCTAATAATTAGCCATAATAGGCCAATTAAAACCGGGAGGGCCCAAAGACGTTCATTTGTTATAGTTGTAAAAAATAGGTCAAATATTGGATTCGTTAACGTACCATTGATCAAGTAAAATATTTTATGATCAATTTGATCCAACCATTCAAGTGAAGTAATCATTAATTAGTTGTTAATTATCCTTTTTGCATAGTATTTAGGTGCTCTTTACCATGTTCGTCGAAATATAGTTCTACAAATTGATTTAAAAGTGTGGAAACTAACCTTAAGCCTGATTTATCCACGGTTTGTTTGCTTTTCATAGCTGAGACAATAATTTGTTGGAGCAATAAGGTCTGATCTACATATTGCTGTCTTCCAGTTTCTTTTTTTTGCCTTGGTTTGATACGTTGTGCTAAAAAATAATCAGCTATAATGGATTGGATAAAAGTTGCGTGGTCTTCCTTTGTATTTATCCACCTGACTAGTTGATTCATATTTTGAGCACTGGATTCGTCACTGGTTAATTGCTCTATTTTGTTCATGGCTTTTTCAATTGTAGTAACGTGTTCTCTTATTTGTATAACGCGAACTGCGTCATTGTAAATGCCACAAGGTACCTGGCAGTGAGCGAGTAAATTGTTTAAACCAAACGCAGCGATAATAATTGAAATAGCAATAATATTTCTGATTTTCATGACTGTTTATTCTCCTTTGAATTATATGTTTATTTAATTCGTAGAAATTAAAACCTGTGGATTTTAATTCCCTATCATCTTCCTGAGTTAAAAAGTACTTGACGTCAATTAGATGGGCGATTAACTTGTCTTAAGAATTTAAGCAGGGCGGTCAATTCTTAAACTGGTGGTTTCCCCCGCTCCCAGACTTAAAGGCAGTCCTGCTTTAGCTTTCAAAAAATAAAAAGTCCGAATGATTTCATTCGGACTTTTTATTTGTTCAAAATATGGGTATCGCGCCTAGAACTTTGCCTGGAGACGGAACATTATTACCCTGCCTAACTGCGGTCCCCCTTGGATCTCTGTGTGCATGTGGTCAAGCATATTGTTCAGGGTCAGCATCGCAGAAAGGTTATCGTTAATTTCATAGTCAGCGTGCAGATCAAAAATATTATAGGAATTGATCTGCCCGAAGTAAATCCCAGAAGACCATTGAAAACCATCGACATGGCGAAAATTCAATGAAAAGGAGTAGGGTTTATCCTTTGGTTCATATTGAATTTTAAAGCCACCCTTATTTTTGGGTGCATTAATAGGATCTTTTGAATTAGTAATTGGGTTCAAAAAGTCCGAGATATTTAAATAGGAATAATGAAGATCAAACGAAAGACTTCTATTGATAAAATATGTTATACTGGCGTCCAACCCCTTAACGTCAACTACTCCATAATTTAAATATCCAACAACTATTGGAGGGGCCGAACCCTTTATTGTATCCATCGCAGTAACACCTACTATATTATCACGCCATAAATCAAAGGATCTATCATAATCTTCTTGGTCAGCAATCAAATTATTATCCGCTATATCCACCACGTTATTTATAATACCATCGTTATCCCAATCAGATTCCAGGATATAATTATTAACAACAATGGGTGAAATAAAGGTCGGTCTACTGATAAAATTGCTAAAGTGATTTGTAAAGATATCCAATGTACCAAACATTTTTCTGTTAAGGCGGCCCTTCCAGCCAAATTCCCAGGTATTAATAACTTCAGCATCAATTTCGGGGATGTCGGTGGTTGTATAATTATAAAAACCCTCGATTTTAGGATCTACAGATGGGTAAAAAAGAATATACTTGGAAGTATCTAACGGTCCATATTCGAACGTATCTACATTATAGTAATATGGCTGATCATTTTCACCTCTTGGGTAGATGTAACCGCCATCAGCGCCCCGGGCGTAAACTTTAAAAATGGCAACCCTGGTCACAAAAATATCAAGAAAGAGGTGATGGTTGGCTGGTGTATTAAAAGCCTGGGCCCAAGTAAGACGAAATGTTTGGTTTTCCTTTGGCCGGTAAATTAAACCAACTTTTGGAGATATCTGTAATCCTTCCGTATTATCAAAATCAAATTCCCAATCTAAAAAATTAATATTCCTTCCTTGTTCATTATCAAAGTTTATCATATCGGTCAGACGGTCGTGTGCATCCCAGCGCGTTGCCTGCACCAGTTCAAGTTTATCCGATAATTTCCAATTCACCTGGTAATAAGCGCCCAATTCATTAACTATGCGGCGATTATCTTCATCGTTTTCATCGATACCTTCATCAATCAAACCATCTCCATCATTGTCGATACCATCTTTTATGGCGCCCAATACATTATCGATAGGTTGGCCGGCTTCATCGGTTTCAATGGTTGCCCAGGTATTATATCTTTCTCCAATATCATACCAGGTATTATCGTTTTGATCGCCAAAAGTATTTGGAGAACCTGCTTCGCCATCCCCATCGTTATCGCGTCTGTCATTTCCATTATTATCCCGTAATATGGTGCCCCGAGTATCAGGCATGGTCATAAAGTAATCAATACCCCAGACAAACCGCAGGTTACCATCAAAGAGTTCATTGGCCTGTTGCAACTGGGTGCTAAATTTTTTGGATCGATCATAGATAGTGCCACCGGTAGCTAAATTTCTTGTGGGTGAGTAGGCCAGAGGATACCTGGCATCATAATCACCGGAATAACTGGTATTCAGGTAACTCTGCAAATACCAGCTCTTGTACATTATCCGACCATGGGCGTATCGGTAAATCCATCCATCTGCCAAATATCTGGCTATCCCGGTAATATTTATATTCCTGGCCTTAGCGTATCCCTGTGAAACACTAACGGTAAGATCTTGATTGAACTCCCAATCACCCCTGAGGTCATAGCGATAATTTTCGACACTAAAATCAGGAAAATCATCAAGTCCATCATCATTCGCATCTTTGATGACCGTAGGCAACCCACCGTAGTCCATTTTGAAATCATCATCACCATCAAAAATCCCATCACCATTCGTATCAAAAACTAATTGGCCATCTGCGGTATATTCATATTCTCCAAAACCATACCCAGGCGCCGTACTGCCAATACGATCCGTCCAGGAAGTACCCAGTTCATCCAGTTCATCAATTTCACCATCACCATCATTATCAATACCATCAAACCATGCTTCCGCCAAATCATCAATGCCTTCGTCAATGCCTTCGTCAACCATGCCATCATAATCATTATCAATGCCATCAGTATATTTTTTACCAATTCTATTTTCTGTAACACCCCAAAGAACAATACCATTTTCCAACGTGTAGCGATGAAAGGGATCGCTGGCTGCGGCGGCAACCATATCTTCTGTCACTACTGGTGAATCTGTTTCACCATCGGGAAAATTGCCGTCTAACCCATCTGCAAAACGGCGGCCCACAAAGGAGGGATCAGAACCGGGCCAATAGTCCAGCATGTCTTCTGTAAAATCCGGATTACCGAATTCGCCAGAGACCCCACCTTCATCTACTCCATTATGTCTTAAATGCGGTCGACCGATAAATGCAGGATCGTGACCTTCATATTCATCGCCATTATAATGGTGCCAGTCTTCTCCCCGAAAGACAACCGCTGAAGCCTTTACACCGAACTTACCTAGGTTAAATCCGCCCAACCGCAAATCTTTAAAGTTGGAAGCATGCCGCATGGTATATTTCTGCATTGGATCAGAATCTTTTTGCGATAATGAACCGCCCTGGAGATTGATGGTCGTTCCAGAAGCATCGAGCGGTGAACTGGTGATAATATTCAAAACGCCCGTGTATGCATTGGGCCCATACAGCGCTGAAGAAGGTCCTAAAACAACCTCAATCTGCTTCACATCCTCGAACGAAACGGGTATAACATTATACGCGATGAGACGTAAAGATGGTACATTGGCCATTCTGCCATCGGTGAGTGTTAATAGTCTTGAACTGAAGGAAGTGTTAAATCCGCGGGCACTTAGGTTATAGCTGTCAATACCTGATTGGGTGAATTCAACACCCTTTACCGTTTTCATGTAGTCGCCCAGATTGGTGTTGCTTTCACGGCGAATATCCGTTTGAGTTATTACACTGATCGCCGCCGGCGCATCCTCAACCCGTTCCCGTTTACGAGAGGCAGTAACAACGTAAGTTTCCATCTGAATTGCTTCACTTAACAATGAGAAATCGGCAATTAATTCTTGTTCTGGTTCAATAGAGACAGGTTTTTGTTGTTCCTCATAACCGATATAGGTCACCTTCAAAACATGCTCACCTACTGGAACATTTGTAATCTGATAGCTGCCTTCAACATCTGTTGCCGCACCCATGTTTGTGCCATCAATAATAATGTTTGCCCCAATAAGCGGATCACCACCTTCCTGATCTGTTATGGTACCCCTGATAGAACCAGTCTGGGCAAATATCCACGACGAAAAAAGTAAAATGAATATGAGGTAATTTTTTTTCATAAACCTATCCCAAAAAGTCAGACAGCTCTAACCCGTTCGGGCTAGAGCTGTCTTTTCATTAGTTAACAATTCTCGAAAATGAAACTATTTCATTAATGTCATTTTCTTGGTAGCGTTGTATTTCCCTGCTGTGACGCGGTAGATATACATGCCGCTGGAAAGTTGATTACCATTGTTATCGCGACCATCAAAGTTCAAGGTATGGTGGCCAGCGTTAAGATCACCTGAGTATAAGGTAGCAACTTTTTGCCCCATTATGTTCCAAACCGTTATATCAGTAGTTGCTGCTTCCGGCAGATCCACTGCTATTTGGGTGGTTGGATTAAATGGGTTCGGGTAATTCTCGTAAAGCGCAAACTCCTTGGGAATCAGTGATTCATCTGAATCGACTTCAACACTCCATGTATTCACCCACCAGGACTGCACACTAACATGCTGATTACGTGGTATACAATTGTTACCAACCTGGAATACAAGGCGGCCATTTCCGGAAGATAATCTACTCATTTCTACATCCACGTTAGTTATTGTAACCGGAGCATCTGGAGTTGTTACAAAAAACAGGAATGAACTATATGTATTCGCTGCATCTTGTGCGGGGATTTCTACTGAGTAAGAGGAATCTCCTGATCCAACAACTGTTACAGATTCTGTGCTAAAGTTTGGTGTATTGTCCGGATGTGGGTTGTACTCAAACGTGAAATGCACATTCACTGTGTCTACTGATCCAGCAGTTGCCCCTGTAAAGGTGATCTCACCGCCACCTGGGAAGGTTAATGGATAGATAGTTGTATCTTGGTTGCCAAAGCCTGCCCATGATTCAGCTCCCGTTGGGAATGAATAAGTGAGGCTGTCAATAACTGCGCCACCAAATATGTTTCCAAATATAACGTCACTTGCACCACTAACGTTCAGGGTATCTCCAGCAGCTTCAAAGTCATGATCAGAATCATCCAAGTCTATACCAGCATCATCTAATGCTCCTAATGCAGCTGCACCAGTTGCCTGTCCTGTCTGAGTTATTGCATCGACAGCGTCAGTTCCAGCGTTTAGTAATGCTAAAAGAGTTGTCTCGGCATATGCGCCAACAGCAGCTCCCATTACAGCTGCGTTTGCTGCTGGGACTCCATAAACCATGGCCAGTCCTGTCATCGCTTCGGTAACTATCGCCTCTGCTGTGTTTCCTAAGGCTTCAACTGCGGATTGCCCTTGCTGCATAAAATTGACTACCATTTGATGCGTATCGGGTATGCCATCACCATCTGTATCAATCAAATATTCTGGATCAGCAAATTGACCAAATACATTAGCTAATGTGCCAAAACCAATCAAGAAATTATAGGTGAAGTAATACCCTGTAAATTGTGTTGCTTCATCACCACTGAAGGGAGCTCCATCAGCGCCTGCAGGGTCAAATAGATAACCCCATTCCAGCCCATCATTGATCAGATCTGGCGGCGGGATGACTCCATCTAACTCACCATCACCATCCAAATCATAGCCTGTGCCGCCAATGATAGGATAAGTTCCTACATTTAAACCTAGAGTTGGAAAAGCCGCCGCAAGGTATGGGACAGTTGAATTGTCACCAAATGCCGCTGAAAGACCTAGGTGACCATTTAATTCACCTTGTGCATCAACGCCATAAGTTGATTCCACAGCATCTATCTGTTCCCAATATATCTCTGCTGATTCTACATGTGACCAATCATCGTTATAGTGGGATATCCATCTACCCCATGTAGGATAGTCACTGCCAGCGCCAAAATCTACACCAAATGTCTCACCTCCGTCTAAATCTGGTGCATACATATTGTTCGCAAACACATCAGATTCTATAAGGCCCCAGCCATAGGTTGCTGTTTTTTCATCTTCATCTAAAACAGGGTCGCCGCCGTTAGCATACGTTGCATTATCAGTTATAGCGGGAATGGTAATTTGGGTCTCGCAATCAGATGTTGCAAGGCTAGGATAGGTTCCAGTGATTATCATATTTCCATCCTCAAAAACATCTGAATTGAGTCCGATACCAAAAGCACCAAGGATAGCTGGATTTAATAGAGGTACCGCAGTATAAACAGTATCTCCTATTTCATAGTTTGCTATCGTCCATGAAAATTGCGGGTTCGCAGAACTGGGCCAGTGAACATCAAGTTCATAACTAGCGTACAAACTGTCATCCAGACTGTTACTCGTTTCACGAACTATATAATAGTATTGATTATATACACCAATTAAATCATAGTTACCTGCTGCCTGTGCTGAGCCTATATCAGGTAATATGATGACTCCTATAAGGGCAAGATTTAATAGCGATTTTCTTATCATTTGAACCTCCTCTTTGCTATTTAAAACAACTTCAATTGCGCAAAATGAATTTATATCGAAAATACAAATCCAAAACTTGCTTCACTAAAGCTATTACAGGATTACGCTCGGGGCAAATATTATTTTTATTTTGTGATTTGGCTCAAATAGTAAAGAATAAGGTGCTATTTCTTATTATTTCGGTTTACAATAAGTCTTATCAGACTCCATAATAGAATCAGGCTACCGATAATAAATAATACATTTGCGATTATTATTCTATTACTTAAAAGTAAAACTGTCTGGATGGGATTCATTAATTGTTATGAATGAATTTACATTTCAAAATAAATTCCTTCAATATTATGGGGGAAATAAATAAACTATTTTTTTATTACTTTTCCCTGGTGATTGGAATTAAACCAGACAAATTATAATTTGTCAATAACTGTAATGAAAAAACTAATCAGTATAGCAACAATATGAAACTTGGTGTTCTTGTAAAACAAGTGCCGGGCAGTGAGTCGGCACTGCGTATCGCACCCAGCAATACCTGGATAGAAGAAGCTGCGGCCCTCTTTGAAATGAACGAAAGTGATAATTATGCACTGGAAGAAGCACTGCAGATTAAGGAATCCCTGGGCAATGATTCAGAAGTAGTGGTAGTTAGCATGGGTCCAGAACGTGTTCAAAAAGTCATCCGTGAAGCATTATCAAAAGGTGCCGATCGTGGTATCCATATTAATGAAATTCCTGAAATCAAATCTGATCCATTTGCAACAGCACAAGTATTTGCTGATGTTGTTAAGAATGAAAACTTTGATCTCATCTTTTCCGGTCTGCAGTCTGACGATGTAGGGTCAGGTCAAACTGGTATAATCTTAGGAGAAATGCTGGGTATGGCCACCGCAACGCTGGTCATGGCTACGGAAATCCAGGAAGGGTCAATCAAGGTAAAACGAGAACTGGAATCGGGCTGGTTTCAATGGGTTTCCATGCCAACACCGGCCAGTATTACGATACAATCTGGCATTAATCAACCGCGATACCCATCATTGAAAGGTATTATGGGGGCCAAGAAGAAAGAAATAAAAGTTGTGGACCAGACTACAATTACTGCGCCAGAAAAACAGCAGTCTTTCGCGAATATTTATTTGCCCACTGCGGATAAGAAAACTGAGATGATCGAAGGCAATGTAGGCCAAATGGTATCCCGGTTAGTCGATGTGTTAAAAACGGAAATAAAAGTTCTTTAGGATACAATAATGGATATTCTCGTTGTTTTAGAAAATAATAATGGAGCCATTCACCGCATGAGTCTTGAGGCTATCGTTGCCGCTCAGAAACTTGCAGATGAACAAAATCTCAGCAATGCTATACTTGCTGTAGGTTCAGATACAAGCGCATTGGCAAATGCTGCAGCAAATTACAATACAGGTGAAGTGTTAACTGCAGATCATAATTTACTCAGTATATATAACGCTGATGGTTATGCAGGAGCAGTGAAACAGGTGATTGATCAAGAAAAGCCCAGATATGTTTTCTTTGGCCACACGTATATGGTTAGAGATTATGTACCAAAGATCAGTGCTCAGCTGCAGCGTCCATTTTTATGCGATGTAATTACCCTCAATAACACAAATGGCCTTACCTTTGCGAAACAAGCATTTAATGCAAAGCTTGCTGTTGATCTTGGTGTTGCATCTGAAGGAACAGTTTTAGTGAGCTTTCAATCTGCAGCATTCAATGCGGATCTGATTTCATCCGGATCAGCCGAGGTTCGGAAAGTTGAAGTAGAACTGAATGAAGGTATGATAAAAACAACAGCGGAGGAACCATTTCAAGAAGAGGCAGGTGGTGTAGATCTAACTGCGGCAGAAATTATTATTTCCATAGGCCGGGGGATCGGCAAAGAAGAGAACTTACCTATCGCTGAGGCATTAGCCCAGGCTATTGGTGGAGAAATCAGTTCTTCCCGACCCGTGGTAGACTCGGGTTGGTTACCTTCGTTCCGACAAATAGGAAGTTCAGGACAGACTGTATCACCAAAACTTTATTTTGCTTTGGGCATTTCTGGTGCAATCCAGCATGTTGTGGGTATGAAAGGTTCCAAAAATATTGTAGCCATTAATAAGGATGGTGAAGCACCGATTTTTGAATTGGCTGACTACGGAGTGGTTGGAGATCTATTAGAGATTGTGCCTAAGCTCACGGAAGCGATTCTGGCTGCAAAAAACTGATGCCTGAACGAGAAATCCTTGATCTGGATGTTCTTTTTGTAGGTGCTGGACCAGCTAGCTTGGCCGGTGCGATCCAATTAAAAAGACTTTTTAATGAATCAGGCTCTGAAGCCAGTGTTGCCGTTTTAGAAAAAGCAAGTGAGGTAGGAGCTCATTCTTTATCAGGTGCAATTTTTGACCCCAGGTCGCTTATTGAACTATTCCCCGATTACAAAGAACGCAATGTTCCTTTCGAAGCAGAGGTATTAGAGGAACATATGTATTATTTGATGAAAGGGAAGAAACTTCCGTTCCCTTACGTGCCTCCCTCTATGCGTCACCATGGCTGTTATGTAACGTCTATAGGGAAGTTTACACGCTGGCTCGGTGAACGTGCGGAAGAAGAGGGGGTTGACATTTTTTGTGGTTTTCCCGGGACTGATTTTATATACGATGGTGATAAAGTGATTGGTGTTAAAACAGGTGACCGAGGTATCGACAAAAATGGAGAGCGCAAACCGCATTTCGAGCCGGGGGCGGATATCCATGCCAAGGTGGTTGTTTTGGGCGAAGGCACACGAGGTAGCCTAACTAAAAAGCTGATCCAAAAATTCAACCTTATGGAAGACCGCAATCCACAGGTATGGGCCATTGGCGTAAAAGAACTGTGGCAGATGCCAAGCGGCACAGTAACACCTGGATATGTAGCACATACCATGGGCTTTCCACTGGGCCATGATATATTTGGCGGTGCCTTTATATATGGTATGCAGAACGATATTCTGGATCTGGGGCTTGTGGTTGGTCTGGATTATCAGAACCCTGGAGTGGATGCGCAGCATGAATTGCAAAGATTAAAGACACATCCTTGGATTCGTTCATTACTGGCTGAGGGAGAAATAATTTCCTATGGCGCAAAATCACTTCCTGAAGGCGGCTGGTATTCACTACCAAAACTGACTGTGGATGGTGCCATGCTGATCGGTGATTCTGCCGGATTTCTTAATGGCCAGCGACTTAAGGGAATCCATCTGGCAATGAAGTCTGGCATGCTCGCTGCCGAAACAATTTCAGAATCTTTTGCTGCAGATAATTTAAGCGCCGAATCTCTTGCTTCTTTTACAGATAAAGTGAATTCAAGCTGGCTTAAGAATGAACTCTGGAAAGTACGAAATTTCCATCAGGGTTTCGATCGCGGTCTGCTTGGTGGACTTATCAATTCTGGCCTCGGCTTGTTTACCGGTGGTCGCGGTTGGGGTATAAAAGATCGCCTACCAAGCCACCATGGGCATGAGCTCATGCAAAAAGGTACAGCTGAAGACCGCTATCACGATTTGGAATTTGATGGGAAATATCTGTTTGATAAAGTAACAGATGTATTTTACTCAGCTACAGCACATGAGGAAGATCAGATTCCGCATTTGCATGTTCAAGATATGGATATCTGTATTACAAAATGCACGGAAGAATACAGTAACCCCTGTGAAAACTTCTGTCCTGCCGATGTGTATGAAATGGTCCAGGACGGCGATGATAAAAAGTTACAAATTAATTTCTCTAACTGTGTACACTGTAAAACTTGTGATATTATGGATCCCTATCAGATCATTGACTGGGTTCCCCCAGAAGGCGGTGATGGCCCTGGCTGGGTTAATTTGTAGTATCATAGCTAAGTAGAGTTTTTAAAAAGCATGAAATATATAAACATATTATAATTTGATTTATTCACTATTTTCAGTTTCGTTCATACCATACAAATAATAGTATCTATATAGAGATATAATTAAGGGTACTTAACTTCGACGCCTTTATAGTATATGAGTTTTGTCCACCAGTAATGAAAAATAGAGTATTATTTCACCTCATTATGCTTTGCGGCACCATATGTGTTGCAGAAAAACTGGATAATATTAATCCAAATCAGTTACGATTCCGGGAAATGGTAGCTACAAGAGCCAGTGCGTCTCCAATTATTGATGGTATTATAGATGATGAAGTTTGGGAAAATGCAATAATCGAAAATGAATTTGTGCAATTTGAACCATATAATTTGGCAGCGCCATCTGAGAAAACTGAAGCGCGTTTAATGTATGATAATGATTATGTGTATGTCGCAGTCAATAATTATGATACTGAACCAGAAAAAATAACTGGTAGACTAAGCAGGAAAGACCGCTGGATGGAAGCTTTTGGTCCTCATTCTGACTGGGTAGGAGTGGCATTTGACTCTAATAATGATGACCGCACCGGTTATTGGTTTGCCGTGAATCCAGCGGGATCAAGGATGGATGTATATGTTTCTGATGCAACTAATGTTATGGAAGCATTCGACAGCAGCTGGGACGTGGTCTGGGAATTTAAAACGGCCATACATGATCAGGGATGGTCTATAGAAATGAAAATACCAATGAGTGTATTCCAATTTGATGCAAATAAAAATGAAGATTGGGGCTTACAGGTTGTTAGATATATTCATCGTTTCCAGGAAGAGGTGCAGTGGCCAGGGAGAACGAAGGGTGTTAATGGTTTTGTTCCATACTATGGAGTATTGAAAGGAATGGACAATATTCCTTCACCAAAAAAAGTTGAAATATTACCGTATGTTTTAAGTGGGAATAATGATGAATCAAATGTTAGCTCTATAGGGCTTGATATGAAATATGGCTTGAGTGCACAATCATCTCTGAACATGACCATTAACCCGGATTTTGGCCAGGTAGAAGCTGATCCGTCTGTTTTAAATCTCACTGCATTTGAAACTCAATTTGAAGAAAAACGTCCCTTTTTTATTGAAGGTGGTTCATTTTTTAAGAATCGGTACAAATTATTCCATTCCCGGCGTATTGGTCAGACGCCAGGAATGCTTGTCCCGGAGGACGGAGTGATCATAGATAGGCCAGACGCAACTACAATTTTAGGAGCTGGAAAAATATTAGGTGAAACAGCAGGGGGTACTAAATATGGTATAATTGAGGCAGTAACTGATGAAGAATTTGGTACATGGGAATCCGAAAGCGGTGATACGGTAAGCGGAATGATTGAGCCAAGAACTAACTATTTTATTGGACGCGTAGAGCAACCTGTATTTAACAATTTATCAACGGTTGGTGTAATGATGACTGATCTCCGCCGTGTTGAGGCTGGGTATGCAAATATCATGGGATTGGATTGGCGACTAAAATTCATGAATAATGCACTTACATTAAAAGGGCAAATAGTGCATTCCAAAAAAGATGGTACCTCTGGTAATGGCGCCCGTTTTAATATTGGTTATCTTGATCCAAAATGGTGGGATTTAAATTTTGTAATTGGTTTCACTGATGATCAATATGAGATCAATGATTTGGGATTCAATAAACGGAATGATAAATGGTATTACGGTTCCTATGGCGGATTGCGAAAACAGGATCCCTGGGGTAGGTTTTTAGGTAATATTTTAGAATACAGATTATTTATTAATGGTCGTGGTGTAGATGGGCTCACGCTTTCAAAGTCCTTATCTATTGAACAAAGAAATGAATTAAAAAATTACTGGAGTTTTGGTGCGGAACTTAATATGCAATTTGCTGCCTATAATGATGAAGATATATTCCGGGATGAACGCGCTTGGGTATATCAATCTGAAACAGAAGGATATGGTATTCTTTGGTTTCAAACAGATAAACGTAAGAAATTAATTCTAAGGCCCTATTTAGGTTACGGACAAGGTGAATACCGTCCCTGGGGCTATCGCGCTGGTCTTAATCTCAGATTTCGACCACTGAATAATATTAACCTGATGATTGAAGGATTTCAGGATCTGGGCACGAAATCCATGGAATGGGTTGGTATTGAAGAAGATTCAATAGGCACAAATATTATTTATGCTGAATCAGCAGCCTTAATGAATGATATCAAGGTCAGATTTAATTGGACCTTTACCCCGGATTTGACTTTTGAAGCTTTTCTTCAGCCGTTTACCGTTGATATGGATTATAAAACCTTTTACAAATTGATGACTGAAAAAACCAGGGACTTGGAACTATATGACTATAGCAGTGACCCAGATTTTAAAATAAATAATATTGTAGGTACGTTTGTAGTGCGCTGGGAATACCGTCCGGGAAGCACACTATTTTTAGTTTATAACCTGCATACCGACAACTATTATTCAGCAAGCGATAAAAAATGGTATAAAGACACAGCAAATTCCTTGTTTATAAAATTCAATTATTGGTTACAGATCTAATAATAAAATTTATTTATTTTGATAAGTCCGACAGTTGAATGTCTAACTTTTCAGCGAGTTCAATAATGCGCTCATCGCGGTAAAATTCACCAAAATAAATTTTATTAATTCCAGCATTGGCAATCATTTTAAAACAGTCATAGCAAGGAGACGCGGTTACATATATCTCACTATTTTCGATCCTTATACCGTGTCTGGAAGCTTGAACAATAGCATTAGCTTCAGCATGAATGGTACGGACACAATGGTCATTCTCCATTTCATGACCAGCATCGTCGCAGTGATCTGCACCTTTAATGCTGCCATTATAACCGGTGGATAAAATAGTCTTTCCCCTAACAATTACCGCCCCCACTGCTTTGCGGTCACAGGTTGACCGGGTAGCAACCTCTTGGGCAATATTCATGAAATACTCGGCCCAGCTTACGCGATTATTTTTATCAGGCATCTAAAGATTGTTTACGCTTTATTGCGATTATATATTTTTACTGTAGCGCATGGCTCACCGTAAAGAATATCATCAGCGACCTGTGCTAGTTGTGCGGTCAGGATCAAATAGGCCCAGGTTGGGACTGGAACGGAAGAGCAACCTTTAATCATTACCCGTTTTGCATTATAATCATTCCAATTGATCTGAGATACTTTTTGACGGAATGATTTTTCTCTAATAATACCCTCATCCAGAAAATCATCTAGATAAATAGTTTCCATATTTAACTTGTTATTCCTTGATCAAATCAGTGGATATATAAGGATCTTTATTCCCCATGAAATAATGATAGTCTAAAATGGAATAACCTTCATTATTGCGCGTTGGGCAAGTACTGCAGCTTTTGGATCCATCTTTTCTGTGTCGTAAGATTTCTAATATTTTATTATCTGTTTCTGCAGCCCCCGGAACCAGTTCTTCATCTGTTTCTACGTACCAGCGCATGGTTACCATATATTTAAATGCTTTATTTTCTTTTTTTTCAGCAGCCATAATGCACTCCTTAATTTATTCAGTAATAGTATTCATTCATGATGATAAGGATTCTATTAATTTCTGAAGTTTAATGAATTTAGGCGAAAATTTGGGTTGTTTTATCAATACTTTCGCAAAATGTATCTATATCTTGCTCATTATTATATATATAGAAACTAGCCCGATTGGTAGCAAATACACCTAATTTATCCATAATTGGCTGGGCACAAAGCTGGCCGGCACGTATAGCGATTCCATCCTGATCAAGGAATTGCGCTAGATCGTGCGGATGGACGCCAGTCACTTCAAAACTGATTACAGGACCGCGATCATGTTGATTGCCATGTATTTTAATTACATCCATTTGGGTGAGTTGCTTCAGGGCATATTTGGTGAGATCTCGACCATGATTATGAATAACATCCAGTCCAATCCCTTGTATATATTTAACCGCAGCGCCTAGTCCAATAGCTTGAGCGATATTCGGCGTGCCCGCTTCAAATTTATAGGGGATATCGTTCCATGTTGCTTGTTCCATTGTTACCGACCTGATCATTTCACCGCCTCCTTGAAAGGGTTGCATCTTTTCGAGTAACTCTGGTTTACCGTATAATATACCGATGCCGGTTGGTCCAAGCATTTTATGGCCTGAAAAAGCGTAGAAATCACAGTCGATGTCTTTTATATCAGTGCGCCCATGGGGGACCCATTGGGCACCATCAACAAGTGTTACGGCCCCAACATCGTGAGCCATGCGAACAATATCTTTCACTGGATTAATGGTACCTAGGACATTTGATTGGTGTATAACAGCTACAAATTTTGTTTTTGCTGTGAAATATTTATCTGGGTCTTCCAGATCAAGAGAGCCATCTTCATTGAAAGGTATATATTTTAAACTTGCGCCTGTTGCTTGAGCAGCAAGCTGCCAGGGCACAAGATTACTATGGTGTTCCATTTCAGTGACCAGTATTTCATCTTCTGATGTTAGATTATTTCTTGCCCAGGCATAGGCGGCGAGGTTTATTGATTCGGTTGTGCCACCAGTAAAAATAATGGATGTGTTGTCTGCACCAATAAAATCGGCGATGGTTTGTCGAGCATCTTCATAAGCAGTAGTAGCCTTTTCCCCGAAACTGTATAGAGCCCGATGCACATTGGCGTTGAACTCGGTATAGTATTTATTTACTGCGTCTAGCACTGCTTGGGGCCGCTGCGTAGTTGCAGCATTGTCAAGGTAAACTAGTGGTGCTTCTGAATTAGTATAAATCGGGAAATCTTCCCGAATTTTGTTGGGGTCAAAATTTTCCAAGGAAACCCTATAGTAGACCCATCTGCAGTCTTGCTGCTTCAGAAATCATAGACTGATCCCACGGCGGATCCCATACAAGTTCCAATTTAACATCTCCTACACCCGGTACACCGTTCACCTTTTGTTTAACTTCATCAGCAATTACTGGTCCCATACCACAACCAGGTGCAGTAAGTGTCATTTTTATTTCTACCAACGTGCTATTATTGTCAGTTGTATTGAATTCACAAGAGTAGATTAATCCCAAATCAACTATATTAACGGGAATTTCAGGGTCATAACATGTTTTCATTACATCCCAAACCGCCTGTTCATTGACGTGTCCGTTTTCTTTTTCATGCGAGCTTTCGAGTTCTTCTAATGCTTTCTTGCCGATAGCGTCAGCATCTTTACCATCGATACGGAATAAATTGCCACCAATCATAACTGTATAACTGCCACCCAGGGCCTGCGTAATCTGTCCTACTTCACCTTTTTTAATTATGGTTTTTGAACCAAAGGGTATTGTTATAACCTCAACATCACGTGCCAGAGTTACCTGTTCATCAATATGTGTGGGATTAATCATGATTACACTACCAGTTCATGTTGAATTTTATTGATAGCGGCACCAAAACCATTTGTTCTCTGGCTGCTAATTGTTCCCTTAAGACCAATATGATCTAATATATTCTGACCATCAATTGACACTATATCTTCTTTTCGCTGCCCATTAAATAATCTTTGCAGAATAAATAATAAGCCTTTAACAATCATTGCGTCAGAGTCTGTCTGAAAGTTATAGGTATTATCGGTTTCCTTATCAGCAATAATCCAGGCTTGTGAAATACAGCCATTAACTTTATTCTTATCGGTCCGCTTTTCAGGAGGTAATCCTGAAGATTTTTTTGCCAGATCAACCAAAAGTACATATTTTTCTTGTGGTTCATTGAAGATGGAGAACTCGTCTTTTATTAGGGTCAACATTTCCTGGATCGTAGTCATAGCGTCACTCCAATATGCTCGAGCCAAGTAGTCAGCTTTTCATCGATATAGGTATCAATATTTGTATTGGTTATGGTTTCCATAACTTCTTTAGCAAACCCGCTGATTAGTAATAATTGTGCCGTTCGTACATCAATACCGCGGGAACGCATA
>Ga0208765_1001018_pt1 | contig 17750 bp, 19 predicted proteins | sample ETNtaG_2_FD_185783 | JGI IMG/M metagenome (GOLD analysis project Ga0208765, IMG submission 185783) | Marine microbial and viral communities from oxygen minimum zone, Eastern Pacific Ocean - ETNP201406SV203 (SPAdes) (version 2) | ecosystem: Environmental > Aquatic > Marine > Oceanic ...
CCACAGGCACTGGCTACCAGAGCCAGACCGAGCAGCAGCGCGACTAGTGCGCGTGCACGTCCAAACATATTGATTTCCCTCCAATATTGGATCATCCAGATCAGTAGCCGACGAAAAGAGCCAATAGCCCTACCGCCTGCCGACCCGAAAGTTAGGGGAAAGTAACCATTGAGTCAATTAATAGGACGACCAATCACTTTGACGTTGCGATTCGTACGATGCTGTTACCCACCAGGGAACACGTCGACGGTGACCGTCCTCTTCCAGCACACCCCTCCGACCATCCCCCTTAGTCCACTCGGCGACCCCGCCGCCGAGGCGCGAAACGGAGGCGCGACCCATGAGCCACGCCTCCGTTCCATCACTTATCTGACCATCAGGTCGACTGGAAGCCTCAGGAGGACCGTTCGTGCCGGCAGGGACCAGTGCCGGCGGTCGAGTCCCGAGGGTGGGTCGGCGTGAATTCCGCCGAGTGGTCCAGCGCCGCTCAGCGGCCGCCCACCTCCGAAGTCCCACATCGTCTATTGGAAGAACTGCTATTGATCTGGACCACCTCCCTTCTTCGGTACCACCGACAGTACGCCGCGGATGAAGCCTGTGTCACAGACCCCGGTCCAAACAGTACGAATCCGTACCGCAGGACTAGCATCCTCGGTATGTCCCACCCACCTGTCGGGGATCAGGCCTCACCCACCACGGTCTTTCCCGCCCGGGCCATCCACACGCTCGACTCGACGGTGCCCTCAGGTTCGGCGATCGCCGTCAAGGACGGTCGGTTTCTGGCCGTCGGCGAAGTCGACGAACTAGTCGACGTGTACGGCGGCACCGTCGACCACTCCCTAGCCGACAAGGTGCTCTTGCCGGGCTTCGTTGAGGCCCACAGCCATAAGGACACCGGCGGCATCTGGCAGTTCACCTACGTGGGCTTCGAAGCCCGGCGAGGGCCAAATGGCCGCCTCTGGCGCGGATGCACCACCTTTGACGCTGTGGTCGACCGCCTCCGGGAAGCCGACCGCCTACTCGACGACCCCGACGAACCCCTCCTGGCCTGGGGCCTGGACCCGATCTTCTGGCCCGGCGAGCGCTTCGATCGCCGACAACTCGACACTGTGTCCACCACCCGCCGGATATTTGTAGCCCACTCCAACATGCACCTGGCCACCGTCAACTCAGCCCTCATGGAACAAGAGGGCATAGACCCGGACACCTTGGCCGAAGGCGTCCCCAAGGACGACTCGGGCTGGCCCACTGGCGAACTTCAGGAGTTCCCGGCTATGGCGCTGGCCGGCCAGACCTTCCGGTCGTTCTTCGGTCGAACCCAATCCGACGAATCGGTCCTCATGTTTGGACAGGCCGCCCGCAACGTGGGTGTCACTACCGTGGCCGACCTCGGTACGTCCAACCTGTTGGACGAAGCCGTCGTACGCCAGTGGATCGACATCGCCGACGAAACCTTCCCCATGCGGGCAGCCATGTTCCATGGAGCCCTGATGAGTGCGCCGGACGGTGACGAGGCCTGCGCTTCGGCCATGGTCGACCTGAAGCGGAGGTCCACCGACCGTGTCCGCTTCGGCAACGTCAAGCTCCTGATGGACGGATCCATTCAGGGTGGCACGGCCCGCCTCCGGTGGCCCGGCTACCTGCACGGTGGCCCCAACGGCATCTGGCTGATCGCCCCTGACCAGGCCGCCGAGCGCATCGGTCCGTATCACCGGGCCGGCCTGCTAGTACACACCCACGCCAACGGCGACCAGGCCGTCGACGCCCTCCTGGACGCCTTCGACCAGGTTCAGACCGCGAACCCACTGCCGGACCACCGCCACACCATCCAGCACTGCCAGATGACCACCCCGGGCCAGTACCGACGAATGAAGGCGCTTGGCATGTGCGCAAACGTGTTCTCCAACCACACCTGGTTCTGGGGTGACCAGCACCGCGCCATCACCGTCGGCCCGGACCGGGCGGCACGCATGAACGCCGCCCGGACAGCCCTCGATATCGGCGTCCCCCTGTCGATGCACTCCGATTCACCGGTCACCCCATTGGGGCCTTTGCACGTGGCATGGGCCGCCGTCAACCGTCAGACTCCGAAGGGCGAGATCATGGGTGAACACGAGCGGGTCACCGTGGCCGAGGCGATGCACGCAGTCACCATGGGCGCGGCCTGGCAACTCCGAATGGACGACGTGATCGGATCCATCACCCCCCAGAAGTTCGCTGACTGCGCGGTCTTGGATGCCGACCCCTTCGAGGTCGACCCAGCGGAACTCCGGGACATCCCGGTCTGGGGAACCATGAGCGGCGGCGTGCTCCACGAAGGATCCCCGCAGACGGACGCATGACCCCCGGATCAGTGCGTCTGCCACTCACCGTCATAGGTGGCTACCTGGGCGCCGGCAAGACCACTTTGCTGAACCACCTGCTGGCCAACCCCGACGGCCAGCGCATCGCTGTGCTTGTGAATGATTTCGGCGAAATCGACATCGACGGCCGCCTTCTGGATTCAGCCACTGACGATGTCCTCCGGCTGGCCAACGGCTGTATCTGCTGCTCCGTGGCCGACAACTTCGCCGAGACGCTAGAGACTGTGCGCGGCTTCGCTGAGCGCATCGACCGGGTGGTCGTAGAGGTGAGCGGAGTCGGCCAGCCACACAAAGTTGCCCAGTGGGGACACTCCCCGGGATTCAGCCCCGATGGGGTCGTGGTGCTGGTCGACCCCTTTTCGATTCTCAGCCGGGCCATCGACCCCTACGTCGGCGACACGGTGGTTGCCCAAGTGGCCTGTGCCGACCTGGTGGTGATCAGCCGGACTGACGTGGCCGGTGCCGACGAACTGGAAGCCACGGAGGCCTGGCTGGACGGTGTAACCGGCGCCACGGTCCTGCGGGCGCCCCTCCCCACGGCGGTACTGCTGGGACCGGCATTTCGACCACTGGACGTCGACCACTTCCCGCCCGCTAGAAGAGTCGACCACGGTTCCGGTTCGGGTGAGCTGCAGCACGCTGATCACGTGACCATCTCCCGACGGCTCGACGGGCCCATCAGTCGGCCTTCGATCGAGACCTGGACCCAATCTCGTCCGGGCGGCGTTGTCCGAGCCAAGGGTTTGGTCCGGGTCAACGACCGGCCCAACGATCGCACCGTCCTCCAGATCTGTGGGTCATCCACCATGGTGTCGGTCGACGGTCCGTGGGACGACGGCGAGGACGCCGTGGTGGCCATTGCCCTGCCCGGCACCCCTCGGGCGGCACTGGTCAAGTGGTTGAACCTGCTGCGGTGACCCGGAATATCCCTAACCCGAAAGGTTGACCTGACGGGTTCCGGCCTCAACTGCCAGACGGTCGGCCTCGTCGTTCCATCGATCACCGGAGTGGCCCTTCACCCAACGGAAATCGACGTTTCCGCGTGCCTGCACCGCTTCGACGAGCGGCTCCCATAGGTCGCGGTTGGCCACCGGCTCCTTCTTGGCGTTGACCCAGCCTTTCCGCAGCCACTTCTCCCACCAGCCGTCCCTGAAGCAGTACACGACGTACGTCGAGTCGCTCACGACCAGCAGCGGTCCCGGGAAGGCCCGCACCGCCTCCAGCGTGGCCGTCAACTCCATGCGCTGGTTGGTGGTCTGAGGCTCCGACCCGGCGGCGTAGGGCCCGTCGGGCACCACCCACGCCCAACCACCCGGCCCGGGATTTCCGGAACAGGCGCCATCGGTGTAGACGACGGTCACCGGAGCCGTCGGGTCGTCCCCCCGCACCACAAGATCGTCTCTGACACCACCGGACGGGTCGAACAGTCGATCGGGGCCAGACACGACCAGCGACCCTACCGATGGACCCCTTCCCGGGGCGCGGACCAAGCCCGCGTGGGAGACTCCAACTGTGATCGACGGCTTCATCAACCAACTCCCCGACGGCGATCCCGACGAGACGCGGGAGTGGATCGACTCGTTCGACGCGTTGGTCGACCAGGCGGGCCGACGACGGGGACGGTTCATGCTGGCCAAACTCATGGAGAGAGCCGGCGAACTCAACGTGGGCCACGCTCCACCCACCTGGACCCCGTACGTCAACACCATCGCCACCGACGACCAACCGTGGTTCCCAGGAGACGAACACATCGAGCGACGCATCCGGGCCTTCATCCGATGGAACGCCGCGGCCATGGTCATCAACGCCAATAAGACGGCCGACGGCATCGGCGGCCACCTCTCCACGTTCGCCTCCTCCGCGTCGCTGTACGAGGTGGGGTTCAACTGGTTCTTCCGAGGCAAAGACGACGGCCGCCCCGGTGACCACGTCTATTTCCAGGGCCACGCTGCTCCCGGCGTGTACGCCCGGGCCTACCTGGAACGCCGTCTCGAGGACCACCACCTCGACCGGTTCCGCATGGAGATCGGGGGCGGCGGCTTGTCCAGCTATCCGCACCCCCGTCTCATGCCGGACTTCTGGGAGTTTCCCACCGTGTCGATGGGGCTCGGGCCGATCAACTCCATCTACCACGCGCGGTTCAACAGGTACCTCCAGAGCCGACGCATCGACGACACGTCGGATTCGCGGGTGTTCAGCTTCCTGGGAGACGGCGAGTGCGACGAACCCGAGACCCTGGGGGCCATCTCGCTGGCCGGACGATCCGGCCTCGGGAACCTCGTCTGGATCGTCAACTGCAACCTCCAGCGACTCGACGGACCGGTCCGCGGTAACGGCCAGATCATCCAGGAGCTAGAAGGCGTGTTCCGAGGCGCCGGCTGGAACGTGGTCAAGGTGATCTGGGGGTCAGAATGGGACGAGCTGATCAGCGCCGACGTCGACGGGATCCTGCTCAACAAGTTCAACTCCACCGTCGACGGCGAATACCAGCGCCTTGCCGTAGAGGGCGGCGACTACGTCCGGGAAAACTTCTTCGGCCCCGATCCCCGGCTCCGGGCCATGGTCGACCACCTGTCTGATGATCAGTTGGCCGACCTTCCTCGGGGAGGCCACGACTACCAGAAGATCTACGCCGCCTACCGCAACGCCACCGAGGAGAACGACGCCCCGACGGTGATCCTGGCCAAGACCATCAAGGGCTGGACCCTCGGCGAGGGCTTCGAGGCCCGCAACGCCACCCACCAGATCAAGAAGATGACTACCAACGAACTGCTGGCCCTTCGCGAACGCCTGTATCTCGAAGACGAGATTCCCGAGTCCGCACTGACCGGCGACCGGGCGCCCTACTACCGACCCGACGAGGACAGCCCCGAACACGAGTACATGGTGCAGCGTCGACGGGCCCTCGGCGGCTCGATTCCCAAACGTCGGATCCGGGATCGCCGCCCGCTGGCCATGCCCGATCCATCAGTGTTCACTGGCCTGGCCAAGGGGTCCGAGGGTCGAGCGGTGTCGACCACCATGGCCATGACCACCCTGCTGCGTGACCTCATGCGCGACGAGGCGTTCGGCCCCCGTGTGGTTCCGATCGTCCCCGACGAGGCTCGAACGTTCGGGATGGACTCGCTGTTTCGGGAGTTCGGCATCTACGCCCCGTTCGGCCAGCTCTATGAGCCGGTAGACCACGAACTGCTGCTGTCCTACAGCGAGAGCGCCGACGGCCAGCTCATCGAGGAGGGCATAACCGAGTGCGGCTCGATGTCCAGTTTCATCGCTGCAGGCACCAGCTACGCCAACCTCGGCGTCCCCATGGTGCCCTTCTACACCTTCTATTCGATGTTCGGCTTCCAACGGGTCGGCGATTCCATCTGGTCGGCGGCTGACTCCCGGGCCCGGGGCTTCCTGTTGGGCGCCACGGCCGGGAGGACCACGCTGGCCGGCGAGGGCCTGCAGCACCAGGACGGCCACAGCCTGCTGTTGGCCACCTCCGTCCCGGCCTGTCAGGCCTTCGACCCGGCGTTCGCCTACGAACTGGGCGCCATCATCGACGACGGCCTGACCCGCATGTACGGCCACGAGGACTCCCATCGGAACGAGGACGTCTTCTACTACGTCACGATCTACAACGAGCCGTACGAGATGCCGCCACAGCCGGACCACGTAACCGATGCCGACGTGGTCCGTGGGCTCTACCTCTGGGCGGATGCACCCGACGGCGAGGACGCTACGAGCCGGGCAACAGTGCTGTTTTCCGGTTCAGCACAGGGAGCAGCCCGCGAGGCGGCCGACGAACTGGCCGACCGCTGGGGCGTTGCCGTCGACCTTTGGAGCGCCACCTCCTACAAGCGGCTCCGCGAAGAGGCTCTGGCCGTGGAGCGACAAAACCGCCTCCACCCACTGGAGGCCGCCGGAGTCCCGCTGGTCACCCGGCTACTGGCCGACGGCGAAGGACCGGTGGTGGCCGTCTCGGACTATCAGAAGCTGGTGCCCGGCCAGGTGGCCCGCTGGATCCCGCGTCCGTACCACACCCTCGGTACCGACGGCTTCGGACGCAGCGACACCCGCGACGCTCTTCGCCGATTCTTCGAGGTGGACACCGGCCACGTGGTGGTCGCCGTCCTCCACGCCCTATCCCGCGAGGGAACCATCGACCCGACAGTGGTAGCCGAGGCCATAGCCCATTACCGGCTGGACACCGAGATCGCCGATCCGGGTCGTGCCGACACGGTGCCAGAACCTGGACGCAGCGTCGGCCACGAGGACTGATCCGCCCGCCCCTCGCTCCGACCAGTAGGTTTCGACGATGACCGCTGGAACGGGCACCTTGGCCATCACCGGAGACGAGGCAGCCGACCGACTGCTGAACACCGATCCGCTGGCCCTGCTCGTCGGGATGCTGCTTGACCAGCAGGTACCAATGGAGTGGGCCTTCAAGGGGCCGGCCACCCTGGTCGACCGACTTGGTCACCTTGAAGTGGCGGCGGTCGCCGAGATGGATCCGGAGGAGTTCCTCGAGGCGTGCAGCACCAAGCCGGCGATCCACCGGTTCCCGCGATCGATGGCTGGCCGGATTCAGGACCTGTGCCGCCATATCGTCGACCATCACGGCGGGGACCCCGCCGAGGTGTGGACGGGCGCGGCCGACGGGTCCGATCTGGCGAAACGACTTCAGGCGCTCCCGGGCTACGGCGCCGAGAAGACGAAGATCTTCGTGGCAATCCTGGCCAAGCGCATGGGCCACCGACTCGATGGCTGGGAGGTGGCCGCCGGACCGTTCGCCGACGACGTGCCCCGCTCTGTGGCCGACATCGACGGACCCGAGGCATTGGCCACCGTGCGTGCCTGGAAGAAGGCTCAAAAGGCCGCCGGAAAGACCAAGCAGCAATAGCGGTCGGGCACCGGTGGGCGACCCATCGGGCCACCGGTCTCAAAGGCGGAGGGTTCCCCGCTGTGCGGCCTCCAGGTACCAGCGGTAGGTGTCGGCTAGGCCATCGGCCAGCGAAGTGGTGGCCGTCCAACCCAGGTCGGTCAACCGGGACACGTCCAGCACCTTGCGGGGCATGCCGTCCGGCCGACTGGTGTCGAAGACCAGCTTCCCCTCGGGATGCACCAGGTCCCTGACCGTCTCAGCCAACTCCCGGATCGTGAGGTCGACGCCCGTCCCCACGTTCACGTGACCAGCCTCGGAGTACCGGTCCATCAGGAATAGGCATGCGTCGGCCAGGTCGTCCACGTGAAGGAACTCCCTGCGGGCAGTGCCGGTCCCCCAAACGGTGACCGAGCCGTCGCCTGCCTCCCGAGCCTCGTGGAACCGACGCATCAGGGCTGGCAGCACGTGGCCGCCCTCCAGGTCGAAGTTGTCGCCCGGCCCGTAGAGGTTGGTCGGCATGGCCGAGATGAAGTCGTCGCCGTACTGGCGGCGATAGGTCTCGCACAGCTTGATGCCGGCGATCTTGGCCAAGGCGTACCCTTCGTTGGTGGGTTCCAGCGGTCCGGCCAGCAGGGCTTCCTCGGTGATCGGTTGGTCGGCGTGACGCGGATAGATGCACGAACTCCCCAGGTACAGAAGCTTGTCCACCCCTGTCCGATGAGCGGCCTGCACCACCGTGGAGTGGATCATCAGGTTGTCGTAGAGGAACTCGGCCGGCCTGGTGCTGTTGGCGTGGATGCCACCAACCGTGCCGGCCACCAGAAACACGTACCGAGGTCGCTCCGCGTCGAACCAGACGTCGACCGCCGCCTGGTCCCGGAGGTCCAGGGCATCACGACCGACGGTTCGTAGGTCCGCGAAACCGTCGGCCTCCAGCCGACGGACGATGGCCGATCCCACAAGACCACCGTGCCCGGCGACGAATACAGGGGCCTGACGGTCGATCATGGGCCGACGCTAGCCCCGGTCGGGATTCCCTTCGGGGCGCCCGATCTGTTCAACCTGCACCCCGAAGGCGCCAATCTCGGCAAGATAGGCCCCCATGAGCTCGGTCACCATTGCGACCGACGCTGCGTCCAATGGTTCGTCCCGCTGCGTGGCACGGGCCACCACGTGCTCCAATACCGCGTCGAGCGAGGCTGTCGCCTGGTTGGAGGCGCCACCGGACCCGGTGGCGGGCTCGTGGGCCGCGTCGCCCAGTTCTTGTCCATGTTCGGTGGTCAAGCCGGCTTCGTCGAAGACCTCCAGATACCAGCCCACAACAGACACCACGTCGTCGAGGCTGAGTTGTCCGGCTGCCTCCTCTGGTAGCCGCTCGGCGATCCAATCGGCCGCGTCGTCGACTTCTAGCACCGCGGGTCTCAGGGTCCCGCTTAGCCGGCCGACCGCTGAACCCACCGCCACCAAGGCGATGCCGACGACCATGAGCGCGCCAAGTCCGACGAACAGCCAGGTCATGGTCGGATCATCGCTGGCGACCCGACGACCGGGATCGGCAGTATCAGATCCCGATGCGCTGGGCCAGCAGTTCTCGGTGGTACGTCGGGTCGCCGAACAACAACTCGGAACTCTTGGCGCGCTTGAAGTACAAGTGGGCCGGGTGTTCCCAGGTGAATCCGATGCCGCCGTGGATCTGGATGTTCTCGGCCGTGGTGTGAAAGTAGGCCTCTGAGCAATAGGCCTTGGCCAGTGAGGCCACCGAAGGCAGTTCGTCGTTCAACTCGGCCGCGCACCAGCCGGCGTAGTAGGCGGCCGACTTGGCCGACTCGACCTCGAGCAGCATGTCAGCGCACTTGTGCTTGATGGCCTGGAACGATCCGATCGGTCGACCGAACTGGACTCGGTCCTTGGCGTACTGCACGGCGGTGTCCAGGCAGACCTGGGCGCCACCGACCTGTTCGGCAGCCAAGGCCACCGCGGCGAGGTCCAGTACCCGTTCCAGTACTGACCAGCCCTCGCCCTCGGCGCCGACCAGCGTGGCCGAAACCCCGTCGAAGTCGAGGCGGGCCTGCTTGCGGGTCATGTCCATGGTGGCCAGCGCTGTACGAGTGAGGCCTTCAGCGTCACCCGTCACCTGGAACAGGGACACGCCACCGGCGGTCCGGGCGGCCACCAGTACCAGGTCGGCGATGTGGCCGTCCAGGACGTACATCTTGGAACCCGACAGGGTCCAGCCGTCACCGTCAGCCGCGGCCTCCATGGTGATACCGCCCTCGTCCCACCGGCCACTCTCCTCGGTGAAGGCCAACGTGGCAATGGTCTCGCCTGAGGCGATCCCCGGCAGCAGGGCCGATGCGGCCGCCTCGTCACCAGCATGGATCAACGTGTTGGCGGCCAACACGACCGTGGAGAAGAACGGGGCGCAGAGTAGAGCCCGACCCATCTCCTCCAGCACGACGATGAGCTCCACGTAGCCGAAGCCCTGGCCGCCGTACTCCTCAGGGATGATGAGGCTCTGCAGGCCGAGCTGCTCGGCCATCATCGACCAGGTCTCGGTGTCGTAGCCGGCGTCGGTCTCCATGAGTTCGCGAACGGTGGTTTCCGGCGAGTAGTTCTCGAGGAATTGGCGGACGAACTCCCGCAGCGTTTCCTGCTCCTCGCTGAATGCGAAGTTCATGTGGGTACTCCCTGCTCGTTGCCGCCGCACGATGGGCTGTGGCGTGACTCGTCTGGCGGTCCGAGGGCCGCTCCGTTGGCATGGTTCTACCAGCCGACCCCCACCGAGACGACATCGGGCATGGGGCGCGGTGGCGAACCGCTGCTGTAATGATGTCGCTATGGATATCGCCCCCAGGTCCCCACATGCCGGGCCGTGCGCCCACCAGGACCACCCCCGACCCGCCGTGCCCGGGGTGGCCCTCCACTGGTGCGACGAACAGGCTGAAATCCACCGGATCGTGGTCGGCGACTACGAGAACAACGTGTTCGTGCTGCGCTGCCGGCAGACCGGCGAGTCGACCCTGATCGACGCCGCCAACGAGCACGACAAACTCCTAGAGCTCTGCCGGGCATTGGACGTCCGATCGGTGCTGGAGACCCATGGTCACTGGGACCACATCCAGGCCGTACCCGCGGTGCGGGAAGCCGGCTACCGGGTGGCCGTGACGGCCGAGGATGCGGCGATGCTCCCCAGCTACGACGACGTCTTGGATGACGAGTCGGTGCTGGAGGTCGGACGACTGCGGCTGCATACCATCTGCACGCCGGGCCACACCCCCGGATCCATCTGCTTCCGGTTAGAGGGATCCCCCATCCTGTTCAGCGGAGACACCCTCTTCCCGGGCGGACCGGGTGCCACGTCCTTTGAGGGGGGCGACTTCGAAACCATCATCGGGTCCATCGACCGACGCCTGTTCGCCGCGCTCCCCCCGGAGACAATCGTCATGCCGGGACACGGGTCAGACACCACCATCGGGGCCGAGCAGCCGAGCCTCGACGAGTGGATGGCCCGCGGCTGGTAGCCCCTGTCGCTATTCGGATTACCACTATCTCCATAGTGGTAATCAGGGCGCCCTCCTAGACTCGGATCGTGAGCACACCCGGGGCCGCCGAGGCCCCCCTCTTCGAAGTTCGGGACCTCCACGTATCGACCGCCGACGGCGTGGAGATCCTGCGGGGCGTCGACCTTGTGGTCCGGCCCGGCGAGGTCCACGCCCTCATGGGTCCTAATGGCTCCGGCAAGTCCACCCTGGCGTCGGTCCTGTTGGGCAGCCCCGAGTACGTGGTGACCAGCGGATCGGTGCGGTTCCGGGACGACGAGATCACCGACTGGTCCGCCGACGTGCGGGGCCGGGCGGGCATCTTCCTGGCCTTCCAGTACCCCATGGAGATCGCTGGCGTGTCGGTCATCAACTTCCTCCGCCAGGCCCTCTCGGCCCGCAAGGGCCTCGACCTGTCGGTGCTCGAGTTGCGGCTGTCGATCATGGACTGGATGGACCGACTCGGCATGGATCCGTCGTTCGCCGACCGCCACGTCAACGAAGGCTTCTCCGGCGGTGAGAAGAAGCGCAACGAGATCCTCCAAATGGCCATCCTGGAACCCGAAATGGCGATCCTCGACGAGACCGATTCAGGCCTGGACATCGATGCACTCCAGGTGGTGGCCGACGGCGTGACCGAGGTCCGGCGTGACCGCCCGGAACTGGGTGTGCTGGCCATCACCCACTACCAGCGACTACTCCACCGGCTCCGTCCCGACGTGGTTCACATCCTCGTGGATGGCCGCATCGTCGAGCGTGGTGGCCCGGATCTGGCCGGTCGCCTCGAGGCCGAGGGCTACGACTCGTTCCGCCCTGCAGAGTCCACGGTCGGGACCTGAGCTAGGAACCACGTGTCTGCCGCCGAAACCTTGGACATCGCCGCCCTTAAGGCCGAGTTCCCGCTGCTACAGCGGGAGGTCCATGGCCGCCCCATCGTCTATCTGGACTCGGGTGCCACATCCCAGAAGCCGCAGTCGGTCCTGGACGCCATGGACCGCTACTACGCCGAGATCAACGCCAACGTCCACCGCGGGGCGTACCACATCGCTGAGCGGTCCACGACGGCCATGGAGGGCGCCCGGGGCGCCCTCGCCCACTTCTTGGGCGCCTCGTCGGCCGAGGAGGTGGTGTTCACCAAGAACGCCACCGAGGCCATCAACCTGGTCGCCCACTCGTGGGGACGGACCAACCTGGCCGAGGGCGACGCGGTGCTGCTCACCATGTTGGAGCACCACGCCAACATCGTCCCTTGGCAGCAACTGGCCGCCGAGCGGGGCGTGGAGGTGCGTTGGATACCGGTCGACGCCAACGGTCGTCTCGACCTGTCCGACCTTGACGCCCTGCTGGACGGTGTGCGACTACTGGCTATCACAGCGGCGTCCAATGTGACCGGGGCACTACCGCCCGTCCGCCGCCTGGCTGACGCTGCCCATTCCGTGGGGGCCAGCGTGCTGGTCGACGCCAGCCAGTGGACTCCCCACCAGCCCACCGACGTGTCCAACTGGGACGCTGACTTCGTCGCGGTCACTGCCCACAAGATGTGTGGCCCGACGGGTGTCGGGGCTCTGTGGGGCCGCCGAGAACTGCTGGACGCCATGCCGCCGTTTCTGGGTGGCGGTTCAATGATCCAGAACGTGACGTTGGAGGGCTTCACCCCGGCCAACGTGCCGACTCGCTTCGAGGCGGGTACGCAGCCCATCGCCGAGATCGTGGGCTGGCACGCTGCCATCGACTTTCTAGGGGACCTGGGCATGGAGGCCGTGGCCGCCCACGAACGGGACCTCACGGCCTACGCCCTAAGCACTCTGACCGAGCGATTCGGAGACGACCTAGTTATCCACGGCCCCGACACCGTCGATGAGCGAGGCGGCATCTTGTCGCTGGCCTACCGCGACCTCCACCCGCACGATCTGAGCCAGGTGCTGGACCAGCACGCCGTGTGTGTCCGCGCTGGCCACCACTGCGCCAAGCCGCTCATGGAGGCACTGGGCGTGAACGCCACGGCCCGTGCCTCGCTCTACTTGTACAACGATGAGGCCGATGTGGACGCGCTGGCCGATGCGCTGGCCGATGCCGGCGACTTCTTCGCTTCCTGACCTACCCCGCCCCGCCGATCACCCCTCTAGGAGAACCGACCATGGCTGGACTCGAGGACCTGTATCGCGAGATCATCCTCGATCACTACCGCAGTCCTCGGAACCGCGGCGAGCTCGAGGTCCCACCAGCCACCATGGCCGAAGGCTTCAACCCACTTTGCGGTGACGAGATCCGCGTGTTCCTTCAGGTTGACGACGAGGTGATCAGCGACGTTCGGATCGGCGGTCAGGGTTGTTCCATCAGCCAGTCGTCGGCATCCATGATGTCCACCGCGGTGCTCGGGAAATCCATCGACGAGGCCCGGGACGTGCTACGACAGTTCAAGGAGATGATGTCGATCCACGAGCACGGCCTGGACGGTAGCGACGATCCCGGATCTGGCACCGAGGAGCGTCTCGGATCCTCGGGCCTCGGCGACCTGGAGGCCCTGCGCGGCGTGGTGAAGTTTCCGGTACGCATCAAATGCGCCACGCTCGGCTGGAACACCCTCGATCAGGCGCTCATCGATTCTGCCGCCGGGCCAACCACTGATTCAGCCGTCGATTCGATTGAAAGTTGACCGACGACCTAGCTGACGAGCGATACGTCCGCCTCACCACCTGGACGACCGATGGGCGTCCGAAGCACACCCCCGTCTGGATCGTCGGGCTCGTCGAACCCACTGCCGATAGGCCCGATGGTTCCACCAACCGGGTCGGCTTCACGACGGGTTCCCGCTCTTGGAAGGTGCGGCGGATCCTGAACAACCCCGCCGTCGCCCTCCGGGCCTGTGACTCGGAGGGCGTTGTGCTCCCAGAATCCAGCCCAGTGACCGGAACCGCCTGCATCGTCCACAGTTCCAAGTTCAGGACCGTCCGTCGAGCCATCCGTCGGAAGTATGGACTGGAGGACCTCAAGGTCAGCCTCCAGTTCGGGATCCCCACGCGACTCCGCGGCCGGGGACCGATCAGCGACTGTGCTGTAGTAGTCACCCTCGCTGACTAGGCCGTTCTGCCGATCGCAGAGCCTCAGCCCAGCGCGTCGACCGCCTCGGCGAAGGCCACGTCGAGGCGGGTAAGAACCCCCGTACTGTGGGTGGTCACGACAACGTCCACCCGGTTCCACGAGTTGGACCAGTCCGGGTGGTGCTGTAGATCCTCGGCTATGACCGACACCTGTTCCATGAATCTCCAGGCCTCGGCGAAGTCGACGAACTCCCAGGTCCGGCAGAGTCGATCATCCTCGACCGTCCAGTCGGGCAATTTCTCAGGCAGAGCCTCCCGCTCGGCCTCAGTCAACGGGGTGGGAGCGACCATATCCAAAGGGTCGCAGATCCCTCAGGCCAGAGGATCCGCGAATGGATCCTCACCGAAACCAGCGTCGGGTCCATCCGGGTGGGTCACGCCCCTGGGCAGCCCCACCGAGGCTCCTGCCTCAGCCAAGACCCCGGCGTAGCCTTCGGACTCCAGGCGTTCAGCCATCTCCGGTCCTCCGACGGCCTGGATGCGGCCGGCGGCCAGCACGTGCACCCGGTCAGGCTCCAGCACCTCCAGCAGACGGCTGAAGTGAGTGATGGCCAACACTCCGAGGCCGTCCTCCTCGGTAGCCTCCTGGACTCGTCGGGATACGGCGGCTAGAGCGTCCACATCCAACCCCGAGTCGATCTCGTCGAGCACCGCATAGCGCGGTTGGAGCGCACCGAGCATCAGCATTTCGTTGCGCTTCTTCTCCCCACCAGACAGATCCACGTTCATCGGCCGAGATACGAATCGCTCGTCAAAGCCGATCCGGGATGCCTCGGTCACCAGCAAGTCGTGGATGCCCTCAACGGTCCGACCATCGGTCCGGGTCGCCTCGGCCACCACCGACTCCAGACTCACGCCGGGTACCTCGGTGGGGTGCTGGAGTGCCAGGAACAGACCAGCCCGGGCCCGCCGCCAGGTCGGTAGGGCCAGCAGGTCGACCCCGTCGAGGGTCACTGACCCGCCCGTCACCTCGTAGCCGGGGCGCCCCATGAGCACGTGAGACAGCGTCGACTTGCCCGACCCATTGGGACCCATGACGGCATGCACCTCGCCTGGACGTACCTCCAGGTCGATGCCGTGGAGAATGTCGATGTCGCCCACCCTGGCCATCAGGCCCTCGATCCGCAGAACGCGCTCCACGACTGATTCGGTCATCGGTTGGCTTCCCCGTTGTCGGCGAGGGTCACGAATACCTCGTCGGCGACCACTGTCGCCTTGTGCACGGCCACCGGCCGGACCGCCGGAAGAGTGAGCGCCTCGCCGGTCCGCAGGTCGAACAGGCTGCCGTGCTTCCAACATTCCAGCGCGCACTCATCAACATCGACCTGGCCTTCGGCAAGGGACACCTCAGCGTGACTACAGGTGTCGTCTATCGCGTACACCCGGTCGTCAAGTCGGACGAGGGCCACCGGGTGGCCGTCAAGCACCAGACGCAGGGCAGCACCGGGGACCAGATCGGCAAGGGCGCAGGCCCGGATACCGCTCACGAGGTGGCCTCCATCCCGGACTTGGCGTCTCGCCGATCCAGACGGTCGGCCAGAGCGTCACGGAGCGTCTTGGCCACCGCCGGATGAGGCGCCAGGTCTGCCACATCCTCAAAGAATCCCTCTAGGAGGAGGCGTTCGGCGGCCACCGTGGGCACGCCCCGACTCTCCAAGAAGAATCGCTGGTCCTCGTCGACAGGCGACACCGTCGAGGCATGGCTGCACACCACGTCGTCGGTCTCAATCTCCAGGTTCGGCACGCTTTCCGCCCAGGCATCAGGCGACAACTTCACGTTGCGGTTGGTCTGGTGGGCCACCGTTCGGACCGCCTCGGGGCGCACCCGGATCAGTCCGGTGTACACCGACCGTGACGAACCATCCAAGGCTCCCTTGAACAGGAGTTCACTACGCGTGTCAGGGGCTGCGTGGTCCTGGAAGGTCCGGAAGTCCAGCGTCTGGTCGTCCTCACCAAAATAGGCAGCGGCCAGCCGGCCCTCAGCACCGCGACCAGTGAGCCTGCAGTCGATACGGGTCCGGGCGTAGTCGCCTCCCAGCCCGACAGCGAAGGCGTCGACGCGTCCCGACTGGCCGACCCGAAAAGCCTGGTGGCCCAACTGAGAAATCCGAGGACCGAGTTCCTGGACCAGGGCGTGGTTCAAACGGCCGTCGCGACCCACCGTTGCCTCCAGCACTGGCGCCACCAGGGCGTCGACCTCGGTGGACGTGTGCAACTCGATCACAGTGGCCGACGCATCGTCCCCGACCTGCACGAGCACCCGGGGGAAGACCGCCGCACCATCAGCATCGGTCAGGGTGGCGATGACGACCGGCGCTTCGAGACGAAGCCCGTCGGGCACCACCACGGCTACGGGCTCAGGACTGAAAGCCCGGTTCAGGTGACCGAACAGATCAACGGGCTCCTCCTGAGCGGCGCCGAACAACGCCTCGCCCTCGGGCGCGTCACCCACCGGTCCCACATACAGGCCGACGTCGACAGCGTCGGAGGCACACGTGGTCTCCACCACCCATCCGTTTCGGACCACAACGACGGCAGCCAGCTCTCCGTAGGCCGACAGATCACGTTGCACCACCGTGTCCGAGGCCCGCTGACGTCGTAGGGGCTCATAGCGCTCGAGGTCCAGTTCTCCGACGCGCGAATAGCGCCAGACCTCCTCATCGGTGTCCGGACGTTCGACAGCGTCCAGACCACTGACGGTCGAGCGGCGGATCGAAGCGAGCCAGTCTGGTCCGGGAAGGCCGACCGAGACGTCGGCAGAAAAGGAGTTCAGGGCGGTACCTCGGAGCCGGTCCAGGCGACCTCTCCCAGGTGGAAAGTGGTCGGGGCGGGCGGATCAGGCAGGCGGGCGGGTGGACGGTTACGTGGAATTTACCCTACCGCCGTAGGGGTAATCCCCGAACGTCCTATTGAATGCCCGAGTGAGAGCGTCAGCCCTCAACCAGGTGCGCCAAGTCGCCGGGCTGGATCTTGCAGGAAGCCTCGTACGCGAGAAGGTCGGATTCCTTGATCCGGATGACCCGACCGATCCGGTAACCCGTCAACTCGCCCTTGTCGATCAGTCGGTAAACCGTCTTGGGTACCACCCCGAGTCGGGTCGCCGCATCGCCGACCCGGAACCAGACCGGTGTAGCCGACTGGTCTGCAGGCAACTTGTCCGTGGTGCCTGGCCCCTCATCCATCTCAATGACCCTAGAACGTTCTCGATCCCCTCCCCTGTGGTCTACTCCTGAAGATGGATCGTTTTGAGTTCTCCGACCATGTGGCATCGAACCGGACTGTCTGGGACAGTTGGGCCGACGAGTACGTGGCGGCTGGCCGACGGGCCTGGGGTGGCGATCAGCCCCAGTGGGGGATTTACGGCACCCCAGAGGCCGAGGTTGGACTAATCGACTCCTTCGATGGTGGCGATGTGATCGAGCTGGGGTGTGGAACGGCTTACGTTTCGGCATGGTTGGCGCGACGTGGCGGACAACCGGTCGGGATCGACAACTCGGAGGCACAACTCGCGACTGCAGCGAGTTTCCAGAAAGAGTTCGGCCTACGGTTTCCGCTCATCCATGGCGACGCGGAGAGGTTGCCGTTCGCCGACGAGAGCTTCGACTTTGCGATATCCGAGTACGGAGCGGCCATCTGGTGTGATCCGTACCGATGGCTTCCCGAGGCGGCGAGAGTGCTGCGCCCCGGAGGCCGCCTGGCGTTCCTAGGAAACTCCGTGTTGATGACACTTTGCGTGTTCGACGACAACGAGCCAGCTAGTGACCGGTTGCAGCGCCCACAATTCGGCATGCATCGCTATGAGTGGCCCGATGACCCGGGAGTCGAGTTCCACATCTCCCATGGTGACCGCATCCGACTCTTGCGCGCCTGCGGGTTC
>Ga0208765_1001032_pt1 | contig 17594 bp, 13 predicted proteins | sample ETNtaG_2_FD_185783 | JGI IMG/M metagenome (GOLD analysis project Ga0208765, IMG submission 185783) | Marine microbial and viral communities from oxygen minimum zone, Eastern Pacific Ocean - ETNP201406SV203 (SPAdes) (version 2) | ecosystem: Environmental > Aquatic > Marine > Oceanic ...
AACAATTATCATGAACGCAATGGTAAGCCCACGAAAGGCATCAAGAGCAAGTAACCTGTCTGATTTCTTTTTCATCTGCCCCAAGAATTACCGATTAATGATGAATGTTATGTGTCGCTGCTATTCCTGCGCCCAATACTGGGGCGTGGTCTAATTGTGAGGTCATTATCAAATTTTGATTAATATTTTTCCCATCTAGGTAATGGTCTTTTGCCTCAAGTGTTAATGTCTTAGATTGCTCAATATTGTTATATAAATCTCTTTGGAATGGTTCCCAAAGTAACATTGGTTCGCGGGATTTATCTAGTAATTTACCAAGACGTTGTCCGATTATAATCCGGTCTAATAATGTTTTTCGATATGGGTGATTGACTTTCAGATTATCACGATGAGGGTCCAGAAATTCATACCGGTTCTGCCAACCACTATAAATTGTTTCTAACCGCTCAAAAATTAATTTGGCCATATAATTACTTACCTCAGCAAAAGTTAACAAAGCTGCTTCTTCCTTATCTAAAGCTCTAGAGAAAATGATATCAGCATAAACTGAATCCTTTTGGAGTCTTTTCAATGGTATTTTTGCGTAATTACTATAGATAGATTGGATACCGCCTACCGATGCATAGGTCTCCAGAGAAATATTTTGATCATTTTTTATTTCCCAGGTTTTGGCAATCCATGATTTTGCATCATCAAAAGGGATGAGGTTACCATTTAGCTTTAGTGCATCTGCAGTACCGGTTCCACCGCCTAAATAGTAGGCATTCTGGACATCCTTGAACATACCGGCATCGCCATATTCTTCGCCGATTCCACAATAATCTGCATCACTACCCAGTTGCCTTATGGGATATTTTAGTCCAACATTAGCATCCTGAAGTAACTGCTCAAGATGAGCGCAGAATTTTGGCATTCTCGGTCCATTGGCCATGGCACCAATCCCACGTTTATCAGGTGTCTTTAATCCAACCATGCCAATGCCAATTAATACCGGACTATTAATTTTTAATTCCAATATTGCATCCCGAAATGAATTAATGATTGGTTTGCTTTGTGCTATTTCTGTAGTTGTAGGTTTGATGTCATTGGCCTGTAACTCGCGCAATTGATTGCTCATACTAACGGGTGAAAAACCAAAATCGAAATCAGGGTTTTCAAGGTAGTATCGATTTGAAGAAGATTTATTAAGGCAGAATATATCTTGGTGTTTTTCAATAATTCCTGCTGTTACTTTAGTGCCTCCACCATCAACACCAATAATCACAGGACGTTTATTATTAGAATTCATATGATTTCTTCATTCTATAAAAAGGATATTTGTTATTTGCCAAAGTAATCTATTTTTAGTCAAGAAGGTATACAAGGATTGATTTGGTTATAGATTGGTTGATCCAGAGCGATTAATTTCACGGCTTCATGCAACGTACCCGATTATCATCTTCCATAAATATAATTCACATCTTTTTGGCTACCTTGCTAATGGTCATGGGTTGTCAAGGATTCTTCACTAAACAAGAGGAACAGACACCAGAACCATGGGAATTGCTTTCCCTGGAACAAAAAGTTGCCCAGATGATCATGTTTAGATTAAAAGGAGATTTAAATGATCTAAAGTCTAAAGAGCGTGAAAGATTTCAGCGCTGGATTACAGAAGTAGGTGTGGGCGGCGTTGTTATTTATGGCGGTGGGCTGAAAGAAACATTTGACCGAATTCAGATTGCTCAGGATTGGGCGGATACACCATTGTTTGTTGCCGCTGATTATGAACGGGGACTAGGACAGTGGTATGATGGAGCTACACTTTTCCCGACAAATATGGCAGTAGCTGCAACAGGTAGAAATGTATTGGCCTACGAGCAGGGAAGAATTACTGCAATTGAAGCAAAATCCTTTGGGGTGAACATGATATTTGCTCCTGTAGTTGATGTAAATAATAATCCTGATAATCCCATCATAAATTTTCGATCCTATGGGGATGACCCTCGATTAGTAAGTATATTTGGTAATTCATTCATCCGTGGTGTTCAGGAAGAAGGCTTGTATGCCTGCGTTAAACATTTCCCGGGTCATGGAAATACAGGAACGGATAGTCATACCAAACTGCCGATTATACCTGGCAGTAAAAAAGATTTTTCCAATATAGAATTACCACCGTTCAAGTCTGCTGTTAAACATGGTGTAAAAATGGTTATGACTGGACATGTAATCGTCCCAGGTATAGACCGTTCAAAAAAACCAGCTACCCTTTCACCAGTAATTACCAATGAATTGTTGAGAACACGATTGGGCTTTGAAGGCTTAATTGTTACGGATGCTATGGAAATGGGCGGTTTAAAAGATATTGATCCTGGTGAAGCTTGTGTGCGTGCTGTAGAGGCTGGTGCGGATCTTATTATGTTACCGCATGATGTAGATACAACAATGAAGGCTATTATGAATGCAGTTGAAAATGAACGGATTACAGAAGAAAGGATCAATGAATCCGTGAAGCGTATCTGGTATGCAAAGGAAGAATTAGGTCTTTTTCAGGATAGCGGTAAGAAGGAATGGAAAATAGCAGAGGATGTAATTGGTAATCCAGGACATAAGAAAATTGCAGCAGACATTGCCCAATTATCTATCACTGCTGTCAAGGACGAGAATAATCTATTGCAAGATATGTCTGATTATAAGCGAATTGCCCATGTCGTGCTTACACTAGATGAAAATTCGCAAAAGTATTTACAGCCAATCAAGGCAAGGATCGATGCTGCTTATCCTGACCGAAAAGAAATTATCATTACTGAAAAGTTGAATAAAAAACAAATTGATGAAACTACTGCTAATCTCAAAGATGTTAACCTGGCGATTGTATCTATATTGGTTAGAATCAGGATGAATAAAGGGATTGCAACAATTGACCGCAGCCATGCCAGATTATTGAAAAATTTATCTAAAATTAAACTGCCCTTTGTAATAGTTAGTTTTGGCAGTCCTTACTTACCAGATTACGAGTATATTGATACTTACCTTGCCGCTTACGGTTATGGTAGCGTTTTAGTTGAAGCTGCCGCAAATGCACTACTTACAGATGTGCCTATAACTGGCCGTTTACCAGTAGATTTAGATCGAAAGTTAACCAGGGGTAATCAAGTACTTGTACATCGGAAAAATCCGCTTAAAGATGATTTTGATTTTTCAAATGCCTGGTCGATTCTTGACAGCGCAATAGAAGCAAAAGTTTTTCCCGGAGCGCAAGTATACATTTCACAGCATGGTAATACACTTGTTTCAAAGGGTTTTGGCTACCATACTTATGATAAATCAAGGAAAGTATCACCAGAAACCATTTATGATCTGGCATCAGTGACGAAAGTGGTATCTGCAACACCAATTGTAATGAAATTGATCAATGATAAAGAGCTTTCCCTTAATCAGCCAATCAGTGATTTTTTCCCTGGTTTCTATAAAAGTGGCAAAGATTCAATCACCATCAGTCATCTACTATTGCATGAGTCAGGACTCAGTGCTTATCATCGTTATTTTCTGGAAACCAAGTACAAAAATAGGGGCGATGTCGTTGAAAATATAATTAATAGAAGACTTACCTATGAGCCAGGAACGGAATACAAGTACAGTGATCTGGGAATGATATTGTTGGGAACAATTTTGGAAAAAATAGGTGGCAATAACCTGCATGCCCTTGGAACAGACTGGTTTTATAAACCGCTGGGTATGAATAATACATTTTACAATCCACCCGCCTCTTATAAATATAATATTCCACCAACAGAAAGAACGGTAATTCCGGTCGGTACTAGCAGGACTTCCTTGCGGAAAAAGATTGCTGTTACTGTTTCCGGTTTGGTTGGGCCACTGAAAACGTTGTCATTTAATCTTTTCCCAAAAAAATCTGCTCACGGTTATGTGCATGATGAAAACGCAAATCTGATCGGTGGTGTTTCTGCCCACGCAGGACTCTTCTCTAATGCAGAGGACCTTGGAAAATATGGAAAGATGTTGTTGAATCAGGGCCTAGTAAATAACAGAGAATTATTAGATCGTGAATTAATCAATCTATTTACAGCAAGACAAAGTACAGTAGATGAAGCGAATAGAGGTTACGGCTGGGACCGGCCTGATCGTGATGGCACAAGTAGTGCCGGGGACTATTTTTCAGATAAAGCTTTTGGACATTTGGGTTATACAGGTACATCATTCTGGATCGATCCGGAGCAGCAATTGATTGTTATATTATTAACCAACAGAGTTCACCCAACGCGCGAAAAACAAGGTATTAAACAGGTACGAAGAAAGTTTCACAATACTGTTGTTAAATCAATCCTGAATTTCAATTAACCATTGCGGATTAATATTTATGAGCTAGTTAATTTCACTTACATGTACAATTGTAAAGCGTTGGTTCATTATTGAAATGGGAAATTCAAACTTAAAATAATTTAAGGAAAATGAATTATAAAATATTAAACATAGAAAATACCCAAGTAATACGTACCGTTGGTCTCATGACGGGAACATCAATGGATGGACTGGACATTTCTATAGCGGATATTGGTCTGAGAAAAAATAAAGCTGATTTTAATGTGATAAGAACAACATCCATACCATACCCGAATGATTTACAATTCCAGATCCGTCAATCGGTATATGATACTGGAAAAGATACTAACGCATTAGATCGCGACCTTGGTATATGGTTCGCGGATAAACTATTCGAGTATTTACACTCAGAATCCATTGAAAATATTGAACTTATTGGATCGCATGGACAAACTATTCATCATGTTAGTGGGCAATCCTCCTTACAGATCGGAGATCCATCTTTTTTAGCCGGAAAATTCAACGTACCGGTAATATCGGATTTTCGAACTGCTGATATTCATGCAGGTGGTACAGGTGCTCCCTTAATGCCTAGAGTGGATGAATGGTTATTTCGGAATATTGATACTGCCATAATAACGCTGAATCTTGGCGGTATCGCAAATGTAACTTTACTGCCATGTATCAATAATGGTGATGTTATTGGTTTTGATACGGGACCAGGGATGGCATTACTGGACGAGACCTATCTTGTAGAATCCAAAGAAGGCATAGATTTAGGAGGAGAACTAGCTCTAAAGGGTAATGCAGATAAAAGATTGGTAAATAACTGGATAAAAGCACCGTATTTCTTAGAACTGCCACCTAAATCCACCGGCCGTGACCAGTTTGGGATCGATTGGCTGGCTGATCATCGGCATGAACTTGATTCTCTTACCATAGTAGATAAGTTGGCAACCCTGTCTTTATTTACAGCAAAGTCAGTTTTTTTAGCCTGTGAAGATTTTATAAGAGATAATAAAGTTGAGCACGTGGTTATTAGTGGCGGAGGAATACACCATAGCTGCGTTATGAAACATTTGGTGGAACAGTTTAGTCCTATTGCGCTTGTACCATCTGATGAATTAGACGTGTCTGCAGACGGTAAGGAAGCACTTGGTTTTGCCATATTGGCAGTTGCTCATGTCAAAGGTATTCCTGGGAATATTCCTTCAGTTACCGGTGCGAAAAAAGCATTAGTTCTGGGGAAAATGACCTTATGATCCCGATTCAGGACCCGGTTGCCATTTTAGTCTATTTATTGACTTTAATTGGCTTGATTTACTGGCTTAATGAACAAGCTGCGCTAGCAGGTCTCTTCAAATATCTTCCCACAGTTATTTGGATCTATTTTTTACCCATGTTTTCCACCACGTTAGGAATTATACCAGAATCATCTGCACTTTATGATTGGATTAAAACTTATCTATTACCACCAGCCCTAATATTATTATTACTGTCTGCTAATTTACCTGCCCTGGCCAAGCTTGGTTCAAAGGCAGTATTTATGATGCTGATAGGTACTATAGGTGTGGTAGTTGGTGGTGCAATTTCATTGGCTTTATTTGGTCCTTGGCTACCAGCAGATGCGTGGCAGGGTATGGGTGCACTTTCCGGCAGCTGGATTGGTGGCAGTGCCAACATGGTTGCAGTAGGTACATCTATTGGTACACGGGATGATCTATTTGGTATTATGATCATCGTGGATACAGTTGTGGGGTATGGTTGGCTGGGTGTAGTGATATTTTTCTCTTCTTATCAGGAACGGCTTGATGCTTGGAATGGGGTTGATACTACACTAATTGATGAACTAAATACCCAGATGAATGAAGTAATGAATACTGGTCGCCGGCCAATGGAGTTTAATGACCTGATAACTATGTTAGCGGTAGGAATAGTTGGAGGATTCATCGCTTTGAAATTTGGGCAGTGGTTACCAGATCTGGGCAGGGTGATTACAAGTTTTGGATGGACAATTATTATTGTTACCGCTTTAGGGATTGTTTTATCCCTAACACCATTATCAGATTTGGAAAAAGCTGGCGCATCCCACGTTGGTAATATTTTTCTGTATCTATTATTGGCTACAATCGGCGCCAAAGCAGATCTTAATGCTATATTAGAAGCACCACTCTTTCTATTAGCTGGTGTCCTATGGATTATTATTCACGCTGTAATCTTATTTATTGGCGGAAGCCTTTTGAAGGCACCAATGTTTTTAATCGCTACCAGTAGTCAGGCTAATATTGGGGGTGTAGTTAGTGCGCCAATAGTGGCATCAGTTTATCAAAAATCTCTTGCACCTGTGGGTCTATTAATGGGTGTTATGGGCAATGTTATTGGTATTTATTTTGGTTTATTTACCGCTTGGGTTTTGTCCCTTATTTCAGGGATTTATTATTAACATAATTTCCCTTAGTAATCATTATTAAATTCAATGATAAAGGACTGAATGAGCATGCATATCTGTATTTATGAAGATTCTGGGTGTAATAACCTGCTGCCGATGACCTACGTACGCCCTGTTTATGATCTATTTTGCGGGATGGTATCACTACAAGAAAAATTAATCAGAAACTTCCCGCAAGCATCGATTACACTACATACAAGATCAGTCCTTGAAAAAGTAGTACGGGATCGTTACCCAGATTGTTTGGTGAATGAATTTCCAGCCGGTCTGGAAGAGATTTTATTTATCAATGGACGCAGTCTTTTAAACTCTAAAACTGAATTGAATAAACTGGGCAAGAACCAATCTTTCATAATAAATGATACAGTAGTCGCAGCGAGGTTAAGCGGCGCTGAACTAACCATTCCTATCGAGACTGTTCAAAACGGTATAACAATAGATTTAGATGAAACTGCAATTGAAAGGCAAAAAGTTGATGGTATATTAGTTGAATATATCTGGGACCTTATCCAGGCCAATGGTGATCAAATAAGATCAGATTTTACGTTTGCTATTCAAGGAAGAGGAGACGCTGTCATTGATGATGGTACTATAATCAATGACGAAAATGTTTTCATTGATAAGACTGCAAAAATTATGCCGCACGTGGTAGTTGATGGATCTAATGGCCCGGTTTTTATCGATCGTGATGTGGTGATTCAGCCGCATGTATACGTACAGGGTCCAGTCTATATTGGCCCATCTGTTTTGATCAAAGCAGGTGCACAGATTTACAGTGGTAGCAGTATTGCTGAAGGATGTAAAATTGGGGGAGAAGTAAACAATTCTATAATTTTACCCTGGTCGAATAAAGCGCATGGTGGGTATCTAGGCAGTTCATATGTTGGTTCCTGGGTAAATATTGGTGCTGGAACAAACAATAGCAACCTGAAAAACAATTATGGTGCAGTAAAAGTAACAGTCGATGGTGAAGCTATTGATACCGGTTTACAATTTATGGGTTTGATTATGGGTGATCATTCAAAATGTGGGATCAATACAACATTTAATACCGGTACAAGCATAGGAATTAACTGTAACCTTTATGGATCAGTGATACATGAAAAACATATTCCATCGTTTACCTGGGGTAGTGCTGTTGGTGGTTATACCACCTATAAACTTGAAAAAGCATTATCCGTTAATAAAATTGTTATGTCGCGAAGAAAGAAATCCCTTAAAAGAAACGATGAAGAGTTGTTACGGAATGTATTTCAGTTAACAACTGGTTAATATCTAAGGCTAAATTTTTATTCTTTTATAATAGTAATAGGATAGTTCCTGTTGCGGTAAATCCCAGCCCAAACAGGAACGTGCAGCCCACCAATACCATGGGTTTAATCATAATTTTGTATCAGCAAGAGTATTCACAATTTTATCCTGTAGATCGTGGAATGGTTTTGAATGTGCCGCATAACCGTTCATTAATATTGAAAAAGCTAATGGGTCCTTGTCTTCTGAAATGATATACCCTGATAGGCAGCTTACTGAAGATAAACTGCCTGTCTTTGCTATGATATTTACATCAGTAGCTTTATTCCCAAACCTATCTGCTAGGGTACCATCTTTTCCACCGATAGCAAAGGTGTTTAAAAATTTCTCTCTAATATTTTTATTATTGTAACTCCAGGTCAATAGTTTAACGAAATGATCCGCGTTTGAATAATTATATCTAGAAAGTCCAGACCCATCTACAATTTTTAATGTTGTAGTATCTATACCAATTGAATCATTTAAAAAAAGTTTTATTGTATTCAAGCCATTATCCCAGGATCCTTGGTTACCGGAATATATTCTACCAATATGTTTAACAAGTAACTCAGCAGTTATGTTATCGCTTTCTTTCATTAGTTCATTTAAATAATGATCAATTTGAGGAGAAACATATTCTGCAATTTTAATTGTATTAGTAGACCTTTGTCCGCGAAATGTTCTTTTAATATTTATTTTCTTTTCGCGAAGCATTTGTGTAAAAACAGATCCTGTAAAATTGGTCGGATCATTTATATTTCTGTACACTGTGTCAGTTTGAGCTGAGGCCCATAATCCGCCTGATATAATAAAATTGTTTGTTTGGTTTACCCAGTCACGCTCAATTTTAAAATTAGATCGACCTATTTTTTTCTTCTTAGTTAAGGAATGGTTTTCAATATTTATGTAATCAGTGACTGGATGCGTCCGGATGATTGCGGGCTTTCCGACTTTTCCAGGAGTAACAAAAAAATTAACACAATTCTTGTTGAGGTTTAGACCTGTTAGTTGCGCAACGTACTTTGATGATCCTTCATCCCACATCCAGCCATGTCCAAAGGGAATATCATCTACAATGGAATCATCTAGTATCAAATAATCAATGGTTTTTCGTAAGTCAATTGTGCGCATATACTTACGATTATTGACAAAATAATAATCGCGGCCTAAAAATAATTTTATCGAATCGCTAGTTACTTGCGCCATTTCTTCTAAATGTTCAATTCTAAGATCAGGATCACCGCCACCAACCAAATAAATTGAGGATGAGTCAAGATAAACTCTAGTTTTAAATGCAAAAGTTGAGTCCAAAAGTGTGATGGTAGCTACACAAGTGTATAATTTATTGTTACTTGCTGGATTGAAAAGTGCTTGGGAATTCCACTCATAAAGTGTCTCACCCGAGTTAATGTTTACAACCTTCATCCCAATATTTGTCTGTAAACCGGAATCTTGAATTAATGCAGTAATGTCGTTAACAACCTTCTTTTCACCTGCTACATTTAATAGCGTGGGTGAATTACCACATCCAAAAATCAATATTATAAATAATAGATTAAAAGAAAACTTCATGTAAAAAATTATAATAGAAAAAGAACTAGGTTCTTCATTCTAGTTCTAAATCAAATATTGGAAAATCATCTGAAGGAGGATATTTATAATGCCACCATTCTTCCGCATGTATTGAGAAACCGCCTACACTAGTCATTAGATTTTTCAACAATTCCCGGTTGGCAATGACATGGAGAGGATGTTCCATGTATTCATGGTGTGCTTCAACGCCAAAGAAATCAAAAACGGTGGGCATATCTAATTCCTTTTTTGTGGAAAAATCAATTATGGTTAGATCAACAGCGCCACCACGATTATGAGAAGAGCCAATATTTGGATCAGCCACATAGCGTGGATCAGGTACAATATCCCACATGCGGTATTGAACTGATCGCGGTCGATAACCATCCCAGATTTTCAATCCAAGACCATCAGTATAATTCATCCCATTATGGAATTGTAAATTGCGGAGGCTGTCCTGGACCAGTTTAAGATTTTCAATAGCGCCAAATACTAGGTAACATGTACTGGTTGGGTACAATATTTCTTTGGTAAAGTTATCTGTAGTCGCGTACTTCAGCAGAATTTCAATGTCAGGTATAATTTCCTTTACCTTAACTAGTTTGTTCGCAGGTGTTTGCCCTAGCGTAAAACTGCAAGGAAATATAAATATGTTTATTAGCAATAAGATGGAATATGACTTTGTGAATAGACAAAATATGGATTTGTAAATCAATCGATTAGCCTAATTGATTAACAAAGTTATTAAAAGAAATACAGTAAGACCACCAGCGGCATAAAAATAGATTTGTTTCTGCTTTTTCTGTAGTTCTTTCAACAGTGTGTCACTACCCCATAACCTGTTCAATCGTTTTTCCTTGAAAACCAAATTTTCTGGATACAACTCTTGCAGCTTTTTTAATACAGTCACACCTACGTTAAGACTTTGGTACTCATTTCTAGTAATAACCCTGATCTCAATGCCGTCACAGAGTTGATTTTCATATTTTGGTTTATCTGCTACTCCTGAAATAGAAATAGGAGTGAATGATTGGGGCACAAAAACGACACCAGGCAGATGTAGTTTGTTCAGTTCTTGGGAAAGAATTTTACCATTAATCCAAGGCGCTCCAAACCATTTAAAGGGATGGTCTGTTCCTCGGCCTTCACTAACATTTGTTCCTTCCAGTAAACACATGCCAGGATATATCAATGCGGTACCTACGTCTGGAATATTAGGGGAAGGTTTGACCCAGGGCAAATTTGTTTCATCATACCAAAGGGAAGCATACCAGCCTTCCATGGAAACCACACTTAGGGGCGGGGAAGCAGGAATCCATTGTTCTGCAACAATCTTTTGGGCCAGCTCTCCTACAGTCCACCCATAGCGGATAGGAATGGGATATTTGCCAATGAAGGACTGATAATTCAAATCCAATAATGGACCTTCCACTATATCACTGCGAATTGGATTGGGACGATCCAATACCAGCACTGGTATTTGTAATTCAGCCGCAGCTTCCATAACCAGGCCTAAAGTTGAAATATAGGTATAAAAGCGTGCACCGATATCCTGGATATCATAAATGATCAAATCTATACCCTGCAACATTTCCGGTGTTGGTTTGCGTACGGTACCATATAGACTAAATACCTTAGGAAGGTCGGCAATCTTTTTATCGTATGTTATTTTTTCGTCGGCTTCGCCAAAAAAACCGTGTTCAGGGGAAAAAATCACTTTCAGATAGATATCATCCAAAGCCAACAGTCGTTTATAGTTTGGTATACCATAGCGGTCGACACCAGTTTGATTGGTGACCAGGGCGATAGCTTTACCAGTGATCAAGTCAATCTTTTTTTCCAACAGTACATCTAGTCCAGTGAGTACCGAAACCTTGTCTACCGGAGGTGTTGGAACAGTTTTATAGTATTCAGACTGTATTTGATGAATGGATCGGGTTGATTGAGAAGAAAGAATGGCTAAATTCAATATAAAAAGAAATACCCGAAAAAAATTCACCATCTATTTTACCATAGTTACTTTTCGCACTTTGGTTTCCTGTCCATTGGTCAATTGCAATATATAAGTACCAGTTGACAACTTCTGGCCAAGATCATTTATCCCATCCCATTCCCAGGAATATACATGAGTATTTCTTGATGGCATATTCACTATTTTTATTTTTCTTCCTGCTATATCCGAAATAATTATTTGCAAGGTTTCATGCTTTGATTTTGAATAAAATTCTAGCATAAACGACGAATTTGTTGGGTTTGGGTATAGGGCATTAATTGATAATTGTCCTGGTAAATAAGTTTTCACCTCTTGAAAAACATCTGTTGTATTTGGGTTAAACTTTTCAAAAAGAAGGGTCCAGAGTTCGGGGTTGCTGCCATCATAACCCAATGCCCAAACACCAACCCCTAATAGATTATTATTGATGGCAAAATCATATTTCAGAGATAAGGATAAGCTGTCATCATACCAGCCTTGTATCCAATTAGGGTTTTGATAATGGTACCATGGAGTCTGTGATGATTCATGCCATAGTTTTCCGTATGACAATGCATTCCCTTCCATTTCTGCATAAAATTTTGCTGAACCAGTATCTGTAGTATATGCACCAGCCACACCAGATGTTGCTGGCCATTCAAATCCATAATAAGGGCAACCAAGAATTAATTTATCAACTTGATTATTGGTCTTAACTAAATAGTCATTCACCGTCCATAATATAGAATACCCATTTTCGGTAAGTGGTGCGATGGGTCCAGTGGTACTACTACCACCATAATGATAATTATATCCCATTATAAAGAGACCATCGCTTACGGTAGCTAGCGCATTATAATCCCAGCCATCGCTCCAATCAACAGCAGGGGTAGCAAGGGTAACTTGTGAACCTGGAATTTCATTATGAAAGGTGTTTGTAAGGTCAGTGATGAACTGTACCATATTTTGTTTCTGGGAGGCAGGGAATGACTCAAAGTCCACGTTGACGCCATCGGCGTTCCCAGCCTGCACTTGTGTCAGCAGATTATCAATCAGGTTTTGTCGATAAGTTGCATTACTCAACAAGGTTACTAGATCACTATTACTAAAAAGGGTGACGCAAAGCACAACATCTACACCATTGGTATGGGCAATATTGATTAGGCCTGTGACCGGCCAGCCATGAAGATTATTTAGAGCACCAGTTGCGGTTGCTTCAGCACTAAAGTAAGCGATGGTTGAAATCAAACTGTAGTTATAGTTTTGCCAAGCAGTTCCCATCCAGTATGGATGATAACCAAACACTTCATGTGTTGGTGTCACATTGCGGGGTTGGACTGGCACAATTGGTTCGTGAGTTCGTTGATCTGGGGGTGCAGTATAGTTTTCATTATAGTATTCAAGCTGAATTTGGTGAATGCTGGGAAGATCCTGTCCAAAACTATACAACGACATTGTTATAAAGACCAATATGATTGGGCGTACTATTCTCATCTCTTTAGCTACGTATTACAATTACGAAAAATATCTTCTATCGTTTCCCCGGTTCGGATAAGGCGTAACTCATCCTTATCAATCAGTAATTCAGCAGGACGTGGTCGCGTGTTGAACTGGTGGGACATGGCATAGCCGTATGCGCCAGTATCCATGATGGCAATTAAATCTCCTTCCATTACATCCGGGAAGGGAATATCTACAGCTAGGCGATCAGTATTTTCACATATGCGACCAGTTACATCAACTGTAATATTTTGTTCTCCTATAGGATCGCCAACTTTATAGATGCGGTGAACCACACCATATAGCGCTGGACGCATTAGTGTTTCCATGCCGGCATCTAACCCAACAAATTTTTTATAACTATCTTTAATACCAGTTACCCTGGCTAAAAGTATCCCTGCATCACCTACGATTGCGCGGCCGGGCTCAATGCATAGGATCGGCCAATCATCTTGATGCTGACCATAAAATTCTTTGAAAACTTCAGCCACCATACGAAACACGTTATCAAAATCAAGTGGATCTTCATCATCCGTATAGGGTATGCCGAAACCACTGCCTATGGAAATCTTTTTTAATTGTTGGTCAATAGTATTTTCGATGAAACGCGCTGGTTTAAGAATTAGTTCGGTGTTTTCTCTGAAATGGTTCTCATCAAGAATAGCTGACCCTGCATGGCATTGTAATCCGAATGTTTTTACACCATCTATTAATGCTGATTGATATACAGCAGCGATTTTTTCAATCGGAATACCAAATTTTGCATCATGACCACCAGTAACTATTTCAGCAAAACGACCTTTACCGACTCCTGGATTCAACCGGAAACTTATATATTCTGGAATGCAAATATTTTTCAAGCGCTTGAATGATGTTTCATCATCTAGATTTATTTCACAGCCGCTGTCTACAGCTGATTGCAAATCATCTATCGATTCAAAATTGCCAGTATATACACAATTTTTTATGGGTATACCGACTTTTTTTGCCACCAGTAACTCTCCGGGGCTAGAACAATCAACCCCCAGACTAGGGAGATGCTGATGCATGAAGGCAAGTAAGTTTGGATTGTTGTTAGATTTTACAGAGTAGTATATCTGATATTTATCAAAACTTTTCTTTAAAGCCGTATCAATGTTATCCAAATTATTGCGTATCCGTTCGCCAAAATAGGTGTAAAGTGGTGTGCCATATTCCTCGCAAATATTTATTAATCTGCTACCGTCTAGTACTTCATCTAGCAATGGGTGTTTTGTCATTATGAATTATTCGTTATATATCTATTGGTTGAATATAATTGTCTCAAAATTAGGCCAAAAATAATTACTGAATCCTTTGATCAGAAAAAGCGAAATTACCGGGCTAAATTTTTATTATTGACTGATGAATCAGACAAAAATTGAAGATTATGTAAACCAGTTTTGGGATGACCACATTACCCCAACTCTGGTGGATTATATTCGAATTCCTAATAAATCACCAGATTTTGATCCAAACTGGATTGAAAATGGTCACATGGCTGCTGCATTGGATCTGGCCAAAGCATGGGTTGAAAACCATAAGCCGGAGCCCAGCACTATTCACGTTTTTCAACAAGATAATAGAACACCATTGATATTAATCGATTGCCCAGGTGAAGTGAAAGGGAATATCCTTATGTATGGTCACTTGGATAAACAGCCGGAAATGGAAGGCTGGAAGGACGGATTTGGTCCCTGGACTCCTGTTATGGAAGGAGACAAACTGTATGGTCGCGGTGGGGCAGATGATGGTTACGCAATGTTCGCTGCTACAGCAGCTGTCCGTTCATTAAAAGATCAAGGTATAAAACACCCAAGGATACTCATTTTAATTGAATTTTCCGAGGAAAGTGGTTCCCCAGATCTACCATTTTACATGGATCATTGCAGCTCAATTATCGGGGCACCTGATCTTGTGGTTTGCCTAGATTCTGGTGCAGGTAACTATGAACAATTCTGGACAACAACGTCATTGCGAGGCCTCATTGGCTGTACTGTCCGTGTTGATGTGTTAACAGAAGGAGTTCATTCTGGCTCAGCAAGCGGATTAGTGCCATCTTCATTCAGGGTATTACGCCAATTACTTTCAAGGTTAGAAGATGAAAAAACGGGATCCATACTGCTGGATGCGCTCACAGTTAAGATTCCGGATCACAGGGTAGAGGATGCTAAAGCTGTAATTGCAGCTCTAGATGGTGAAGTAGAAAAATTTCCCTGGCATGGATCCATGGATTCTACCACAGAAGATCCCGTTGAAGGGACTCTGAAACGAACCTGGAAACCGGCATTATCTATTGTGGGTATGGATGGTGTCCCCGCTGTAAAAGATGGAGGTAATGTTTTACGACCATACACAGCGTTACGACTATCCATGCGGATTCCGCCTACTCTAGATAAAAAAATTGCAGTTGATGCGATGCGGAAGGCTTTAACAAATGATCCGCCTTATAATGCCAGTGTAGAAGTCAAGTTCGATGAACCTGCAACCGGTTGGAACGCACCAGCATTGGAACCCTGGCTGGCTGATGCTATGCAGGAAGCATCCCAGACATATTTTAATAAACCAGCCCTATCCATGGGCGAGGGTGGTACCATACCATTTATGGCCATGCTAGGTGAGAAATTTCCACAAGCACAGTTTGTCATTACAGGCATCCTTGGACCACAATCCAATGCCCATGGACCTAATGAATTTATCCATATACCCTATGCAAAAAAGCTTACCGCCTGTATCGCTTCAATTCTGCATCAGTTTCCGAAAGATAATTAATGAAATATTTACCAGTCATTTATGTTAGTGCAGCGCTTATTGTAGGATCGTGTAATCAAAAAACAATTGAACAAATACCAGTAAAAAAACCCCCCAACATAATGGTTGCTGATGTCCAGAAAAAGATAAGTGCAAAAGTTAATATTCTTTTATTGGATGTACGTACTGCAACTGAATTTGACGGGCCTTTGGGTCACATAGCAGGTGCAGTATTACTACCAGTTCAGGAATTAGAGCAACGGATTGATGAATTAAATGAACATAAGGAAAAGGAAATTATTGTAATATGCCGCAGTGGGAACAGATCGCAGACCGGTACACGCATATTAATTTCGCACGGGTTTAATGCGGTAAATATGTTGGGTGGCATGAAAGCATGGAATGATTTACAATGAATGCAATATTCAGTAAATAGACAGGATAATCAGTAACTATGTCATATAGAATAGGACTTGATCTAGGCGGGACAAAAGTACTGGGGGTTGTGACGGACAGCGACCATAAGGTGATACACCGGAAAAAACACCGCTTATCAAACAGGGCAGATATCTCAGCAGTCATGGATCAGGTAAGTAATGTATATACTGCGCTTGCCGAACGAGTGGGTGATGAAAAAATAGATTCGGTGGGCATTGCACTGCCAAGTCCTGTAGATAATGAACTTGGTCATGCAAAACATCTTACTGCATTTCAAGAAAAAGAATTACCAGTCCGGGATATGCTCAAGGAAAGAACCGGTGTGGATGTAAAGTTGGGTAATGATGTGAATATGGCAACTTTGGCGGAGTATAAATTTGGTGCTGGTAAGGGGGCTTCATCATTGTTTACTTTTTATCCTGGCACTGGTCTTGGCGGAGGCTACATTTACAAAGGTAAACTAGTAGCCGGTTTTAATTCTACTGCCGCAGAAGTTGGTCATGTAGTGATTGACATTGATGGTCCTTTATGTAAATGTGGTCGCCATGGATGTTTAGAAGCGATTGTGAGTTATCATGGTCTTAAAACAATGCTTAGCGAAAAGTTGGATGCTGGTGCGGTATGCCATATTGAACCTAGCAGTTTTCGCGCAACCGATATTTTTGACGCCTGGCGTAAGGACGACCCGGTGGTGTCTGAATTGCTTGAGTATCAAGCGCGAGCGCTAGGTATCGGTATTGCTAACGTCATCAATATTACTGGTGTCGAACGTATTATACTTGGAGGGACCATTTACCATGAGTTGCAGGATGACTTGCTACCTATTATAGAAAAGAATGCGGTCAAATATGCCATTGGGAATGGGATGGATGGCGTCGATATTCTTTTGAATGAATTAGGGGATGAAGCACCAGCGCTGGGCGCATCCATGCTTGATTAATTCTATAGATCTGGTAGCATAACATCAATTAATCTGTATATTTATTCATTCAGGAGTTAGAAAAAAATAAAATCATTAGTGTAACAAAAATATATTTCGAGATAATTAGAAGCAGAAATATTTCAAAAGCTGAACGTTCACCCTGAATCACTAAAACAATAATAATGCCAAAAATAGCGTATATCATTTCAATCCTGGCCTGTGTGCTTACTACGCCCTTGTTCATATCTTCCGAACAAATCATTCTTGGTTTTCCAGCTTGGGCATTTTATTCATTTTTAATGATTATTTTGTATTCATGCATTATTTCATTACTACTTCAAATTTACTGGTCGACTAAAAAA
>Ga0208765_1001040_pt1 | contig 17533 bp, 15 predicted proteins | sample ETNtaG_2_FD_185783 | JGI IMG/M metagenome (GOLD analysis project Ga0208765, IMG submission 185783) | Marine microbial and viral communities from oxygen minimum zone, Eastern Pacific Ocean - ETNP201406SV203 (SPAdes) (version 2) | ecosystem: Environmental > Aquatic > Marine > Oceanic ...
TGGAGCACTTGGTTTAGTATTCGTGGTGCTGCTGAAATTTTTTGCGCTTTTACAAATTGAAACCGAAATTTTGCCCTGGGTTTGGATTGCAGGCCATGCATTTAGCCGTTTTGTCTCAATTTCACAGCTACGTTTTGCAAGCTATGTGCAGGATCCGGCTAAGAGCAAATCCGGATCTATGATTGAGTTTTCAGGGGTTGATTTAATTATAAATGCTGTTTTTGGCTTGTTACCATTATTATTTATCGGTAACCAGGTCTGGATGGGGTTGCTGGCAGCCGTGCTGGTCTGGTGGCTATCATTAGTTTATTTTAAGCGCAAACTTGGAGGAGTGACAGGTGATTGCCTGGGCGCAACTCAGCAGTTAAGTGAAGTGGTCTTTTATTTGTGCCTGGGATTAATGTTGGTGTTTAATTAAAATTTCTATTTCTGCCCAAATCATTTAGTGAACAATGTGGATTATGCTGAAGATTCGCAAATCAGAAGAACGTGGTCATGTACAATTCATCTGGCTGGACACACGGCACAGCTTTTCGTTTGGCAGTTACTACGACCCTAGTTTCATGGGTTTCCGAAATTCACGAGTGATCAATGAAGTCAAGATCGCTCCCGGTCGTGGGTCTCCAAGTCACGGTCATCAAGACATGTAAATTATCACTTACATGATTTCGGTGCGCTGGAGCATTAAGACAGTATGGGTAATTTCGACGTGATACGTCAGCGTGAAATCCAGCACATGAGCGCGGGTAGCCGAATTCGCCACAGCGAGTATAACGCCTCAGATTTAGCAGAAGCACATGTACTTCAGATTTGGATTGAACCGGGAAAAAACGGGATTGTGCTGGAGTACACAAAAATTTGTGCGTGATGTTGTTAAACCTGGAAAGCTGGGATTGTTGGCTGCGCCGGAAGGACGGGGTGGTGCTCTGACAATGCACGCCGACGCATTGCTCTACATGGGGATTTTATTTGGCAACCAGGAGATTTGAGCATTCGTTGGAGGTAAAGAAACATGTGTGGGTGCAGATTGCGAGTGGAGAACTTTTACTGAACGGAAATAAGTTGCAAGTTGGAGACGGTGCGGCTGTCAGTGAGTATAGCGTCTTAAAAATACGTGCTACCAAGGCCCAGTGAGTTTCTACTCTTTGAATTGAATTAGAACGAAAAGGAAACTAAAATTATTAGCAGGTAGATGAAACCCATCATACCGGCTTTTGATTTGGTAAGAGTATAATTATTACTCCAGAAGAAATAGACTGCAAGGAAAGTTGCACCTATCAGGCTCCAGATCAGACCCAGTTGCGGCAGCTCAATAGCTGTTGCTTCTCCACTAATGGCGAGTGCGAGTAATATAGGGATGCTTAAACAAATGCAGATATCGAAAATGTTACTGCCGAATACGTTTGAAACAGCAGCGTCGTAATTTCCTTTTTTAGCGCTGATGACTGAGAGGGCAGTATCTGGTACTGATGTTCCAGCAGCAATCACAACAAATCCCATGATAACTGCGTCAATTCCCAACATGTCGCCGAGAGCAATTGAAGCTTCAACCAACAGGTGAGATGCTCCTCCCATCACAATCATCATACCGGCAACCCACATCCACGCCTTTTTTTCGGATGTCAATTCCAGCTCATCATCATCTTCAGTCTTAGTTTCCAATATATCAGTTTTCTTAAAATCAGCGCTTTGTTTTTTTGATTTCTTGAAGTCCCGGTGAAGAAGAAAGACATAACCTAAGTAGGCCAGCAAAAAGATGACAGCGACACTGGCACCCCACTCATTTGGATAAATCCAGAGCATTGCTCCGAGCAAAAGAGTTACGCCAAGATAATAAATATTATCACGCCAGACAACTTCCCGGCTTATGACCATTGGGCTTGCCGCAACCAATCCTGCAGCCGCGGGTATCACAAGTACATTATAAAGTGCAGATCCCACGATAGTTGAAATGCCAACCTCCGCCCGTCCAATCAAAATTACAGCAATAATGGCTACACAAAACTCCGGAAAGGAACTCGCGATTGCGTCAATGACTGCGGCTTTAATTGATTGTGGAATATCATGTTTATTCTGGATATAAGTAGCTGCTGGAGAGAAAAAATCACCTGCCCGCCAAATGATTAAAGTGGCAATTATAATTAGTGAAATCCACAATAAATAACCTACCCAGACAACTCCGCTGAGTGTCATGAACCAGGCAATGATTGCAATTCCGGAAAAAAGGATTATGTGCCTAATCATATCCTTGCCGAAGAAAAATAAGAACGGTGCGAGTGGATTCAATTTGGTATTTTTGAAAAATGGCTTCAGTTTTTTTTGTTCGGACTGAGTTGATCTTCTTGACCTTTTAGTAGACGCTGAATATTTTCCCGATGATTGAAGATCAGAATTGATGATAACAGAAGAAAAAGGAAAAACATAGTCCAAACAGGAGTTTCATTTGCTAACCAGGGAACTAGTAGAAATAACCACGGAAGGACCATCAGCATGGTGATTGCGGAAAGACTTGAGATCTTTTTCCATAAAAACATACTAACCCATGCCAGGGCCGCACAGATGCCGACATTTAACTGCAAAATTGCTAAAACTCCAAACAAAGTTGAAATCCCTTTTCCACCTTTAAAACGGAGAAAAACGGAAAAAACATGTCCACAAACAACTGTAATTCCAGCCAGACTGTGAAAAATTAGTTGAGTTTCAAGTTCTGTTTCTGAAACAGGAAAAAGTATTTGTGCAGTCAAGACTGCGAGGCTTCCCTTGCCAAAATCCAAAACAAAGGTCACAATGCCGGGCCACTTTCCACCAACACGCATTACATTAGTCATGCCGATGTTACCACTACCCTGCTTACGGATGTCAACTTTTAGCCAGTAGCGGCTGATCAATAAGCCGAAGGGGATACTTCCCAATAAAAAAATTAAAATGAAGAAGCCAATTTGAAACATGTATTTGTGTTCTAGAAGGAAAGAATTTACCAGTTTTGTGATTTTCGGCTGGTTGCAGACTCAATACCCTTTTCCTGAATGGCGCGCAATAGCTCACGGTCGTCCCGATGTTTAACCAGGGTTTGTGCGCCTTTAAGTCTTTCAACAACTTTTGAATCAAGGACATTGGTCTGAACCAGATATGAAATCCAATCTAAAATTTCGCTGGTTGAGGGTTTTCTAGTAAGATCAAGTTCACGTAACTGGTAGAAAATTTCAAGTGCAGCAGCAACAATCTTTTTATTTGCACCAGGATGATGCATCCGGATTATTTCCCGCATCCTTTCCGGGGGTGGAAACTCAATGTACATGTAAATACAGCGCCGAATAAAAGGCGCCGGCAGGTCCTGTTCATGGTTGGATGTGATCACGATGATCGGCATCTTCCCGGGCTCACATTCAATTGTTTGCTGTGTTTCCGGAACAACAATCCGTCTCTCGGAAAGTAAAAACAAAAGGTTATTAGGAAGTTCACGGGGGGCCTTATCAATTTCATCCAGCAGCAAAACTGATCCTGGTTTAGAGAAAGCCTGTGCGAGCGGACCCAAATGAACATATTCATCCAAATTGTCAACTTTGCGTCCACCGGTATCAATCTGCGTATCAATTCCGGCCTGTTTCATTTGCGCATTAGCCACGGCAGCTTGGGTATCCATCAATCGCTGAACTTCATCAAAGCGTGAAACGAGTAGAGAAACTTTGCTTTCTGAAGTTACTGGAACCTCAAAAATGGGGTGATTACCTTGTGCAGCAAACTCCTGAGCGAGTTTTGTTTTTCCTGTTCCTGGTTCACCTTCCAGCAACAGTGGTTTTTCCAGCAATCGTGCGATGTGGAAAGCTTCACTTAATTTTTGGTCCAAAAGGTAAGTTGGGGTTCCTTTGAAAAGCTTTGTGCTCATATATTTTAACTAGCTAGTAGCTGAAAATGACTTGTTCAGTGGGTTAAGAGTGTGAAATTTCATAAGCTTTATCTTTAACCTGGTTATAGATTTCATTAACTTCCAATTCCGGTACGTTTTCCCATTCCATTATCTTGAGGATATGCTTACGCAATTTTCCTCTGGAAAGTCCCCGTTCCTGCCAAGCTTCATAAATTTCATCCTCGCTTGATTTCAGTGGTCGTCCATCAAGTTCTTTACGCATCAGAAACTTAATGGCACTGTCAGGACTGGAGATGATGAAGGATTTGTGCGCCTCGTCTGTGATACGTCCTGTTCCATAAACCACATCCGAATCGTCGTCATCTATTCCACCCGTCAGTGCGGATTCATCCCCTTCTTCTTCGCCGACTTCATGAGATTCTATGTCCGGTTCCAACTCTATTTCCATGGACTCTCCATCCAGTGGCGAAGTGTCTTCTGCATCCGGAGTTTCTCCTTCAGGAACACTGATTTCAGTTGATCCCGGAGAACCCGCAAACGAAGTTGCAGCCAGACGTTTTTGAATCTGTTCCGGACTGGGAATCACAATGACTGCAAGAAGAAGCAGAAACGCGATGCCGAAAGTTATACTGTAAACCAAACCGTTTAGATACAGGTCATGACGGCTTTTATCGAGATAATAGGTTGTGAGTTCCATGCCTCGATAGACAAGATAACTCGTTTCACTCATGCCGGTATAGCAGATAATAATACCTCCTACAGTTGCCGCAAGGCCCCCAAAAATAGCAAAGACATAAATATTTAGATAATTGACAGGCATTTGTACCTCATTGATTGATCAAGTTAAATGAATGGAATTTGTCGTTTAGATTCAACCTGAACTTCCTTTAATTTAAATAGAAAATTCATGCATAAAACGGCAGATTCCTCTTGATCAAGAATATCGGCAGAAATGCAGAAAACTTGACTGTTAATTACCAGACTGTTTTTAGAACTCCTCCATCGACGGCGAGGCTCGACCCTGTGATATAACTGGCGGCATCGGACAGCAAAAATGCTCCGGTACGTCCAAACTCTTCAATTGTACCATAACGCCCCAGTGGAATTTTGGCTTGGTTTGCCGTCTTTAATTGCTCAATTGGAATTCCTTGTTTTTCAGAGTTGAGAGCATCCAGGCTGCGTACCCGGTCTGTGTTGATACGCCCGGGCATCAGATTGTTGAGGCGAATGTTGTCCGGAGCCAATTGAATAGAAAGACTTTTCACCAAACTTGTTACGCCGGAACGCATGACGTTAGAGAGAATCAGAACATCAATTGGTTCTTTGACTGACATTGAAGTGACCGTCAAAATTGAGCCGCCTCCGCGTTTCCGCATCAAAGGCAAAGTTGCCCGGATCATTCTTACTGCACTAAAAAGATTGAGATCAAAAGCGGCCTGCCAGTCTTCATCTTCAAAATCTTCAAATTTTCCTGTAGGCGGTCCTCCGGCATTTACGACAAGTTTATCCACACCACCGAACTCATTCAGTGTGGCATCTGTCCATTGTCGAATTGATTCAGGCATAGATGAATCCAGTACCGAAGCCAAAACTGGCACTCCGGTTTCGTCCCGGAGTTGTTCTGCGGAAGTTTCAATATCTTCCTGAGTTCGGCTTCCGATTGAAATAGAAGCACCTTCCTGAGCCAGTGCCTGTGCGATTCCATAACCCAGACCTTTGCTGGAAGCCGCCACCATGGCTACTTTCCCTTTGAGTTTTAAGTCCATTTTTTCTCCTTGTTTGTAAAAGATAGTTAAAAGGCAAAATGATTAATGAAATATTTTACCACGTACTTGTGCCAGAATTCCCAGCATAAAAAATAAAAACATGAATCCTCCCCAAACCCATTCAGCATACTCGCGAAAAAATGAGAATTGTGGTCGAATGTTAATTGTGGATGTTAACGATCCTTCTTCAAATAATCCCAGTTGTCGGCTCCGGTTTTCCCCGTCTGCACCAATGAACACACTTTTACCGTTGTTGGAAGCAAAGACTACCGGAACCCGATTTTCGATGGCTCTCCAACGTAAAACTGCGACCATGTTATCTGACGCGGTGGTGCGTCCGAACCAAGCTAAGTTACTGAGGTTTACCACCAAATTTGAGCCGTTGCGTACCATGCCTCTAACTACTGTGGGTGAGAAAATATCGAAGCAAATTGGCGCAGAAAACTCAATGTTTTCAGGAACAGAAAAAACGGTGTATTCCCGGCCCCGTTCAAACTCTGACATGTTTGCAATATTATTTCTGAGCCACGAAGCTATTCCGGGAAACCACTCTGAAAATGGAATTGTCTCTCCAAATGGAATTAGGAATATCTTGTTGTAACGTCCAAGAACTTCACCATTTGCTCCAATCAGGACTGAGACTCCATTAAATTTGTAACCGGTTTGAGTCTTTACCCAATCTACAGTAGCCAGCAAAATGGAAGTTTGGTTTGCTTCAGCAAAGGACAAAACTTTTTCGCGTGAAGCTGCAACTTTGAAAAAAGGATCAGGATACACCGACTCAGGCCAAATTAACAACTTTGGAGTAGTTGTATTTTCCGGAAGCTGTTCCAGTGCCTTGAGTGAATCCTCCAGCAAGCCGGCCAAATTTTGCTGACGTTTTGAGTGTGCAAGTTCAGGATTGGAAGCAAGTTCCTGGAGGGAAAAATTAGGCTGTATAACCATAACTGTGAGTTTTGCTGAAAAGTCAGGAACAAGTTTTTGAATATTGTCGGATGATGTGGAGTCAAGTTTTGAATTTTGAATAACAAGGTCCTGAGTTCTCCAGGCACCGTAACCTAAGCCGAAGACCCACAAAATTAAATAAATGGTTGAGGCTTTAAAAAAGGATTTGCGGTTCCCAGTTCCTTCCGATTTCCAGCGCCACCAGTAGAGCAGCAAAAATGAGAATCCGGCGCTGTAGAGAAGAAGCCCGGAAGCACCAAGTATATCTGCGGCTTGCTCAAGCCATGGAAATTTAGAAAAAGTCAATCCGCCATAATTCCATTGAATCAGCCTTGGATACCATGGATCAAGAGCGAGAACAAATGCGAGCCGTATGATTAAATCCCAACCACTGCGTTGACGGATGAAAAGTAATGGGATTCCAAAATATACAAAAAGCTGTAATCCAACTTCCAGTCCATATCCAACGGCAGTAATCAGCAGTGCCGCAAACCAGGGAATGTGGCCGAAAATATTGATACTGTTAGTAATCCAATATCCACCGATCGAAGCAGCAATACTTCCGGAAAACCAGCAGACTGCAAAAAAAAGCCCGGCCCGTTTTTGGGGTGAAAACAGCCTGTTTTTATGCAGTTGATCGAGTACCGCCAGCAATGGGGAAAAAGCCAGTAATCCCACCCAGTTAGTGCCAAAGCCAGGGGCACTCAGGCCGAGCAAAATGCCGGAATGAGGCTTCCTATCCAAAACAGGGATTGCGTATTTGGTATTTGGTTTTTGATTTCTGGAGAAATATTCATGGTTTTTTACAGCAGACTTGCAAGCTGTATTCTTTAGTGCCTAAAATGGTATTAATATTTTTTTATTGCAAATGTTCCCCCAGTTTTTCGCAGCAATTATTGTAGATCTTATGATTAGTTTAACACCATACTCTCTGGAAAACCCAGTTGAAGTTTCAGAGGAAGATTATAATAAACTTGTCCAAATGAAGGAAAAAGGCTGGAGCCATTGTGATTTAAAAGGTGAGTGCCTCGCAAAACTTCATTATCTCCGTTCTGGATTTTCTCAAGGCAAAATTTCTATAGGAGATTTCAATGAGCGAGAAAAAAAACTGGTGATCGGATACTGGAATAGAGGGAGCTAATATTCGGTTTTTGGTACAAGTCCTCTGCTTTAATATCATATGTGATCATCGCAATAGCTTGGCAAGCTCGTTGTTTCCGGATGCTGTTGCAAATGTAAAGGCACTCTTTCCTTCGGGCGTCAATATTTTGTGAGACGCACCAAGTTCAAGCAGATTTTTAACGAGCTTCATCTTTCCGTGTTTTGCTGCAATCATCAGTGCTGTTTCCCCATTATTGTTTATAGAGTCCAGTAAAATTTTACGTGAGAAAAGCACCTGCATTTCCGTTGGCACACCCTCTTCGTTTAGTTTTAAATTCGAACTGGTTGGTATGTTCCTATTTTCAACATCACTCATTGCCAGCAGGTGCCAGATACCGTTGCCGTTGGAATCAGTTTGAATTCCACTTTGTCCGGAGTCCAAAAGCTGTATCACAACCGAAAGGTGATTGTTTGTAGCAGCAAGCAATAAAGCTGACCTTTGTGAAGTATCTGTTAACGCTGGATTTGCCCCGGCAGTGAGGAGGAGATCCACTGTTTCCTTATGACCATTCAAAGCAGCGACCATCAGAGCCGAGTGGTGAAAAATAAACTCTTTCTCATCTACAATTGCTCCGGCTTTCAAAAGTGTTTGCAAAACGTCGTTATAGCCGTTTCTTGCAGCCTGTATCAGGGCTGTTCCACCTTCTCCCCCTAAATCAATTGCGTTAATGTGTAGATTTGCGCCTTGTGCAAGCAGCATCTCAACTACTAACAGGTGTCCAGTTTGGGCTGCCCTCAATAAGGCAGTTTTTTCAGTAATATCTTCAGAATGCAAATCTGCTCCATATTGAATCAGCAACCTGACTATCTCACGAAAACCTTTTGAAGCTGCAAGGATCAATGCCGATTCTTTCCAACGATTTCTACTCTCAACTTTTGCACCATTATCGAGCAATATTTTGACGATATCTAAATAACCGTGGGCAGCAGCTGTCATCAAAGGTGTGTTTACTAAAAAATCTGCATTTTCAAGTTCAGAATTCAGAGAGCCTGTTTTAGTAGAATTGATCAGTAGATTTACCATTTTTGCTTCACCGGTCAAAACTGCAGACATCAGTGGAGTCTGTCCCTGGGCATTTTGCAATGAGGAATTTGCACCTTTCTCCAGAAGAATTTTGACTGTTTCCCAGTGTTTTCCCTGACTGGCAAGATTTAAAGGAGTTTCGTTATGTGGAGACAGATAATTAATTTCCGCACTTTCTTCAAGTAAAAATACAACCATATTTTTGTATCCTCTACGTGCAGCATAAAGTAGATTCTGATTAATGTCGGCTCCATGATTAATCAACATTTTTGCAATTGAGAAATGACCTTGCAGTACTGCATGTGCAAGTGCGGATTTTCCGTAACCATCTTTCAATGTATAATTTGCACCTTTAGTTAACAAGACACGCACTAGGGTATCGTGACCCTGAGATGCGGCCCAAATAAGCGGTGTAGAACCATCAGAGCCAAGCTTATCAATATTTGCTCCGTTATCAACCAAGAAGCTAACAACATCAGTGTATCCTTTATGAGAAGCCCAGGTTAGTGCTGTCCAACTATCCTCATCTTCTGCACTAAGATCTGCTCCGTTCTGAGTGAGAAATTCTACAGTCTCGAGATGTCCACTCCCCGCAGCCAGCATTAGTGGGGTCCAGCCGGAAACATTGGGGCTTTTTCCATTACTACTGTTAATATTTGTTCCACCTTTTAGCAGAAGTTCTACGATTTTGGTATGACCTTTATTTGCTGCCCACATCAAAGGAGTCCATCCTTGAGAATCACGAACTCCTGTATTTGCGTGTAACTCCAGCAATGTTTCAACTACTTTGAATAGTCCATGGGAAACGGCATAAAAGAGGTTTTCATGGTTATCAATTTCATTATTGCTTAGAAATCTAACCATTGAGATACGTTGTTGTTCGGCTGCATACATCCATGCGGTTCGTCCATAGCGGTCGCTAAAATCAAGTCGCCCCTGTTCTCTGAGCAGGAGCTTTACTATTTTCATATCTCCTTTTCCTGCTGCAATCATTAATGCGGTTTTTCCAGCAAAATCCTGAGCATTCACTACCGCCCCTTTCTCGAGCAGGGATTTTGTTAATTCAAAACTTCCTTGAGAAACTGCAGCCATAAGAGAGTTGTATTTCTTTTGGTTAGCAGTGTTGATAGTAATTCCGTATTCGATCAAAAAATTTGCCGTTTCCAAATGATTATTGCTTAGAGCCAGTAACAAAGCATTTGCACCTTGTTTGTCAATTGCCTCTACATTAGCTCCGGCGGATAACAACCTCTTTACAGTTGATTCCCTACCATACATTGCTGCCAGCAGCAGTGGTGACCTTTGAAACTCACTCTCCAAATAATTTATTTCTGCACCTGCATTCAAGAGTAATTCAGTAATATTTTCATGGCCCGCCCTAATGGCCCAAATTAAAGCTGTTGAACCGTTAAGTGAGGCTAAATCTACTTTTGCGCCGCGCTTTAGTAAGTGTAGGACTATTTCAAAATGCCCGTTCTGAGCTGCATACATAATAGAGGACATCCCCAAATCGTCCTGGAAGTCTGCTCTTGCACCATGTTTCAATAAAGTTTTGAGAACTTCAAATTGTCCTCTGTGTGCGGCGAACATTAATGCCTTCCACTTTTGATTAGTTTCAGCATTCGGGTTTGCACCTTGCAGGAGTAAATATTGTAGCGTATCAAAGTGTCCTTTCTTTGCCGCCTGAATCAAAGCCGTATTGCCTTGAGTATCCGTATCATTCAGGCGCGCACCTTTTTCTACAAGCAATTTTACTATGACTAGGGAACCAATTCCGGAAGCAAATATAAGCGGAGTCACTCCGTGAAATTCTTCGGTTCCTCTAATATTTACGCTTACACCTTGTGCCAAAACCTGCTCTACTGCAGGCACGCTGTTAAGAATGGCTAACATCAGGCGAGTCCAGTTATCTCGATCTTCTGTGCTGATTAAGAAATTTTCCAAGCGGTGACTTACCTTGGAATCAGTTTTATTTGTGGAAGTTTGCGCAAAGGCCGGAGAAGGTAATGAAAATCTGGAAGGGAGAAAAATTAGACCTGCTGCCTGTGTGTAAATTAAGGAAAAAAGCAGGAATATACGGATAAAAGATGCCTGTGAGGAACAGAATTTAAAATTCTGAAACGTCCTGAACATCCAGGATGGATAGTCCTTACTCATTGGAGGGGACATTGGTTCTAGAGGAAAAGGCATTTATCGGTTTCTCATCAGTTGAATCTATACGACCGCTGATATTGAGTAAAAGACCTGTTAAGAACATGGTTACCACAAGAGATGTTCCACCGTAGCTTATGAATGGAAGTGGTAAACCTTTAGTTGGAAGGAGGCCTATAACAACAAAAAGATTGATAACAATTTGTAAGCTTATAATTGTTGTGGCTCCAAAAGCCAGGTGTTTTCCAAATGTATCTTGGGCATTCCAGGCTATCCAGTAACCGCGCCAAATAAAAACGGAAAATAGAATAATCAGTACACAAATCCACAAAAACCCTAATTCTTCTCCAATGATGGCAAAAATAAAATCTGTGTGAGCATCAGGCAGGAAAAGGCGTTTTTGAAGACTTTCTCCCAGGCCTTTACCAAGCCACCCACCTGTTCCAAGAGCAATGAATGACTGGATAATTTGGAATCCGGAATTTTGCGGATCATCCCAGGGATTCAAAAAAGAGAGCATTCTCCGTACGCGATATGTGTGTGATGCGATCAAGAATCCTGCAATAACACCCACACCTAACAGGCTGGTGGCAATTTGAATTGGACTGCCACCACCGACATACAGCATCAGCAAGACTGTTGTTGCTAACAAAATTACTGTCCCAAAGTCTGGTTGCAGCAAGACAAGAAAGAGATAAATACCTGTGACAATAAAGTTTGGTGTCAACCCGCGGAAGAAAAAAGCCAGCAATTCCTGCTTTCTTTCCAAATATGAAGCCACATAGATAATCAAAACTATCTTCAGCAATTCGGCAGGCTGCAAACTTAACGAACCTATACGCAGCCAGCGGCGTCCCCCCTTAACCTCATGTCCCACTTCAGGAATCAAAACCAGAATCAGTAAAATCAACATTACCAGCATTAACCAAATTGAAAATTGCTGCCATTTGTGATAGTTCACGTACAGTGCAACTCCCAAAACTACAAGTCCTGCCAGTATGTGCATTAAGTGCCGGTATAAAAAGTATTGACCATCATCGTATTGAAGGTCGGCATAAACACCGCCTGTACTGTAAATCATCACTGTTCCCCAGGAGAGCAAAAATAATGTTGCTCCAATCAGAGGAAGATCATAGCGAGTGTGCATAAATTTTATTTAGTTTTCAACCTGGAATACTTTTAAAGCAAAATAGCTAACAAATTTTTAATTATAACGTTCTTATGAAGAAGATTCAAATGCACTTTTTACGAGTTTTTGCCGCAAGGACTCAAGATATTGCGGATTTTTTTCACGTTCCGAAATAATTTCTATTACTGCAGATTTGTTTGCTTGAATTGCTTTTGAATAATCAGTCTCAAAAGCACTGATCGAACCAGGGTTAAAATAATTCAAATTAAACATTGAAGAAACTTTCCGGAAATTATAATCGTGTGGTGCAGCGAAAAATGGTTCGAAAATATCTGTCTGCCGGGCAACAGGAAGGAATGAAAAAATACCTCCTCCGTGATTATTGAGTAAAACCAGCAAAACTGGTTCAGGAGAATCTGTGAGTAGTTTGAATGAATTAAGATCGTGTAAAGCTGACAAGTCGCCAATAAGCAATGTGACCGGCTTCTGCATTCCTGAAGAGTATCCGCATGCTGACGCTATAAGGCCGTCAATTCCACTGGCGCCCCGATTGAGTGCTGTTGGAATATCAGCTCCTTTTTCAGAACCAACCATGTCCACTACACGGACTGGGAGACTGTTTCCGATGAAAAAACCATGAGTTTCAGGTATTATCTGAGTCAACCTTCGCACCAAAGCAAATTCATTAATCTTCTCATTTTTTGAATTTGCGGAAAAATGTTTCTCTATCAAATCACCAGCCTTTTCTGATGCCTGAAGCCATTTTTGCGTGTTTGAACGGTTAACGGATGACCTTTTATCCAGTCGCAATTCATGCACTAGATGCTCACAAAATTCTGTAATATCAGCCTCTATTATCCAGCGAAAATTGTGAGACTGATCGTGACGTTCAGAATGGTCTGCGATCCAGACCATTTGAGAGGGAGGGCTCTGTTCCCAGCGCTTAAGCCAGCGTTTAGATGTAGGTGGAAAACCAATGTGCCAAACTGCTTCAATGTCCCAGTTTGAACTGATAAGATCATCATGCAGCAGTTGATCATAGTAAGTTGTCCTGTTCGGGCAATTATTACCCAGACGTAGTCCGGAAGTGACATCTGCAAATACCGGCCAACCCAATTCTTCTGCAAGTTTTCTGAGGGAATCAAGTGAGTTTGAAGGAACACGTCCGATGCTCAAGATTCCGGATTCAGGACGTCTTTCAATCAATTCCAATATTTCTTTTTTTGGCAGGATTTTTCTTGAAATCGCAAATTTAACGTAGCGTTTTGTTTTCGGCGGCAGAAGTAAATCTATGCTTTTATCAGCCTTATTTTTTTCAAAGAAAGGTTCGCGGAAAGGAAAATTCAGGTGCACCGGTCCGGACAAGGGACGCTGTGTTTTTGATAGCGCATGGTTAATTGTGGAGAGCAAGGCTGCGGGAGTGAACTCCGCTCCGGGACATCCTGGATCAAAAAACCAACGGACGTGTGTTCCAAAAATGTGAGTCTGGTTTATAGCCTGATTTGCTCCGGTATCTCGAAGTTCTGGCGGTCGGTCAGCAGTCAGTACCAGCAGAGGAATTTGCTCAAGTGAAGATTCGATAACTGCAGGCAAATAATTTGCTCCGGCAGTTCCGGATGTGCAAATCAAGACTGCCGGTTTCCCGGTTGCTCTGGCATGACCGAGTGCAAAATATGCGGCTGCACGTTCATCGTAAAACACAACAGATTTTGCCAGGTCATTACGGGCAACCGCCGCAGTCAAAGGTGTGGAACGTGATCCGGGCGAGATACAAAAACACAACGTACCATGCCGTACTAATTCCTCAATAATCCATTCTCCCCAACATTCATTCCAGTTCACGATCGTCCTAGTAAAGATTTCCAGCTTTGGAGTTTTGCTTCTATTTCCCTCCACTCTTCTTCCGGAACTGAACCTGCAACGATTCCAGCTCCTGTATAGACTCTTAAAGTGCGTCCGCATAACAGTCCGGATCGAATTGCAACGGCAAATTCAGCCTGATTACGGTTTATCCAGCCAACAGGGCCCGCATACCAACCTCTGTCAAATGGCTCCAACTCCCGGATAATCTCACGAGCTTCGGGATCAGGTGTCCCTGAAACTGCCGGTGTCGGATGGAAAGACGGAAGCAAATCGGAATCATTTACATTCGGACGCAGGATCCCCTGCATTCTGCTAAGCAGGTGTTGAACATGCCGCAGGGACAGGCGCTCCAAGTAAGACAAGCGTTTTGTTTGCAGGCAAAATTGCTTCAGTACACGTTCCATTCGATCTAAAACCATTAAATGTTCACGCTGTTCTTTTTCACTGTTACGTAGTTCGTCTGCCAAACGTTGATCATCTTCAAGTGTTTGTCCGCGGGGACGTGTTCCGGCAATTGCTTCACTCCCAATTTGTGTTCCCGACCTTCGGTAAAGCAGTTCTGGAGTGATCCCCAAAAAGGCTTTATTGGGAGCAAGCTGAAAACAAAAATGAAAAGCTTGTGGTGCGTAACGCCTCAATTGGAGCAGTAGTTCGGTGGGGTCATAGTCACGGGCCAAACTGAAAACTGCAGCTCGTGCCAAAACTACTTTGTTTATTTTGCCGCTGGAAATGTTTTCAAGTCCTTGCTCAACCAGGCGACACCATTGTCGATATTCTGGAAGATCGTGCCGCTCCAGTCCAATCAGCGGATTATCTGGAATGATGACATCTTCCGTTCGCAGAGACTCCAGCAAATTTTGCAACGACTGAAGCTTGGAATTCTTTTTATCGCCTTGAAGGAAATTACAGGCCAAAGTTACATTTTCCTCGATAATGCTTAATTCAACCAGTGGTATAGTAAAACGTGCGGTTCCCCAAGTTTCCCACTCTGGGGAAATTGAAGCTTTGGAGTCAAAACGCATTCCTCCGTAAAAACGGACTGTTTCAGGAGAATCCTGTAAAATTTTACTGATAACTCGCAATATATTTTCGTAACCATCCTTCCCGTCTGTAATCTCAAGGGCTGTACCAATACCAGCAAATTGTTCTTTTTGCGAACGGTTTTCCCAATAAATCTTCTGTGAACAATCCTGTAAGGTTAGCCATTCCAGAGGATGAGCCGACTCTAGAGAAGCTTCCAGACGTACAACTCCAGAGTTTTCAGGGATTGGTTTATTTTGGGAATTATCCCATTCTTTGACTTGTTTTAGTAGGAAACAGCGGGCATCCTCAAGCGATTGAAATTTTTCTGGCTTCACTTTTAGGTTATAATCAATTGACGGTTGGTTTGCAGGCAACATGTACAGTGGAAGCCCCAAAAACGAAATCGTGTATTTCAACCTGCTGGAACCCTGCTTCAAACATTAGGCGTTTAAGTAATTCCTGGTTAGGATATTCAAGTGAAGAATTTGGCAAATATTGAAACATATCCTGTCCGGGCATCAACAAATTCCCGATCAAAGGAACGATACGGAAAAAATAAAAGTTATTTAGTTCCTTAATAACCGGTAAACGAACTTTTCCTACATCCAGGCTGACCAAAACTCCGCCTGGTTTCAGCACACGCAAGATTTCTTGCAGGCATCCGTTCAGGTTTGGAACGTTTCGTAAACCGTACCCAATCGTGACTGCATCAAAATTTGTATCCGGAAAAGGGATTTCCATTGCGTCACCCAGCAGATATTGAATTCCTGAATTATTGCTGCTTTTGGATTTGGCAATGTTGAGCATTTTTTGCGAAAAATCAAGACCTGTCACTTTGGATGCAGGATATTGACGTAATACTTCTCGAGCGATATCGCCGGTTCCACAGCACAAATCCAGGCAGTGTTCTTTCGGGTGCAGTTCAGTTTGTCGTACCACGAACCTTTTCCAGTAGCGGTGCATTCCAAAAGTGATAAGATCATTGAATCGATCGTATTTTGGAGCAATTTCATCAAACTTTTGTTCAACGTAGCGAGATTTATCATCAGTTCCTGGAAGTGTGTAGGTCATCGATTATTATTTTAAAGCAACTTTTTAGGAGGTCAAGAGTGAGGAATATTTTTCAGTTAATTCTTTGAGGTCCAGTCGGTAATAACTTCCCAAACAGCGAAGTTTGAGAATTTCTTTTTCTATTTGTTCAACTGCGGAATGCATCTCTGAAGCACAGGCATTCACGTCCGCAATCCTGTGACCCATTTCGTAATTTTGATGATTTGCCATATACACTTGACCGTCCTCTTCATCTACTTCATTCCACCACAAGTCACACTCAAGGGGTGCTGAAACTTCAACCGGTAATTTTGGTACAGAAGGAACAACGTAAGGATAGCCGTATCCTGCTAATGTAAGAGTGCAGCCAAAAATTTTATCCGGATGCCAATCCAGTACAGGGACTTGATCCCGGACGACTTTCAGCAAAACATCAACCGGGTTTTTTAGCATCCTCAACAGAAGTGCGGTTGTAGTCACACCTAAACGAATGTTGTATTCAATTGCATGCCAGGTTCCTTCTTTGCGTATTGCAGTGACCTGGAGCGGTCCGGTGTAGCCTGTTTTTTCAAACCAGGGCTTTAGAGGATGAATTAATTCTCGGGCTAAACCAAATCTATCATCCGGATCCTGTTCTACAATTCCGGCCAAAGGGGCACCTGCTAAGGGGCCCATGTCCCCTGTAAATGCACGTTTGTATTCCTGGTTTGTAACTAAGCTGCGAATTTCTCCGCCACAGATAAAAACAAAATGTCCGGCCTCTTCTTTTCCAAGATACTCCTGTAAAAATAGACCTTCTGCATAATCCACGCGCTCAATCCAGCCCAGCGTATCTTCCGGGCTTTCACAGATAATGGCGTGAACTGGACTGAAGGGAGAGCAAATGGGGTTTTTCAAAACATAAGGACGCGGATCGTCCTTCATCAACTGCCGTGCCTCAATGCGGTTCTGTACATGGTAGGAGGTTGGCACTGAAATGCCGTATTTTCGGGACAACTCCGAAGACTCCTGTCGTGAAATTTCTATCCGCATTGCATCTCCGACAGGGCTAAAAATCGGCAAACCCCGCTTGACCAGGTCTGGAGCCCAAGGCTGTTCTGCCCAGGCTACTGCCTGTGGAATTATAAGGTCAGGTTTAAATTTTTCAATCAGGGGTAAAGGAGACGGATAATCTTCAGCACTCCAGGTTTGACCGACTATTTTGGGGCCGAAGTGACTGTAGGGTCTTGTCAGGTAACAAGCGGTTTCTGCGCCATCTTCCCGAAGGATAGTTTGTACTGCATGCGCAAAAGCACCCACACCCAATACCATCACACGAGAAGTCATATTAATTTTAATTAAGCAGAAAGTGCAGAACAGACTGATCTTCCAGAAATCGACTACAGCAAAAGTAAAGTATCTGGACTGTTAGTTTCGAAAAAAAAGATCATTTATTGAAGTCTGATACTAACATATAAAGTGACATTCTCCAAGTCGTCTCTTACTCTAAAAAGATTGCTGCTTCCGGGAATCTCCTGCAATTGACTTGAAGTCAGATTGTTTACGGTTTACCC
>Ga0208765_1001043_pt1 | contig 17511 bp, 10 predicted proteins | sample ETNtaG_2_FD_185783 | JGI IMG/M metagenome (GOLD analysis project Ga0208765, IMG submission 185783) | Marine microbial and viral communities from oxygen minimum zone, Eastern Pacific Ocean - ETNP201406SV203 (SPAdes) (version 2) | ecosystem: Environmental > Aquatic > Marine > Oceanic ...
CCAGCGACACTAGAGGTTCTGCGAGATTGGGTACAAACTGTAGATTCAAATGCTCGCGCACTCATCATCGATCCCGGTTGGAAGAATCGTTCTGAACAATGGGGGCGTGGGTTGGCTGAAGTTGGTTTGCGACTACCCCGAGACACCACGACCCTCAAAGCAACCCCCTCCATTCATTGGTTGGGTGAGACTACATCGATTGGCCAGGGCCCTGAGGCTTGGGCGATGTCTAGAATTCGCGGATTAGGTGCCCAGCAGAGTCTGCGATTCATCAGCGAATGGTTTCACCATGCCCCTCACCCAGATTTTAGTGATTGGGAGCCTGAGATGGACACCAATCGATTGGAAGGTCTGGCTCGTTCGTGGCATATTCTGGGGGGCTATGGCGCCCTATCGAGGTGGTTGCGCGCCCTCGCCTCACCCTCATATCCAGCTCCATGGGAAGATAGTGATGAAGCGGGCCGGCGAGCCGAATGTACGCAATGGTGGTTCCTCTCTCTCCTGTCGAGATTATCTCCACTCCTAAGTTCGGGAGAACGTGCGTTGTTGGATGAAACCGAATTGTCTGTTGGTTGTTACACTGGAGCACAGTTACCATTACCTCCAGCTGCAAACGATGGTGATCAGTGGATTTCTCACCTCCTTGCTCATCTCGATTGGGAATCGATGCAGACCGAAGCCGGTTCACTTCAACGCCTTCTTGACGAATACACCCATTACCGCTCATCCCAGTTAACGTTGAAACACTCAATCGTATCTTCTGGTCCAAAATGGGCGGAACAATTTCTTGGTTTGATTGAAGATATGGAAGCACCGACAAAAATTGAGGCCGGCGATCAGATTCGTATCCTAACTCCAAAAGAGGCTCTGGGTGCCACTGCTGACATCATCATTCTCACTCATCTTACCAATGCAGGCTGGGCTTTGCGCACTGAGAAATTGCCTTGGTTGGATGAAGTCACCTGCAAGGAATTGAATCTGTGTCGTCCAGATGCACCTCTCCGAGATGCTCGTCACTCCCTGCATCACTTGATGCATGCATCCCCTTCCGTGATTCTCATCGACGCCTCAGGACTCGATGAAGACTGTCAACCCGCGGCTCCGATTGCCGAATGGTTCTCCCTTCATGGGGGTGCAGATACAGCAGAATCAGTCCAACACCCTCCTTTCATGGTAGATTGGCCAACAGCAGCAAGTGAACGAACACGCGGCCATCATCTCGCTTGGATTCCTTCTACCATCGAAATAATTCGAAACGACGGCCCTGCTCGGGCGGAGATTCATCTCTCAGGACGTAGCATTCGCGACAATCGTCAGCGAGCCGGCCTTTCACTTCGCGACTCTCGTCAACCAATTTCCCCACCATTACGTCCAGAATCGATTTCACTTCCATTGGATACATCATTGATGCAGGATCGACTTCGCCGACAACCCACTCAAGTTCAATCTGGTGAAGAATATCTTGGAATGGAATTGCATGACCGTTATTGCGGCGTTGGAAACATGAAAATCGTCCCTACAGGGGCAGGCGCTCCCGGCGAAGTCACCCCGCGTGATGCCGCTTCATGGCCGGTTCTAGGTGGTAAATTAGGTCGCTTCCATCTTCTGGCCAATGATCCGCGTCCATTGGCCCCAAGTTCCACATCCCTGCCCGTTTTTGATCAGAGACATGGTCTCACGGGAGGTGGCAAACATACACGAACACGTTGGTCGGCCAGCCGTTTGCAACGTTGGCAGGCTTGCCCTAGGCAAGGATGGCTAGAGCGTCGCCTGAATGCTGGGCGTCTTGAGCAGCAAAACGAAGATTTAGATGCCCGAATTCGTGGTGATTTGATTCACGGTTCGTTGGGTACTCTGTTTGAGAACGTATTCTCATTACCAGAGCACACCGAACGCCCCTCTGTTGGTGCCAGTTCTTTGGCCAACATGGGTTGCTCAGTCGAAGACTTGTTCGCCTACATATTGGATTATGTTGGCCGTCGTGCACCTTGGTTGGAAAGGGAAGATGCCACCGCTGCCCAGCGACGCCACGACCTAATCGGATTAAGTCGAAAATCGTGGTTGGATTGGCTTGCATCGCCTCAACCAATGCCGCCTTCAGGAAGACTGGGCAATCTTCTCTTGGCCGAATTGGAGTTACACAATTCAATTCCAATTTCCATTGAATGGTCCCTGAATGGAATCGATGTCGAACATCCTGATGGACGAACTATGCAACTTACTGGCTTCATCGATAGAGTAGATGTCTTCCATTCTCCGGACGGTGAAGATGGAGATGAAACTGTGGCGCCCTTGGATTGGTCTGAAGATTCAGAGTGGAAACCGAAACGCCTTATTCTAATTCGCGATATTAAATCAGTTGACGGGCCAAAAGCATCTAGGGTTGGAGAACGACATAGAAAAGCCCTATTCGATGAATTGCAACTTGGTCTCTACGCTCGTTCATGGGAAATTGCACACCCCGGTGATCTTGTCATCGGTGTTGGAATTTCAGAAGTGGGTTCGTTCACGAACCACAGCCTAGAGATTAGTCCAGCATTTGCCGATTTATTAGATGAAAATGGAGTCGGCGATATTACGGCATTTACACATGACACCCATCGATTGCCCGGTGAGGACGTTGAAGCATCCAGCGACCCATTTCGTGCATGGATGCGAGAGCGATTGACAACCGCATTCGATGTTGCTGATGCTGCCAATTCTGGACGTGTTCACGCGACCCCAGAAGAGTATGTTTGCACTTGGTGCAAGGTCAAGGAAGCCTGTGGATTGGCACCCATTGTTGGAGGTGACTCGACATGGAACTGAATGTGGGGCAACGCCTTGCTCTCGCCATTGATATGCACCTAATCTTAGATGCAGGAGCTGGAACCGGGAAAACCCAGAGCATTGTTGGGCGCACTATCGAGCATTACCTTTCCATCGATCAACGAGCCACGCGATTGTTACCAGCCGGCCCACGGCCCAAACCGTTGGGTGCAGGTGCATTGCGAATTGGCTTGGCAGAGCGTGAAGATTTGACTCAATGGCAAGGCCTGCTACCCAGCGAAGTCGTGGTCTTGACATTCACAACCAGAGCCGCAGAAGAGATGCGCCACCGCCTTTGGGAAGAATTGAATCGTCTACGACCTGGACCGACCCGCGACGATGGTGGTGAACGCAGAGATTCACGTGTCACACACGAGGGACTCATTGATCAATTGACGGCCATGCTCGAAGATGCTCCAATTGGTACAATCGATTCATTCCTCTCTCGTCTAATCGCACCATGGAGGGCCGATTTATCCGAGCGACCAACCGATGAAGTCGTGAATGATGCTGATCGCCACGTATTGCTCGGACTCGCACTTGAGGGCTTGTGGAGACTCCGATCAGCAGGCGATGCAGTTGCAGCAGGCGTATCCGGTGAAAGAGCGCCACTATTGATTGAAGCCCGCGATCGCCTTGCCCGTAGATTTGGTAGCCGATATACGGTGAGAACGGTTCTCTCGTCATTGTTGTCAAATCGCGTATTCGTAGATACGGTTGCCCGTCATCTTGAGTCAGATGGACAGGTTGAACCCGATGATGTACGGCGCCTCATCGGTGGCATATTGGAACCGGCCAACCCACCTTTCGATGCATTTGTCAATGAAATTCACCAAGCCTGCTTGTCATGGGTTAATCATGTTCGAACGCATGGTCACAATCTCGATGTGGCCAATGCGTTGACTGGCGGAACGAGATTCCAAACATTGGTTGATTTGGTTGATTATGGCCCCCCTCCAACCCTTTGGAATCGTTGGTTGTGGTTGCATGCACTGTGTGTGACAACCTGTACCACTGCTTCACATCACAAATCAAAGGTGAGCGCTTTTAGTCGTGGAAATTTAGCAAGTTCAGAGGCATGGCCCCGTGGAATTTCAACATGGGGGGGAGTCAAGGATACGAACGCAAAGGAAGATGCCAAGAATCTTGGCGATGCGATTACGAGGTTGTGGAATGATGTCGCTGGACGCTCTTTCAGACCCCTTGCTCGCGCACTATTCCTTCTCGATGAAACACCATTCCCTGTACCTCATATGCCTGCGGCAGCCGGTTTACTTCCACATCGCATTCAGTCCCCACTCCCTCATGCATCTCCCGGGGATTCATTGACGTTCGGCATCGAAGAAGAGGCATGCCATCTCCAAGACATGCTTCTTTGCCATCGTTCTCTACTAGACATTCTTCACGAACTCAAAGTTCGAGAGGGTGTACATGAATTCGATGATGTCTCCTCTCTAGCAGCGGATCTTCTACTGGCGCGTTGCCCCCGGATTATGCGAGCCCATTACCCCATTGAGGTGGTTCGAGCATTGGATGCCTTACCTGCTGATTCATGGAGTGATGAACACATCTTGACAGCCCTGGCTCTGATGGAAGGATTCGCCCGTGACCCTCAATCTTCAGGATTGGATGCCAAAGAGACCGCACGATTGTTGGAAGATCTCCAGATTCGTCATGCTCGATTGCGCGATATTCGTTCACGTTATCGGGCATTCATCATCGATGAAGCCCAGGACAATTCAGCACAGCAGTGGCGCTTACTGGGCCGCCTATGGGGGCAACGTTCCCTACCGGAAGGCCACCCTTCACCCGAGACACCTTGGGAGCCTACTGTATGTTGTGTTGGAGATCGAAAACAGAGCATCTATGCCTTCCGCCAAGCGCAAGTTTCTGGCTTCGTTGATTTTGGTCGAGCATTGAGGCTCACCAATCAGCATGAATTACACAGTCTTCCAGCCCTCACACGTGCGCCGGAACTTCGTCGTGAAAACGCTGCAAGGGACCCCAGATATGGTGCCGATGGAGGATTTGCCACAGCGTCAGATTTGCCCGAATCTCGAAGCAAGGCCGAAGGTGCATGGGTTAGATTCGATGAGATTGAAAAAGGCAGTACCAAACCAGTTGATGCCACAGCCCGCTCGCAAGGGCACGTCGAATTGGTCGTCAATTATAGAACAGCAGGAGATTTATTGCACAGGATGAATGATTGGTGGGAGGACATATTTTCTCCAGAACACGATCGTTTCCCGGGGGATTGGTATGCACGCCCACAGAGCCTCATTCCTGCGCGTGCCAAAGCGGAGGGACGTTTTGAGTGGCTGGTCCCCGCTAGAATTTCAGGGAGTGGCCACCCCAGTACCGATCTCACAACCACGTTGGATCCATTCAGTTCAGGAACATCCAAAGAAATGGAAAATGCACTTATTGCAGCCCGAATTCGTGCGCTCATCGATGGTGCACAGACGAGAGTTGGTGAGGCTGAACAACCCATTATGGGACCATTGAACCCAGGGGAAATCCTCGTTCTGTTACCCAGTCGTTCAAATCTCGATGATTTGATGTCTCGTCTGGAAGCCGCGGGAATTCCGGCGATTGCGGACAAAGAGGGCGGACTTCTTCTTCGCCCAGTCATCAACCCGTTACTGGGTCTGCTTGAATGGATGGCTCGACCATCAAGTCGTCATGCAGCTGCCACTGTTGCTCGCTCATGTTTGGTCGGACTCGATGATGAGCAGATGCAAACCTTCCTTGGTCAAGCAACGGTTGGTGAGAATCTCATCCAACGCCTTGCCGGACAGTTGCCAAAAGGTCCACATCGGACCCTAGTCGAGCGCTGGCTACATCACGCCTCAAATGGCACGGTTGCAACTGCGTTACACTCAACACTTGACCACAGTGATTTGTTATTGGCACATCCACGTTCTTCTGAACGCAGTGATGCCGAACAATTCCTTGGTTTGGTCGAATCACAATCCAATGAAGTGGGCGGTGACCCAATTCTACTTGCAGACCGAATATCCCATCTATCCGATGTTGCCGGCCGGGATATTATTTCGGCAGGGGTATCGACGGCAGATGCTGTACAAGTGATGACCATTCACGGTTCCAAGGGACTTCAGAAGCGCTGCGTCATCGTTGGCGGTCTGTTCAGTGAAGGCCAAGGAAATATCAGTCACGACCTGCGCAGTCGTGTGATCGCAACCCCTAGCATTTTCTCCTCAAATCCACGTCCATGGCTGACTGAATCGAACGTTGACAGCGGAGTTTGGACGTTGGCAAGAACGCTACAGGAGGCGCAAATTCAAGCTGAAGCACGCCGCTTGTTCTACGTCGCCTGCACGCGTGTCAAAGACATCCTCATTCTGGCTGGCGCCCCCTCTGATTCTGAATCGACAGGCCATCAGATTTCGATGAAATTACGTTCTCTGCCCATGCCAACCTTTGGTCACATGTGGTTTGACGCATTGGGTTGGCAGCCCGAGGAAGATGGTCGACATACAATCAATCCAAAGGCGCTCCCATTTGCCGTACATCATCATGTTTCTGAACTAGGTGAAGATAGCACAACATACAGCCCACTAGTCCGTTTATCACGAATTGACGAGGCCGCCCGAATCGCGTTTGAAGAAATCGAACCTACACAGACTTCAGAAGCACCCATACGCAGTCGAAATCTTCGGATAACACCGCATCAACTCGATGCAGCGGCATCTTGCCCACGTCGTCACTGGTTATCGACTAGAGGAGGCCTCTCCCCTGAAGCAATTCGCCTCAATATGTCGTCTGAACATCCAGAAGACACCGCGGCTGCGAGCGTTGGCTTACCCCCTGCCAATGTCATTGGCTCTATCTTCCACCGTCTAGTGGAAGTTGGACTTGCAAATCCTGGTTCCTCTGGCGACCTCAGTGTACCGTTGCCATCTCAATGGATTGAGTCAAGCCCAGATCGTCTTGGTAAATCAGATGTCATCGCATCTGTGCTTGAGGAGTTGATGCCCCCTGACGCAAATCCAGATGCTGTTACCGGCCTGATGATGAAAATGTCCAATCGCATTCGCTCTGGTCCACTCGGTCGGCTGACATCGGGAGAAGTTTGGAATGGTGAAGTCGTCGAGGGCCTTAGAACAGAATGGCCATTCAGTCTACGCTATGATTTCGAAGTGGAATCTACGGATGATATTTGGACACCTAACGGAACTCAATTATTGGCCTCAGTCAATCGTTTTGTATTCAATAGCAACGGAATCGCTGACCTTGTTCTGTGTACAAGATTGGAAGATGGTTCGGGCGCCATCCGCGCGATTGATTTGAAGACAACCGCATCCGCCCATCTCCACGCAGGGTGGAACCACCCTCTGCTTGAAGCAGATGGCGATTCCCGCCATCCAGCAGAGGAGGCGTTGCTCAAACAATATCGAATGCAACTTGCATTGTACACGTTGGCCCTTTCTCGTCAAGAGCATGCTAGAAAAAATACTCCCTCTGGGTCCCGTCGGGTGTTGCCCCCAGCTATCCTTTCTGCAACAACTGGCAGACTGATTGTCATGACCGAGGATGAGATTGCAACGGCGCTTGAAGATCTCGACATCTTGCTCAAGGGACTTGCAGAATTAGCTCTCCGTGGCGAGGACGAAGCACCTCCTCCACGATTGTCTGGTGATTCATCTCATGTTTGTGCAAAGTGTCCATTTTCTATGGGTGATATTCGATTGTGTGCCCCGGAAGGCGAACCCCTTGGATTGCAGCCCAGAGATGAGTCTGCATGAGAGCAGTCCTTTTGCAGTCAACCGGTCTCGCGCTGCCATGACGAACGTGGATTTAGCAGCGATTCATGCTTGGGTTGAGGAACAATGGGAATCTCACGCCTTAACGAGCCTTGCTGAATTCATCGAAATTCCAGCCCTTTCTCCCGCCTTTGACGATGAGTGGGCTGCCAATGGTTATCTCGACGACACAATCGATCTCTTCCTTGGTTGGCTCGGCACGTTGCCAATGAAAGGAATGTCTTGTAATGTTCATCGCCTTGAAGGACGAACACCCGTCCTGACGATTACAATCGAAGGCACCGGCGATGGCGAGGTTCTGTTCTACAGCCACCTCGACAAGCAGCCTCCTTTCACTGGATGGTCTGAGGGCAAAGGTCCTTGGATTCCGGTTCGTGAAGACCCTTGGCTATTCGGCCGAGGTAGTGTAGACGATGGCTATGGTGGATATCTCAGCATTCTCTCAATTCTTGCGTTGCAGCAGCACGGCATTTCTCATCCGAAAGCCACCTTTCTCATCGAAACCTGCGAGGAATCCGGCTCCTTTGATCTCCCCGCATATCTCGACGAACTGTCCGATATTCTCGGTACACCAGAACTTGTGGTCGTCATGGATTCTGGAGCAGGTGATTATGAGCGTCTATGGGTCACTACGAGTCTACGTGGATTAGTAGGGGGTACACTGAAGGTTGGAGTAAGCCAAGAAGGAGTCCACTCTGGGATGGCCGGCGGCATCATTCCTTCTTCGTTTAGAATCGCTCGCTCAATCATCAGTCGAATCGAAGACGAATCGACAGGCGAAGTTCTGTTGCCTGAACTCAGCATCAATATCTCCGATGAACTCCGTGGCGAAGCCCAAGGAATTGCCAATGTTCTCGGCGAGAAGGTGTGGACCGATTTGCCTGCGCTGGATGGCGTGGAACCCCAAACTCCGGGATTGGCTGAAATCATCCTTTCCGGCAATTGGCGCCCCTCACTATCAGTGACAGGTGCCGATGGAATGCCGGCATTGAAGGATGCTGGGAACGTGTTGCGCACACACACGTCGTTGAAACTCAGTATGCGAATCCCCCCTGGCGTTGATGCGAATGTTGCTGAGGCTGCTATGACCTCTGTTCTGGAGTCGGATGCCCCGCACGGTGCTCACGTCTCGTTCACCCCCGATGCCGCTGCTAATGGATTCTCAGCTCCTATGATGGATCCAAACTTCCGTGAAGCCCTCAACTCTGCAAGCCTTGCGACATTTGGCAATCCAATGCAAGTATTCTTTGAAGGCGGAACTATCCCATTCCTTGCGATGATGCAAGAGAAGTATCCCAATGCTAATTTCCTCGTCACAGGAAGTTTGGGACCGGGCGGAAATGCCCACGGGCCGGATGAGAAGTTGCACATTCCGGCGACAAAAGCGGTGACAACGTGTTTAGCAGCCGCTATCGCTTCCCTGAATACATAACGAGTATTTCCGGGAACACGTAGTGTTCCCTCTCTTTCTATGCTCTTTGGGGAGCGAGTTATAAGACGGGGTGAGCGGTGGGACACGCCGAGGGATACGATGTCTGACGAAGATGGCGATTCTGGAACGCTCACCCCTGAGGTACGTTTGCAACAGTTGGAACACAAGCTCGAGGAAGAAACTGAGCGCCTCGTTAAACTCTACGATGCTTATGAGCAACAAGAGAAAGAAATCGTTGGCTTAAAGGCTGAGATTGAAGTTCTTGAGAAGGAAGTTATCGACAAGGAAATTGACAGAGAAGGATTGGAACAACTACTCTCTGAGAAAGATAATCGTGTCCGCGACCTCGAACTAGGTCATGCCAAGGCAACCAAGCGCATCGAGCACTTGGAACCAGAACTTGAGAAGATGGAAGAGAAATACACCCGTGAAAAAGAGCGTCTTTCTCGCGTCTTCGAAATCGCAGAAGAACTCGATGGTGACCTCCGTCTCGCCGTTGCTGAGATGAAGGCCCGTGATGATTGGTATGTGGACCACATGCAAATCTTTGAGGATTTGAATCGTGCAATCAAGACCCGTTATGACATGATTGAGAATGCGGTCGAAGCCGAACGCAAGTCTTCACACATGCAGCGAGCACTCAAAGATCGACTAGATGAAATTCTCAATTCACCTGATGGGGATGCAGCCGCCATGGTCAAGGATATTGCCGATGACCTAGAGGATGACGGCGTACTCAACCGTTCTAACGAAGAAGAATGAGTTCAACTCATTCAGGCTTGGAACCGTCCGCTCTGCGGATGCATTTGGCCGGAATTCCACCCCACATTTCTCCCGCAGGAACCTCGGTAAATTTGGGGAGTACAGCCTTGCTTGCGACCACGGCTCCATCTCCTACTACACATCCAGGATTAATTTGAGCCATTGTTCCGATGACGACCTTCGAACCGATTTTGACTTTGGCGAGATGAATCCCATCTCTTTCAAACAGATGACCATTGATTACAGCAGCACCGCCGATGATGGTTCCCGCCCCGATTTCGACCATGAAGCAGTCGTTCACACTTGAGGAGTTGATTTGTGCGCCTTTACCGATTTTACATCCCATCATTCCGTAGTAGATGTTTGCAACGAATGATGGCACCATCCATTGTAGAGATGGCAACGCAAGTCGATGGAACAATCCCAGAAAGCCCCAGCGAATGCTCAACCAACTTTCAACAGGTGCTTTTGCTTCCTCTAAGTTTGGGCGCATCAACATTCCTAAAATTCCGAGCATGAGGAGATCGGCTATGCACCAGAGCATCGCTCCGATGCCAAGGGATGCACCCAAGGCGAGCAGTTGTTGCCATTCAACCCAGCCCGCGGTTGCACCACTGACTTCCCAGAACAGGTAAAGTCCCGGAACGGCCGCTAGACCCCACAATACGAATCCCATTGGCATGACAAGAATCGAGAGAGCGGGTTGAATCCATGCGAATCCTTTCAATTTCTTCGCCATTGCATCAAATCTCCATTCCTTCAGTACTGTTTCGAGCATCCTCTTCTTGGGCTGCACGAATACCTTCGTCAATGTCGACCTTACTGGTGAGATATGTTCCTGCTAGAATTACCACTGTGATTGACAACAACGCGACTCGACTATCAAATGTAGTACTTGCAATTGCGTAGAGTGCTGTACCAACCATAGCTGCAGATTTGCCAAGGAATCCGAAGAATCCGAAGAATTCTGATGTTCGTGTCTTTGGAGTCAATTGTGAGAACATCGAGCGGGCTTGAGCGCCTGCTGAACCCATAGCACAACCAACAAACAGTCCGAGGATAATCCATTGCAAAGAGACACTGATGCCGAGAGGGGCCCAAACCATACTGCGCATGGTTGAGGCCCACCAATCGACAGGCCCACCTTGGTTGACCATTGTTGGATGTGTGGCGCCAACTTCATCCGCGCCCGCAATGGTTGAATTATCTGAACCACCAACGACGATAATCGAAAATCTGTGATCGTTGGTCTCATCGAAGGCGGCGACTAGCGCAATCGCATCCGCTTCAGTGATTGTCTTGACATCTTCCTCATCTGTTGTGGCTTGATCTGCAAGGAACGATGCACCAAAGATACCAACACCAACCAGAAGGAATGCTGCAAAGACACCCATCAATCCCATTTCTTTCTCTTGTAACCATTTGACACCGCCACCTAGTATAACGACCACGACCAAGATGAACAAACAGACCATCAATCCGGTCCCCAGCGTACTTTCACCGGCTGCTTCTACTGAATAATCGGTTTCAGGGAAGTGTTCTTGGAAGCCATCACGGAAGACAGCATCACCTTCGGAATCTTCGGCAATCCAACCTTCATATCCTCGATCATAGAGAGTCGTCATTTCATACAGACCTGTATCCTCATTCCACTCAAATTGGAAGTCGTAGCGCGCAGCGTCTTCTTCCCCTTCCAATTCAAGGGGTGCAAAACCTGCTGCAGCTACTGCGACTGCACAATAGATGAACAGTGCCAACATCAATGCAAATTTCGTTCCCTTCTTTTCAGCCAATTTTCCAAAGACGAAAGTCATCGGAATCGCAACAATATTGACGGTCAGCAACAGCATGACATTCATACTTGGATTCAGCCTCAATACAGATTCTCCAAATGCACTCGCCATGCTAGCGATCGTGTTAACGCCGTCGTAGAACAGTAGATATGCGAGCAAGAAGAAAGCGAGAACCTTGAATTTTCGAATCTCAATCGCCGTTTTTATGACCTGCCCATAAGCGACCTTTGTTGCATTTACCACACCATCCCATTCCATTTCAGAATGAATTTCTGGTTCTGGCGTCCACTTGAACATCAATGCCCCGAATCCCCACCACCATAATGCAGAGGTCGCAAAGACGACAGCGATTGTGAAGTTCGTATCCCAAAATCCACCCAACAATATGATTAGGTGGAAAATGAGCAGTATTGAACCGCCCATGAATCCATACATGTAACCCCAAGTTGATACTTTGTCCTGGTCTTCTCTCTCACCGAGATAAGGCATGAACGAGTAATAGATGACGTTTCCACCAGTGAATCCGATAGTACCGATGGCGAACATTACAGCGAGAACAATGTATCCATCCGAGCCAAAGTAGGGTGCTGCACCCATCAATGCAGTGAATGCGATACCTGCAATTGTATACCATTTCAACAATTTCTTCTTGACTGGCATTCGATCCGCGATTACACCCAATGCCGGTGCGGTCAAGACAACAAAAACCATCGAAAGCGTGAGTACGGTTGCATAGAACGAGTCACCTGTTTGTGTTCCTGTTGCCTTGTTGTACAAACTAGCCATCAACGCCGGAGCAATGACGGTCATTACAGTAAGTGCGTAGGCCTGATTGGCCCAATCGAAGAAATACCATCCCTTCCATGCCTTTCTATCATCCTCAGATAATCCCTCAACGTATGGTGATGGTAATTTCTCCATGAGTGCTTGCATGTAATACGCGAATGCATCACGGCCTATAACGGAACACCCGGACAATTGTGATAGGTTTCATATCCCTTCAGTTCCCTATTGACGCCATGAGAAAAGGAGTTACAACCCTCATTTGCTTGTTGCTGGTCTCGATCATGCTCTCCGGCTGTGTAGAGCGTTTGACTGGAATGGACGAAGAACGAGAATCGGGGACACAGAATGTGTATCGTGCAACGGATTCGGCATCATCCCCGTCGGAAGGTGCCAATGATACCTTGTTCGCCATACGCTGGAATGAAGCCTATGACGACCTCTATTGGGGCTATGTGGTCATGAAGTTGGAAGTCGGAGACTCAGTGTTCGATTGCGCAATCACAGGTGGCGATTGTTTCATCTCCCAAGATGGAGATGATGACACCCTTTGGCAAACTAATGAGTTCCTGACAATCATAGAGAATGATGTGAACATCGTTGGTGAATCGGGCGGCATAGTAAATTTGCACATCAGTTATCGTGGAAATCAAATCGCCGGCTCGGATTCGGTATATGTCCAGTGACGACGGATTGAAAACGGAAAGCAATGCCCCGTAAGGGCATGGCCGACGATGTGACCGCTGGTTTACTCGCCCTTCCAGGCAAGGCGGTCAAGCTACATCATTTGGTCAAAGCACCCGAGAATTCGATTGAATCCATCCGCATTCGCGAGTCGTGGAATGCCGACGAGCCGGCCACAGTCTACACCACACCCGAACGCCTCCCAGATGGAACACCCTGCACAGCAGCAACCGTCATCTTACGCACGCGCGGGTGCCAATGGTGGTGGAAGTCTGGATGTACATTCTGTGGATACTTCAACGATGTCCGAGATGATGTGACCAGTTTGAATCTTCATGCCCAATGGTTGGCTGCAAAGAATCAACTCAACGATTTCGAAGGCTGTGACATGATCAAAGTCTACACATCGGGGACTTTTTTCGAGGATGAAGAAAATCCCATTGATTGGCAGGAAACTGTCCTCACCGAAACCGCAGCCATGGGCAAGCACCTAATCGTCGAAGCCCAAGCACATCTCTGTCATGAAGAGAAGATTGCATGGGTCGCCGAAAAGCACCCCGGGTGCACCGTCGCCATTGGACTAGAAGCGTATGATGATGAGGTGCTCAAATTCCATTGCAACAAAGCGTTCAGAATCAAGACTTGGAAAAAGGCTGTGGATACCTTGCATTCCCACGGGTTGAGGGCAAAATCATACTTGCTTTTCAAGCCACCATTCATGTCGGAAGGTGATGCTCTTCAACACACAACAAAATGGATACGAGAAATTGCCGCTGATAGCGATGAAATCAGCGTCAATCCGATGAACATTCAGAGACGCACAATCGTTGACCGAATATTCCGTCATCGCGAGTATCGACCCCCTTGGCTTTGGTCTTTGGTTCAGATGATTCGCGATGTTCATACAGATCTAAATCCGGATGGCGACGCACTCACTAGACTCATCGTTCATCCCACTGCTGCAGGCTCCATTCGAGGAGCACACAATTGTGGTCGTTGTGACAAGGAAGTTGGCGCTGCAATTGAACGATATTCTGTCTCTGGCTCACTGTTGGAGTTCGAGGGATTGTCCTGTGATTGCGAATCTCAATGGTCAACAGAAATTGCCCTAGACACATCTCTCCCGATGCCGCTTGGAAGCGGCCTTGACCGCCGCCTAGATTCAATCGAAGCCAATCTCTCTCCTTGAAGTCCGGACCCCCTCCGGGGGTCCATTCACCCGCCGAACGCTTATGAGCGCCCTGCTGGTGGCCGGGTTGCCCAAAGGGCAATCTTGGTGATGTTCCGAAATGGCAGGCGCTTCAAATCTACCCGATATCACGCTTGGAGACGATGAACCACCGATGGCTCGAGTCTTATTGGTCATCTGTATTGTTGGCGCATTGGCACTTCTGATTCTCCATGGAGTTCTTTTCCCAGGTTCCGAAATTCCAGCACTTGGTGACATGATTTCACTGTTCGGCGGATTGGCCAACAGTGGCATTTGGATCTTCTTGATTGGAATAATGATTGGATTTGGGATGATGGTTGCCAATGTCGTTGGGGGAGCCCTAGAGGATTAGGAGGTGTGATGCATGTTACTCGTTGATATTCTTACGCTATGGGTTAGTTTTCTATTGATTTGGGCCCTTGTTAATCGGGGCGTCCCAGTCTTCCAAGAACTGGTTCGGGACATGACTGATTTCTTCATGGAGAAAGCATTGGGACCCGGTGCGGACCTCTTTGAGGGCCGTGAAGGTTCAGGCTCTGTTTCTTGGATGATGCATGGCATGCTCTGGACCTGTATTGGTGCAACCTTCACTTTCATCGGTCTTTGGATGGCACACGAACCTGATGCAATTGCCAGCCTTTCCAGCATTTACTACGAACCGACTACTGCAACCGTTCAGACTGCTGGATTAAATGCAGCTACTGGTGGAATTCTCATGCTTCTCATCGGAGCAGGATTACACATCAACAGTCGCCTATCTGGAACAGGTCTGGCTAGTGATACCAATGCCGTCCTCGTCTCTTACGCATTCTCAATGAGTCTGTTACTTGGATTCCTCAGCGATCACATGGGTGGAACTTGGAGTGACTACCTATGCACTGCAGCAGCCACAATTTCAGTGTTGGCGATGGTGGCTATTTTGGCCAATCATCTGCTCACTTTGGGTCGCCGAACAAATCACACAATCATGCCCAGTCAATGGTTGATTGTGGGCGGCCTAGGGATGCCACTCATCATGTGCGCACTCAATTTTACACTTGGCGTTGATGAAACTCTCAGCGAAAGTCTTGGGGTGTTGCCAATGCTTGCAAGCGCCCTTGCGGTTGCATTGTACGTCGTTCCCTTTGAGGCCGGAGTACCTCTTTGGAGCCGAACAATGGCTGGTGCAACCGTTCTGATGACATTCATGACACTCAGCCCAATTGGTGTTGAAGGAGCCACTGAGATCCCCCTCAACGATGCCGCCATCCTCACCATCTTCTATGCAGCGAGCATGATTCCGATTCTTGCTGCGGCTGGGAACATTTTCCAGACAGCACGCTCAAACTGGGGGGCCGCATCATCCAGTGCAGCCTCAAGCGCAGTTTTGCTCGGTATGTTCCTGCTGGTCGGCAGCGCGATTGGTCACCTATTCTTGGGTTCAGATGCTAATTCAGAGAATCAAATACAACACCTAACCTCCTCAATGGAGACACTCTTCCTATGGGGTGGAATGGCGATGATTGCATGGGGTGGCGTCATGTCCTGCTTCCCTCAAGCAACAGGACGTGCACTACATTCGAATGAAACCAATCGCATGACCACTTGGCTTGTTGCCGGTGGAGCCACACTCACCTTCTTGTTCAGTATGGGTTCCAGTATGGTCTCCTCAGCATATGATGCTGCAGCAGTGGCTAACGACAGCATTGATGCTGACCTCATTGACATGAGTGCGACCGCTAACTTGGATACGCTAGCCTCCATCGCATTCTATTCTGTGACAATCGCTGCCATTCTGATGATGCTAAACATGATTCGCGGCTCCTCCAGCGGCACCCCACTGGGTACGGATGAACCTGCATCTCCATCCGCCAATCGACTTGCCCTCACTCCTGGCTCAACCACAATTCGCCAACTTCTTGCAGCCGGCGCAGGGACGGACACCGAACTCGACGTCATATGCGATCGGTGTGATGAGGAAGAGTGACCATGCGCATCGGGTTGGTTGGCAAGCCCAATGTGGGTAAATCGACCACCTTTGCAGCCCTGACCGAGAGTGCAGTCGAGATCGCCAATTACCCCTTCACTACCATCGACCCCAATGTTGGAGTCACATTCCTCCCAGCAGACGCGGATTGTCCTTGCCTAACACTTCGTGAGAAGCGGGAGGTCGACGGTCGTTTGGAACCATTATCATCAGATGATGCACGTGCTGGGAGTCTGTGCGAGCCACGAACGGGTACCTGTATCGGGCATTGTCGAACCGTCCCGGTCACATTGGTTGATGTCGCGGGCTTGGTTCCTGGTGCACATGATGGGAAAGGGCGAGGCAATCAGTTTCTCAATGACCTTGCTCAATGTGATGCTCTCATCCAAGTCGTCGATGCATCCGGGGGCACGGATATCGAAGGCAATCCATTGGGACCCGGATCTTGCGACCCCATTGATGAGCACACCTTCCTTGTAGAGGAATTGGCGATGTGGATTCATGGAATTCTCGACACCGGTTGGACTCGTGGCGTTCGCCGTGTGCAAGCAGAAGGTGACCGCGGACTCATCGATTTCATCACAGCCCAATTGTCGGGAATCGGCGGTTCTGAATCAATGGTCATGAACGCGATTGCTACTTTCAAGGCCGAAAACACTGATCTTGGTGTTCCATGGGAGTGGAATCCAGATGTTCGCACCTCTCTGGCCCATCACCTCAGGCGTGCCGTGTTCCCATTATGTGTGGCTGCCAACAAAGCAGATGTTGCTGAAGCCGGTGCTTGGGACGCATTGGGGGCCAAAGTTGCCTCTGAGGGCGGAATTCTGTTACCGACCAGTGCAGATAGTGAATTGGCACTTCGTAGAGCGGCCAAAGCAGGCTTCATCGATTATCCACCCGGTGCCCAGAACTTCTCTTTGACTGAAGCGGGCCAATCTGGGCTCAATGATGCACAGAGAAACGGCCTAGAAGCACTCTCAGAGCGCTTAGAACGCCTTGGAGGCACAGGATTGGTGGAATTGGTTTCTCGTATCGTCCGTGAGCGCTTAGACCGCATTGTAGCCTATCCAGTGCAAGATGAGGGACATTGGACGGATGGCGACGGTCGCGTACTCCCGGATGCTTTGTTGGTTCAGCGCGGAACGACAGCGAAGGGATTGGCCTATGCAGTTCACTCCGATCTCGGGGATGGATTCATTCGAGCTGTCGATGGGCGTACAGGCCGTGTCATCGGAGCAGAACACGAACTCAATGACAACGATGTAGTCAAGATTGTAGCCAAGACTTGA